>ERZ1370068.2292-contig-1449_pt1 | contig 147403 bp, 205 predicted proteins | sample MGYA00561227_ERZ1370068 | MGnify/ENA primary metagenome ERZ1370068 (study PRJEB38410, sample SAMEA6850437) | metagenome | study: Metagenomic assessment of the ecological functions of the soil: analysis of the soil microbiota associated with the... | reverse complement strand
TTGTACTTCGTTCAGTTACGTATTGCTGGCAGTTTCCCGCGAGGAGCGGCTTTTGCGCACCAGGATTCGCCTGCTCATGGCCTCGGGCGAGTTGCCGCCAGGCGGGTCGCTGGCAGACAAGATTCTTCCTGGCCAGGCCGTCCGAGTAACGAGGGTCGTCATCGGACGATCAATGTGGGAACCGTGCTTGATCTGCGGTGAGGCCGACCCGACGGTTTCCTACACGTATGCCGACCGAAAGGTAGTCCGTCTTCACGCCGCCTGCGATGCACTCTGGCGCCTGGAGCGCGACGGAGCGATGATCCTGCGTCCCGACATAGCAGGCGCTTGCGGTTGCCTGACCACTCAGCCTATGCTCGGGCGCCCATGAGCACCGCCTTGGCGGCCCGCGCTGAGTGCTTCGCCGCAGCTGGAGGCTGCCAGATGCCCCTGTCGACGGTGACGGCAACCACGGGCACGACTGGCGTGCTCCACATCGAATGTCGGAAGCACGCCGGTGAGCCGTCGGAGTACCTGGTCAGCTTCGGCGGCGAACTCCTCTGGGCGCCTTCTACCTCGGCCAAGGCAAGCGGCTTTGATCCGCTCACGGCGCTCCTGCGGAAACTCGGCGTGCCCGCTCCCGCCATGCGGATCGCCCTTCAAGTGCTGATGTCAGAAGCCGCACCACAAGATCCCGAACGTGATCGCTGACAGCCAGGATCACTCCGCGAACTTGGCTTGTAGCGCCTGACTTCAGTCTCGGCGTATGGGCGCGCCCGTACTGGCGCGATGAGCAAGGTCGGCGCGTTCCCACGCGCCCGTGCCACGTCCCCGACTGCACACGCGAGTGGCACTGTACGCCGCTACCGCTTCGAGCACCTTCCATGGACCGGATGGCCGACAGCAGCCGATGGTCGTCGTAAACTGGTGCGGTCACGGTCAGGAGTTCGTCCCGTGGCCTGAGGCTGATGGCTACTGTGATGTTGGTGCCTGTCCTGCAAGCCTCCGGCAGCTTGGCTGCAGACTTCGCCACCTTGGGGAGCCACGATGGCCTTGGTGGCGGAAGGATCGTCTCGGATTGCGACGCTCAGAGAACTCGCCGATCAGGGATGTAGTCCGCCGAGCCGATCGATTGTGGCTTACGCTACTCACGAGATCCCAGATCAAGCTCGTCGATGGATTGACCGTTGTGCTTCATCGTGATAGTTTGTCCAGGCTGATGGGATCGCCTCTGAGGCTCGATCTCCCGCCCGGATGCAAGTCGCGGCCCCGCCAGTGGAGCAGCGAGAGGAACAAAGTCACCGGGCGCTTTGACAACCGTTTGCATGCTGAGAGGGAGTCCCGACAGGTTCCTCACCGGAAGACCGCAGACTCGGGCATCGCGATCTCGTAGCCTCCTCCCAGTCGCCAGTCCGGTTGCTGCCTGGAATCTGCTCCTGCCTCTGGCAGGATTCTGAAGCTGTGGCTGAGTGAGGTGGAAACTCGCGATTCCTGACGATTGACGAAGCATCGATTCACCAACGAGCCCAGGTCGGCTACGGCATTCCGAACTCACGGCGAGGAGCCGCACTTCTCGTTCCGCTGGCGGGTCCCCACGCAATCTCACCAGAAGATGCCAGAAGCCAGGGACGATCTTGCCCACCGTCGCCGATTCGCCTCCGGTGCGTTCCGATGCTGCTTCCCCGGCTTGCCCAGTTCAGCAGCGGGAACCCCAAGATCCAAGTAGCGGCCGAGAGGATGGGCTGAGGCTCGACACATGGGCTCTTCACCGCGAAACGCCGGTAAACCACGCCTTATATCAAGAACCACGGCCCACGACGAGAGCGGCAAGCGGCGAGAGCTAAGAGGCCCTTCGTAAAGACAGCTTCTCGCGGATCCTCTTTCCCCCTCGTGCTCGCCGCAACCCAGACCCGCGCTAGGTCGATCCGCTCTGGCTTGGACGGCGAGGGCACGCACGCATGCCACGTCGCGGACCGGAGGCCGCCGAATTTCCTTTGATCTCTCCTGCATCTCCGGGAGCTGCCACCTACCTGTCATGCAACATCGCGCTTGAAATAGGCTGTGATACGGGCATCTTGGCTCTCGAACTCGCCCAGAATATATGGATTGACACGCGTCGGGCCTAGGAAGACGTTCAGCATCTTGTAAGACCAGAACTTCTCGTCCTGGCCCCACGAAACCATGCTATAGCCAGCACCGCCGATCCATTGCCTCATGTCGCTACTTCCCCTTCTGGCCCGCGTGGGTCCCTTTTGCGGTGTCCGGGGAGGCATCGGTAGGTGAACCTATCCTTGTCAGGACCCTGCATCCTGTCTCGCTGGGCCATCGGACAAGCCTGCGCATCAGCGAAGCCCCGAATCGATTCCCATTTGGCCGCGTCGATCTTGTTTCCTCGACGGTGTCGTTTGACCACAACACCCACGCGCACTCGGCGGAGGCCGACGTGGCGAGGGCGAGCAGGCAGGGGCACAGAGCAACCATGGTGCACGGCGCGTCTCATTGACTGCCTCCTTCGGGCTTAGGTTGGCGGGCCGTCTATCAGTAATGGCCTAGCCATCGCCGCATTCCGGTCGTACTGCTCGCGCCACCCTTGCAGCACGGCTCACCTCCCTTCGGCCCGCGCGGGTCCACCGTGTCAGGGAAGGAGACAGGGCTTTTCCCCTCAACATCGCCGGACCAAACGGGGGCCGCCCGTCGTAGTACCCCTCATGGCGCTCGTCACTCGGCCGGCACGTGTCCGTGTGCCGATCACGCCATGTAGCCCGATTTGACGCGCCTGCTTTAGCTGCGAATCCGGTCCCATCGGCTCCGAATAATCACGGCTTCTGCGGAGGGCCTCGAGGCGTGGGACCAGGTGCGGCGCGGTCAACTACGAGGGGCATGGTCGCGAAGGACCCTGCGTCAGCCTACACGCCCGGCCGCACGCTCTCGTGGCTCAAGGTCAGGCAGCGAGGGCTACCGCCAGGAGGCTCGAGGGTCTAGCGCGGAGTGGACCCACCCATCTGGCTCGATGAGCACGGCCGCGAAGTGCCAACGCGCCCGTGCCACGTCCTCGACTGCGCACGCGAGTGGCCAGTACGCCGCTACCGCTTCGAGGAGCATCACCGGGGCGCATCATTTCTGCTAGAGCACTTGGCCACTCTTCGCCGCGCGCGAGCTTGTGGGACACCGAGCGGTTCCTCCGACGCGTGGGCGCAATCGCTTCCGGGATTGAGCGGACGCGCGATAGTTTATATCGGAAGTACCCATCGGCCCGCACGCTTTACGCTTGACGGGTATCGAAGACGAGGTCGAGTCAGTGGCGGAGGGCCTACAGAATCGTAGCCACTGGGGCGCTCTTATCCGGCTTCCTCTCAGCGTGAGCCAGAGTCCCCAGACGCCCGCCACGGCTCCCAGGCGCCACGATCGGGCTCCCGGCAGTGTCTTGCCCGGCTTTAGATCAAGCAGCCTGCAAGGTCAGGTGGGCGGCACCCCAGCGGCACCTGAGGCAGGCCAGCGACGTAACCAGCGGAGATTGCCGAGCGTGAGATCGAAGGTGGAACTTCCGGAGCACTTTTACCAAATTCATTTCCCAGAAGTTGGCTGACTCTTTGCGCGTGGGTTTCGCAAGGACGGCGATGTGTTGATCTCCCACAAGAGCACTATCGGTCGCTCCGCCATTGTCAGCACCGATGACGATTACATCATGCTGACGCCACAAGAGTGGCGTCCTATCGTGTCAAAGACGCCAGCAAACTCTTCAACCGGTTCATCCGCTACTATTTCATGCGTCCGGTCTTCCAGCGCGAGATGATCGCTAATGCGGAAGGCGGAGCAAGCACGAAGCGGCCACATCCGGTACAGCTGAAAGCAACGGATGTTGCGGTTTCAAATTTTCCCTCGCTGAAGAATCAGCGGGACATTGCTGCGAGAGACTCGACGCACTCAATCCGAACACCCAACGCCTCGGAAGGGGAAACGAAAAGCCCCCAGCGCGGGCTGGGGGCTTTGGGTGACGCTGAACGAACCGAGGCTAGAGCCTGACGCGTGCGCGCGGGACTCCGGCCACCGTGAAGCCCGAGGCCCAGCAACAGGAGTGCCGAGGGGCGGGCACCTGCTGGCGGGCCGTCAGCAACAGATCGCCCGAGCCCAGTAGGCGCCCGCAGGAATCTGAAGCGTCACGATCTCCGTCAGCGAGAAGGCGGCCCCGGTGAGCGGGCCCCCGTCACAGGACAGCACCACGGCTCCGGCGGTGCTGGCAGGTCCGGCGCTACAGATCGACGCCGTCTGGGCAAAGAGCGTGTTGGTCGCCGAGTCAAAAACACTGAACGCCGTGGTCCCCGCCAGTTGCGTGCCGCCAAGGACCGCGTGGAACAGCGCGGCGTTCGCCGTCTGATCCGTCTCCGACAGCCTGAATGACCATGGTCCCGCCCGTGCCCGCCACCGTCTGGGTCACGTTGTAGGCCGAGTCCATCATGAGTCCGGGCAGGGCCGGGCTTCCCGGGCCGACCCCGTCAGCGACAACGTGATCGTGGCGACCGGACTCGTGAAGCTCACCACCCCGGTCAGGGCGAGGTATCGCCACGCCGCCCCATCCGCACACGTCACGGTTGTGATGCCGTTGCTCCAGGGACACCGTCAGCAGGGACCGCCGTGACGGTGGAGCGAGCCACCCTCCGCGGAACAGCATCGAGACCCGCCGCCACCGCCACCGATCGCATTCGCATAGGCCACCTCCAGCAGAAAATGTGGACGCTGCGATCTACTGCCGAAGCAAACCCTGCACCATGTCGCTAACTACACGGGACGACAGCCTTGTCGCCGGACGGGGATCGAACCTGTCAAGGTCTTCGACAGTGGCGGTCGTCAGTAATACCGTGGTGGTGAAACTGGCTTGCCGGACGATCCGGCCGGCTTTCGGCGTCTCCAAAGCAGAGCTGGACCCCGGATGGGAAACCCAAGAACGGATAGAGTCACGACGGGCTGCGAGGAACACTGTCGAGTTGACGACTTCACTTGTCACTCAAGCACGCTGCGCATCTTCCACATTCATCGCAGACGACGGATTGGTCGTGTCGAAGCGTGCCGGGCGACTTGAGTACGCCGCGCAAGGCCCGCGAATTTGACTTCTCATATAGCTGCTCCTCAGGAGAGCGTGAACGAATCAGTGGGCGAGACAGGAGCTGCAAATGCGAATGCTCGCGATACCGCGTCTGCGCGAGTAATTTAGTGTGACCTCTCGCCTGATAACGGGTCGCATATCCGATCGTTCCTGATCCAACAACCATTTATGAAGCAGAATCTGCATCGGTAGCGAACGGGTGACCGCACGGGCCGCGACGTCGCTCCTTGCGTCCACTTCGTCCCGCGAGTGCGCATCCGCCCGCCTCATGTCCACAGACGCAGTGCAGCCCCAAGGCACCACGGGCGTTATCCATATCGTCTGTCAGAGCCCGTCGCGACTGGGCCCGGCATCGATCTTCTTGATCAGCTTCGGGGGCAAGAAGGACGGGGTAGGGGAGCGTTCTATCTCGGCAGGGCAAGCGGCATTGATCCCTGACCGCGCTGCTGCGGAAGCTCGGCGTGCTCAACCCTGCATGCGGACCGCTCTCAAGTTCTGATGGCAGAACCGCACCACAGGATCCTCAAACGGTGGCACTGACGCAGGATCACTTCCGCGAACTCGGCCTGTAGCGACCTGACTCTCCACTTCGGCGATGACGCCGCCGACTTGGCACACGGCCAGCGCATCCCGACGCGCCCATGCTCACGTCAGAACCACGACCGAGAATGGCCGTGCGCCGTCATCGTCTCCGGCCGCGGATTTCGCGACTCCCTGTAAACGATAGCTTACAATTTGAGTTGCGTAGGCGAGCAGATGGCCCCACAAATAGCTAGGAAGTAGGACTTCGCAGAATTGGCACTCCGCTTGCCGACTATCTGGAGACGGCACCGCCGCAAGTAGCGCAGCACCGACCGGGCGGTGCCACCCACGGGCGTCGAGAGTTGTCCTCGGCGCTCGTGGTGTTTTCCTGACGTAACCCAGCGCCCTCGATGCCTCCCCGCAGGTGTCCTCATTTCCCCGGCCCACGCGGGTCCATCTCATCCCTACGTCGTTGACTTGAAGCCATCGAGGGCCATGATCACTTCGAGGATCGCCTACGTACGGAGTAGATCCGACTGCTCTGTATCCTGGCTCGAGCAGAGCGCCCAGTGAACGCCATCCGTCCTATGAGAGATGCGCATCTCAGCATCCTCGTCGCCCAGTTTGCCTCTGATCTTGTCGACAATGCGTTCAGTCGGCACTTCGCCAAACAAGTGCATCAGGTCCTCGTGGAATGTCGTTCCGCCGCCCTGTCCTCCTCGCTTTGCGTCGGTGACTTCATAGCAGGAGACGCAAGGTGGCCGCCAGGTTCTTGAACAGCCGCACGCCCTGGATCGTACATGTCAGGCGAGGGTGGTTGGGTGTATCACGGCGACCAGTGTCCTGGCGGCGCGGCAAGATCTCAAAGAACGCGGGACTCGAAAAACGCATTGTCTCGGATTACAGTCGTTTCCTCGTTTCCTCCCCTGTCGGGGACTTTACCGATCTTCACGGAGGCTCCTGTAAGCCTGTGGCAGCAGCGTTTTCAAGCGACAGAGACACGAACTGATCTATCCGACTGACTATCAATGAGAAGCTTTGAAATCGATGCCTTAGCAAGAAGGTGCCACAAAAGAAACCTCGCCCGTCCGAAGGGCCCGAATGGACGTTCTTCGAATCCGGCACGGCGGTTGCCTCCACCCTTCTTATGGCTCCGGGGCAACCACGTTGTCCGCCCACGGACCCTGCCAGAGGAAAGCGTCAGCGCGCGGAGCAGGCTCGCGCGCTCCTGGCTCAGTTTTGTCCCTATCTCATCGGCGCCTTTACCATCCCGATCGTCGCGGCGCTGTATTTGGCTCAGACCGTTCTCATCCCCATTGCGGTGGCCCTGCTGCTGAGCTTCGTGCTCGGTCCGCTGGTGCGCGCCCTTCAGCGGACCGGCCTCGGGAGCACGCGCGCGCGGTCAGGTCGTGTCTGTCGTTCTCGTCGTCATCCTCGTGTCTTTGGTTCTGGGGGGATCAGCTACGTCGTGGCCCAGCAGATCGTCCGGCTTAGCCACGAGCTGCCCGGAGTATCGGAGGAACCTCAGGCAAAAGATTGCCGATCTGCGCGGTGTGAGAAAGCCAGGGGCCCTGAAGGAGGTCGAGTCCACGGCCAGCGAGGTCATGAGTGAGCTCCAGAAGCAGGAGCTGCCGAAGCGGGAGCCGTGCCCGTTCCCGTCACCGTCAAGAACGAGCCCATTGGCTTCGTGCGCGTGCCGAAGCTCCTCGACGCCGTGACGAGCGCGGGCTTCGTGATCGTCCTCGTCATTTTCATGCTCATCGAGCAGCGGGACCTGCGCAACCGGCTCATCCGGTTGACCGGCCATGGCCGGCTCGCCATCACCACGAGGGCTCTGGGGGACGCGAACGACCGCATCACCCGTTTCGTGCTCGTTCAGACCATGATCAACCTGAGGCTATGGCCTCGCCATCGGGCTCGGGCTCTATGTGATCGGCATTCCCTACGTCGTCCTGTGGGGCTTTCTGGCCTTCGCCCTTCGCTTCGTGCCTTATATCGGGACCTTGATGGCCGCGCTGGCGCCCGTCGCGGTGAGCCTCGCGGTGTTCCCCGGCTGGCCACGGCCCCTCCTCACCGTCGGTCTCTTCGTCGTGGTCGAGGCCCTCACCTACATGGTGATCGAGCCCCTTCTCTACCGACAGGCGCTGGGCCTCTCACAGACGGCACTTTTCGTCGCCATCGCCTTCTGGACCTGGCTCTGGGGCCCCATCGGTCTCCTGCTGGCCACGCCCTGACCATCTGTCTCGTCGTCCTGGGCAAGCACGTGCCTCCGTTCGGATTCCTCACGATCCTCATGGCTGACGGCGAGCCCGTACTCCGGAGCGACGTCAGCTACTATCAGCGATTGCTTGCGAGAGACCAGGCTGAGGCGAACGACATCGTGCGCGCCTCCTCGAGCGGGGGCTGGACGTCTGTGATGATGTCCTCGTCGTCGCCCTGAGCCATGCCAAGCGGGATCGCGAGATGAAGCGGCTCACAGACGACGAGGTCCAAGCCGTGTATCAGGGCGCGAGAGAGACCATCGCCGATCTGGCGGCCACACCACTCTTTTCGCCGGGGAATCGGACGGCGAGCGGCATGCTCGCGAGTCCCACGGTCCGCCCGCTGTCTCTGAGCAGCTGCAGGTGCAGGGATGCGTGGCCGGGGATGAGGCAAGCGAGGTGGCCCTCGTCATGCTCGCGTATCTCCTACGGCCTCATGCCATCACCCTCGAGGCGGGCTCCGCGCATGCCTTGCCGGGCGAAGTCCTCTCCCAGGTGGCTGAGAAGAATCCGGCCATCGTGTGTGTCGCCTCCATCTGGCCGGGCGATCTCGCCCGGACGCGGTACCTGTGCAGGCGTCTCCGGGCCCGCTTCCCCACGTCAAGATCGTCGCCGCGCGGTGGGGCGAGAAGGATGAGGGTGAGCAGGACGAGCTCCTCAGATCCGGCGCCGACGCGGTGAGCGCCTCTCTGTGGCAGTCGCGCGACCAGATCCTGGAATACGCTCGCCTTGCCTCCCGGCTCCTGGCGTGTCCCCGAATGAGTCCCGCGTGTTCCGGCTTCCTCATGTCACGAGGCACGCAGGGCGGCAAGCTCCTGCGGGTGAAGGGCCGTCGACGGACACGTGGTTCCCTTGAGGGCTCGGCACCTCTGGCACGTCTCGGCGGCCACGCAGTCCTCGGGGACGACGAGCGTGTACCCGCGCATGTACGCGTTGGCGGTGAACAGGACACAGATATCGGTAGCGAGGCCGGAGAAAATGAGAGTGCGGGCCTGCAAGAAGACCAGCAAGGCATCGAGGCTCGACGAGAAGAAGCCGGAGTCTACGGCGTTGGGCAGAGGCGACCGAGTTGACCGGGGATGGTCCACTCGTTTGACGCCTACGAGGGGGAAGAGTGGATCCGATCCTTATCGGAAATCTCGGCTGACACGTCTCCGATTAGGCGGGAGTCTGATGATCGTTCGCCGTTCACTAGGGCTGACGCTCGGGACCCTGTTCATCCTTGCCTCCGCCCAGGGCGCCTGGGCGGCGACAGCAACCGAGCAGCTCAAGAGCGCCATCGACCGCGTCCTCGCGACGGTCGACAACCCCGCCCTCAAGGGCGACGGAAAGGTCCCCGAGCGCCGGTTGGCCGTCCGTAAGATCGCCAACGAAATCGTCGACTTTCGGGAGGTCGCGCTCCGGTCCCTCGGGCGCTACTGGCAGCCGCTGTCGGAGGCCCAGCGCACGGAATTCGTGGGCTCTTCGGTGACCTCCTCGAGCGCTCCTACATTTCCAAGATCGAACTCTTCGGCGGCGAGAAGATCATGTACAGCGGCGAGCGCGTGGACGGCCACCTCGCTACCGTCAGCACCAAAATCATCACCAAGAACGGCGCCGAGGTGCCGGCGGACTACCGCTTCTTCATTCGCGGCGACAGATGGATGATCTACGACATCAGCATCGAAGGGATCAGTCTCGTGTCGAACTACCGCACCCAGTTCAACAGGATCATCCAGGCGGGCGGATACAACAGCCTCGTCGAGAAGATGAGGAGCAAACAAACGCAGTTCACCGAAGAAGACGCGCGCGGAAGACGGGAATGAAGTAACCGGTAAACCTGTCGAGTTAACCGGAGCCTGGTTGACTACGGCCCAGCAGAACCCCAGCGGCTGGCCCTGCCAGTTCTGGCGCTTCAGCTCAGCCACGCCACCCGATATCGCTCGCCGGTATGACTCAGGAACTCGTCCAGTTCCTTGAGGGTCAAGGCGGGCGGGCTCGGATGGCGCGCGGGTATCTTGCGCAAGAAATCGAAGTGGTATCGAACGAAGACCGCGAAGTCCCGAGTGAAGGACGCCTCGTCAACGCCTTGCGGGGTGGGCGGCGCGTTCCCACGCACGCGTGCCCGATCTCGAAGCACGAGCGAGAATGGCCAATGTACTGTGCCGGTCGGAAGACAATCGCCCTCCAGCGCCTTATCGCTAACGGGCCCGCCTGCATCTGAATGCGACAGGCGTCGAGCATGTCGCGCACGCTCGCGCTGACAATCCGGGGCGACCCGCGGCCTCGTCGATCATAATACCCACGTTACTTTCCCTTTGGCGCACGCGGGTCCACGGTATCGGGGAGACAGACAAATGCGATGGACGCTTTCTCCCCAGAGGCAAACACCATTTCGATTACCGCTCCTTCCTGCGTGATGGTCGTGCCCTCCTCATTCTGTTCGCGGACCTTATGGACAGCATTTGCCGAAGCTGTCACAGCAGTCCGCTTACATTCCTCTGAGGTTTCTTGGTCGCGCCTGCTGGCGTCCATTCGTCGAGACCCTTACTCTGAAACACCGAATGCTGCCAGGCGATCCACGCGAGCATGAGAATGGCGCACCATCGGGTCATCCCTCGCGTCCTTAGGCGGCTTCACGTTGGGCTGCTCCTTGGCTCGGTTACGCTCGCCCGCGCATGACAACACCGGAAGTCCCAGCCCAGCCGGTTGTCGTTGACCTTGACTTAGAACGTTCCGCTCGTTTTCAAAGGAGCCTATAGAGGAGTCCCCTTCTGACGCGGGCAACGGGGCGCCCCGTCGCGCCGCGCTAATCGAGCGCGGATCGGGTCCGCCACCGCCGCGGAAGTCCCCCACGTGCCCCGTGCTGACGCACGGGGTTTGCCGTCGTCTCCCCGCGAGTAACGCCGACGGCGTGTTCATTGAGCCTCCGTAATTGAGTATCATCGGATGCATGGGGCGACGCATCCGTCGGGACGTCGGCGCTCCGAGAGCATCGGCATGACGACAGATCAGGGGCCCGCGATGGTTTCGGACGAGGAGCAACAAAGCCGCCAATACCTCCTCGCACGCTTCTGGGAAGCGGCGCTCGGCTTCTGGCGGAAAGGCGGCGGAGCGCACCGCCTGGCTATTGACGTTCGCGGTCATCGCCATTGCCCTGGTGAATCTGGCTCTGCAGTATCGGCTGAACGTCTGGCACCGCGTGATGTTCGATGCCCTCGACAAGCGCGATGGCAGCGGCGTGCTGTACCAAACCATGATCTTCTTCCCTCTGATCGCCGCCAGTCGTAGGTGTGGCGGCAGCGGCCACCTATGCAAAAATGACCCTGCAGCGCAGGTGGCGCGAGTGGCTGAACGCGCACGTGCTCGATCACTGGCTCACCAGCGGCCGCTATTATCAACTCAACTTGGTTCCGGGCGATCACACCAACCCGGAATATCGCGTGGCCGAGGATCTGCGTCTGAGTGTCGAGGCCCCGGTCGAGTTTGCGATCGGCGTCTTCTCGGCCGTCATTTCAGCGATCACCTTCATCGGCGTGCTCTGGTTCATCGGCGGTGAGCTCACGATCCCGGTCGGAAGCACGATGCTCCACATCCCGGGCTTTCTGGTCGTCGCGGCCGTTCATCTATGCCGTGCTGGCCAGCGGATCGATGGTCATGATCGCCCGCGGCTTCGTCGTCGGTCTCGGAGAATAAGAATCAGGCGGAGGCGGAGTACCGGTACGTGCTCACGCGCCTCCGCGAAAACGGCGAGAGCATCGCGATGCTCGGCGGGAGCAATGAGGAGCGCGCCGGCCTCGACGGCGGCATTCACGACGGTCCGCCAGCGCTGGTGCGAGCTGATGATGCAGTACATCCGCACCACGGTCGTGTCGCAGAGCAGTAGCGGCCTCGCGCCGATCATTCCGATCCTCCTGTGCGCCCCCAAGTACGTCGCCGGGACCATGACCCTCGGTGAAGTCATGCAGGCCGCCTCCGCGTTCATGATCGTGCAGGTGGCGTTCAATTGGCTGGTCGAAAACTATCCACGCCTCGCCGATTGGACCGCCTCGGCGTCGCCGATTCGCCTCGCTGCTGGTGTCGCTGGACCGCCTGGAGCGTGCCGAACGGGAGGAAACGACCGGCCGAATTGTTCGCAAGGCAAGCCGAGGCTGGGGCGCTCCGGCTGCGGGACGTCTCGGTAACGCTTGGACGATGGAAGCGCGGTGGTGAACGAAGCCGACGTCGAGATCGCTCGCGGCGAGAAGGTGCTGGTCGTCGGCGAATCCGGCACGGGCAAGAGCACGCTGGTGCGGGCGATCGCCGGCCTGTGGCCGTGGGGCCGGGAGAAATCCTGATCAAGTTCGAAGGGCTGTTCTTGATGCCGCAACAGCCCTACGTGCCGCTCGGAACGCTGCGCCGCGCGGTGACCTATCCGCTCTCGCCCGAGGCGGTCGACGATGCCGTGGTCCGTGCCAGCCGTCGAGGAAGTGGGGCTGGGCCATTTTCTCGACCGGCTCGATGAAGACGCGACACTGGGAACACGTGCTCTCCGGCGGAGAAAAGCAGCGGCTCGCGTTTGCCCGCGCGCTCCTCCAGCGTCCGAACATCGATCGTGATGGATGAAGCCACCGCCGCGCTCGATCCGCTGAGCCAGGAACAGCTGATGCGACTCGTCCTGGAGCGGCTGCCCGAAGCCACCGTCATCAGCGTCGGACACCGCGCCGAGCTCGAGGCCTTTCACACCCGGAAGCTCGTGCTGGAATATCATGCCGATGGCGCGCGCCTGGTCAGCGACGAATCCATTCGAAGAGCGTTCGGCCGTTCCGCCCGCTTGCTTTCGAGGCTGCCGATCCGCAAGAAATCCCGCAAGACGGCTCGCTAGAGCGAACGGCCGGTCGCCGCTCAGTCCGCGCGCGGGCGTCTCGATCTCGCTGCGCTTGAGCAAGTAGTCAAGGCCGCCGACCCGGTACCAGCGATATCCGTACGCCTCGAGGAGCAGGTGATGCTTGTCGTCCTTGGCCGGGGGATACCCAACACTAGCACTCTCCGGCGGCATCCGCCGCGCCCTGGGCCCGGTTCCCGCGACATAAGCTGCCAGAACTGGGACGCGGAACGCCGCAGGGGCTGATGCCACAGCTTACGCACATTCTCCACCGGTAGTTTCAAATGCTTCGCGATCTGGCGGAGCAGCCGGAGGGTTGCGGTCGATTCCGCCTCGGCGAGCATGTTGATTTGAAGATCGAGGTGCGTGCGGCGGTCGCCAGCCTGGTCATGCGGCTCTCTGGCTATTGAGGACGGCGATAGTGACGAAGATCACCTCAAGCGACACGATCATCGTGAGCAGGTTGAACGGGTACGGATCGAACGGCTTGATTCCCCGGACATAGCCTCGATTCACCGCGATCCACGCGGCAAACCAGATCACATGGAACGCGGCGAACCACGACCCGCCGGCGATGGAGCCTAACATATCCCACACTCGGTCGGCCACTGACCGCCGGTGGAGTGGTTCCATCTCTCGGGCCCTGCTCCGCCAGTATGGCTACCACGTCCCATCCGGCTGCATGGCCTGGCGCAGGAGGATTGCCTCTGAGTACATGGATGCGCACCTCGCGTAGAGTTCGCGGGCAGTCGCGGTGCGAAGATGGGCTGCCCGGAGGATGGAGGGAACCACTCGCGAGCGCTCGCTGCGACTGGTAAGCTTCCCTGGCTGGCGATGCTCATCGTCCACGATCAAAATCGTCTCACTCATCCGATTCCTCGCTCAGGATCTTGAAAGGAACGGCCTGGCGCACATGGCCGCCGCCGAGGAAGGCGAACGAGCCGGCGGTGTCCCGCAACAGACCTCACGCCTCACTCACAAGCAGCGCCAGAGGAAAGCTAGCGAACACGTCGGCCAGTAACAGAGCTCCGCGGTCCACCGAAAGGCGCTCGCCGGTCAGTCGGTTGACTAGCCGTGGTCCGGCCTCGGGCGGCACGAGCAGCCGGGATCTCGTCGCCCCAGTAACTTTCGCTGAGCGGTGGTTCTTCGATTCTGCGGCGGGCCAGTAGGCGGGGCACGATTGTGAGCGCGACTGCCTCCTTCGCGACTCGCGCGAACCCGAGGACGTGTTCGGCCAGGGGCCCCGCGTCTCTAGTGGCCGGTACTCGCCTTCGCGGAAGAGCGGCGCGTGGGCGCGGCGGCACGCGAGGGCCTCGCGGATCACGTAGAGCTTGGCCCGTCCGTCCTCCTTGGCCTTCACGAGCTCCTGGGCGAAGGCCGCGCGGTCACGTGACCTGTTCCGTCGCCCTCGATCAGCTCATCGAGCATGCGCTGGCGGAGCTGCCAATCGACGGGACGCCGGTTGTCGGGATCGACGAGGTTGAGGTCCCACAGCTCGCTGCCCTGGTAGAAGTCGGGAACGCCGGGCGCCGTGATCTTGACGAGCGTCTGGGCCAGCGAGTTGAACGCGCCGAAGTGGGCGATCCGGGCCTGGAAGGCGGATGAAGTCGTCCAGGAAACGAGGACGAGCGGGCCGGATCGAGGATCGCTTCGGCGAAGCGCGTGATGGCCTCGTCATAGCGCGTGTTCGGATTGATCCAGCTCGTGTGCGATTTCGCCTCGTGGATCGCCTTCAAGAGGTAGGCGCGGAGCCGCTCCACGCCGATCGGCCACGCCCCGACGAGGGTCTGGTAGATCAGGTACTCGGTGTTCGCGCCCGGCGTCGGCTGGGCGTCGACCGTCGTCCGGTGCTTCCGGTTCAGCTTCTGCCAGAGGGCGACGCGGCTGCCGCCATTCGTCCGGAATCTCCGAGAGGACGTTGATCCGGGCCCGCACGTCCTCGCTCCGCTTCGTGTCGTGGGTCGAGGTGGCCGACAGCGCATGCGGGTACGTGCGCTGCCGCTCGGCCATGGCCGCGTGGAACTCGGCCACCGGAGTGCCGAAGCGGCTCGGGTCGGCGCCGACCTCGTTGAGCGACACCAGTCGGTTGAACCGGTAGAGGGCGGTGTCCTCGTAGCCCTTGGCGGTCACCGGCGAGGTGATCTGCTGGAAGCGCATCGACGAACTCGAGCCGCTCGCGCCGTTCCAGCCTCCTGCGCCCAGGGCGGAAACCGCAGGGTGAGGATGTCCTGGATCCAGTCGTAGATCGACGGACTGGTGAGCGGCGTGCGACGCTTCGCCTGCGCCACCGCCCGGGCGATGAACTCGCGGTCGCGCTCGCTCACCGTCCGCTGGTCCTCGCCCACGTACGTGCGGTAGACGGGAAAGTTGGCGACGATCTCGGCCAGGGCGTGGGTGAGGCTGCCCAGCGTGAAGTCACGGGAGGAGCGATGCTTCTCGGAGATGGCGTTCAGCCGGTGCGCGAGCATGTTCAGCTCCGAGGCCATCGACGTCTGCATGACGAGCCGCTTGCATTCGTAGACGACCTCCGAGAAGGGCGGCCGCTCCTTGATGCAGTCGCGCGTACAGGTGCTCCATCGCCCGCGCCTGGCTGCGGTCGACGAAGATCCCGTTCAGGAGGTTGAGGAACTCGTACCCGGTGGTCCCGCGCGATGGCCCAGTTCTGCGGGCAGCGGTTCGCCGGGGCTCAGGATCTTCTCGGCGACGATGTAGAAGTCGCCCTTCGCCGTCGGGAGCGCGCGGCGCGCGCGCACACTCGCGCTGCAGCTTCTGGAAGTATTCGGCCGGGGCGTAGAGCCCATCGGGATGGTCGACCCGAAGCCCGGTCACCTGCCCGGCGCCGACGAGACGGAAGACGAGCCGGTGGGTCTCGGCGAAGACGTCCGGGTCCTCCATGCGGATGGCCGCCAGCTCGTTGATGTCGAAGAAGCGGCGGTAGTTGATCTCCTCGCCGGCCACCCGCCAGAAGCGCGACCCGGTACGCCTGCTCGCTCAGCAGCTCGTCGAGGAGATCGAACGATCGTGGATCGTCCGGCGTGCCGTTGAAGCGGCGGACGGTCTCGTCGAGGAACGTCCTGACCTCGGGTGACTGCCGCAGCAGGGCCGCCAGACGCTCGACGCCCGGCGGTCTTGTCCTGAGGCGCGCGTCCTCGGGCGCTCCCGGTTGCGGTGCGGCACTGGCGGGGCGAGGGCTCGCAAACCAGGTGGTCAGGGCCCTCAGCTCGAGCAGGCCGGGGTGCGCCGGCCCCAAGCTCGGCCTCGAGCTCGTCGATCCGGTGGCCGAGGATCCGGCTGGTAGGAACGCGGGGCGATCGGCAAGGATCGTGTCGTAGTAGCGGACGGTGAAGACGCCGTCGTTCAGCTCGAGCCGGAGCTCGCCGCGCTCCAGCACGGTGCCGTACTGGTCGCCGAGGACCGGCAGGCAGCACCTTGCCGGCCAGCTCCGGCTTGACCGGCGTCCAATCGATGTCGAACGCGTGAGCGTAGCGAGAGCTCGGCGCCGTTCTCGAGCACGTCCAGCCACCAGCGCGTTGCGATTCCCGGCGATCCCCATGTGGTTCGGGACGAGGTCGATCAGAAGACCCAGGCCGAGCCGGCGGAGGGCGTCCGAGAACCGGACGAAGGCGGCCTCGCCGCCGAGCTCACTCACGGATGCGATTGTGATCGGAGACGTCATAGCCGTGCGAGCTCTCCGAGCTCGTTTCGAAGAAGGGCGAGGTGTAGCAGTCCGAAGATCCCGAGTGCCGCGAGGTAGGGACGAGGCCGGCCGCATCGTCGAAGGTGAGCCGGGGCCCGAGCTGCAGACGATAGGTGGCGAGCGGAATCCGGGGACCGGCCGGCGCCGTCACCGGGTCTCTTCGGCCGCGGAGGGCGAAGCCGAGGGCATCGACGTAGGGGCCGCAGCGTGTCGCGCGCCTCCGGGTGGTCGCGCCAGAGCGCGAAGAACCGGTTCTGCGTGTGCCAGAGCCCGAAGCCGGAGCGCCGAGCCGCCTGGCCCCGACGACGAGGGTCGACCAGCTTGGCCACCCGCTCCGCCGTCGACCCGCTCGGTCAGCGCGTCGACGGCTCGCCCGACCGCCAGGTCTGATGATCGGGCGGGCCGCGGTCGGGTCCAGCTCGAGGCCCAGCGAGCGCGCCTCCTCGGACACCTCGAAGAGCTCGCTCGGGGAGCGCGGCCGCATCGCCGGCACGCCTCAGCTCGGCCACCAGCTCCTCTTCGAGGACATGCTTGGCGGTGATGCGGAGGACCTCGGGGATCGGCGCGTCGGCTTGCCGCAGGTACCGGACCACCTTGCGGCTCTCCTCCCAGACCCGACGGTACGTTTGCTCGTGCTTGTCGAGCACCGCCTGCATCACGCTGGCCAGCACGTGCCGGCGCTGCTCGAGGAAGAGGTGCGTCAGCGAGAACAGGCCCTCGGGGAAGTGCTCATCGAGCCCTCGCACCATGTCGGCCATGCTGCGCTGAGCGTACCGCCGCAGGAGATCGGCCTTCATGGACGTCGTAGCGTCCGTCGGTCCTCGTAGAGTCCGGATGCCGCAGGAGAAGTCGTGGCCCCCGAAGTGCAGCACCGTGTACTGGAGATCTCGAGTCTCGCCGGTGATCTCGGAGGCGACCCGGACACGCCCGACCCGCAGCCGGCTCCCATCGTAGCTGTCACCGGCGTCGTCAAGCCGCTGGACCCGCCAGGCGTAGACCGGGGCCTCGTCCGGATACTCCTCGAAGAGACCCGCTGATCGCGTAGTGGGCGACCACCCGACGCAGGTCGACGACCGCCGGCGCTGATCAGGCTACGATAGACCTCGCCGCCGTTCGCGAAGCGCGGGCACGTTGCTCGGCGCGGCTTCGAGCCGCCGGACGAACTCGTCCTCCAGGTTTCCGCCGCCGAGGTCGCTCAGGTACTGCAGCGCCATGGCCGCGTACTTCAGGATCTGAGTGGGCTCGAGCGCCGAGATTTCGTCGAAGAACCACCCGCAGGACGTGTACATGAGCAGGCGATTGCGCTCCATCTCGAGCAGTCGGCGGGTCTCCACCTGGGCGGCGGCATCCAGCAGCGACCCGCCGGTGACGGGCCAGCCAGGTGGCCAGCCCGTCCGGGCTGCGATCGAGGATCACGTCGATGTAGGCGTCGCGGGCCTCCCAGGGGTCCTTGAGGAAGGCCGAGGCGCGTGACTCGTAGAAGGTATCGATCTGGTCACGAAGCCAATCGAGCGCCTCGCGCAGCGGGGCCCGCCAGCGCTGATGCCAGTCCGCGCGCGTCCTGCATCCGCAGTCGCTCCGCCACCGCTCGACGCCGTGGGCACAGCTCCACGACGTCCGCTCCCGGATCTCGACCTCGAAGGCGGGCGGATGCTTGGCCAGGAATGCGCCGTAGTTCGTCAGGACCGCGGAGCCCTCCGCCTCGATCTGGCGCGATGGCGGCCGCCAAGGCCATGTCCCCGAACTGCTTGTGGTGGCCGTAGGACTCGCCGTCGGTAGCGCAGTGGACGAGCTGGGCTCCCGCGCGGTCCGCGACGAAGCCGCCCTTCAGGCGGGCGACCAGGTTCTCGCCACGATCGAGGGCATTCTCGAAGGCGATGGCGCGCGAGATCGGTCCGTCGTAGAAGAACACGCGTGAGCGTCTGGCCTCCGGGTCCGCGCCAGAGATAGGGCCGGCTCGGGATCGACGCGTTCGTTGACTTCCTCCCACGCCTCGGTACCGATCTTGCGGATCCGCCAGGCCTGGTGGGGCGCCAGGATCGTGAACTTCATTCCCAGCCTCCGCGAGGACCTCGAGCGACTCGTTGTCGACGGCGGTCTCCGGCAGCCACATTCCCTCGGGGTCGCGCCCGAATCGCTCCTGAAAATCCTGTCGCCCCCACAGGACCTGCGTGCACCTTGTCGCGCCGCGAGGCGAGCGGCAGGATCATGTGATTGTAGACTTGGGCGATGGCGTTGCCGTGACCGCCGTGGGCCTGAGCGCTGCGCCGGTCGGCCTCGAGGATGCTGCGGTAGACGTCGGGCGCGTGGCGGTCGAGCCACGAGAGCAGGGTGGGCCCGACGTTGAACGAGATCTTCTCGAAGTTGTTGACGATGTCGAGAATGCGGTTGTCCTGCGCCGACACGGCGGGCCGGCAGTGTTGGGCGCGTAGCATTCCGCGGTCACCCGCTCGTTCCAGTCGTGATAGGGCGCGGCCGAGTCCTGGACCTCGACCGCTTCGAGCCACGGATTCTCGCGCGGGGGCTGGTAGAAGTGGCCGTGGATGGCGACGAAGCGGTCGGCGCCTGCGGCCTGGTCAGCCATCCGCAAGAACCCTCTGACTACATTGGCTTTTCGGGCGCGCAAGATGGGACATGTCCAGCTGGCCTCCGTACACCCTGAATCCAGTGGCACTCATCCGGGCTTCTCGCCCAGGTTTGAATGCGCCGGCGACAATGACGACTAACGACATTCAACGCGTCAAGTTCGGCCGCCAGATCAGGCAGCCGTTTCGAGCCGGCCGTTTCGGCCCATCGCCACCTGCCGCCGAGAGTTGCGCTGCCTTGTCGAGTCTTATCTGGAGAGCCTTCGAGTGTCGCGCCACCTTCCGCCAACATCGCGGGGTGGCAGGGTAGGTTTCGAAGTAGACGGTTCGATCCAATCAATCGAAGGCCTCGACGATCTGAACGCCAGCCGCTGTTGGGTATCCAACACAAGACTGCAGAACGTGGTGAAGGAGGACGGGGTTCGATCCGTCGGTCGCCCTCGAGACTTTCAAGCCCAGTTCGCATCACGCGGTCCCATGCAACCGGGCATGCAGGACCCCGTCAAAGACCCTAGCTCGTCGAGCTCGGTCCCGGAGCCCTCCGCGTGAGCCACGCGACTGCGCTCGATTCACCGATGTTTGCCTCGATGCATGGCGATCCTGCGCCCGAGACGGGAGTCGTCAAGGGCCGCGCGACCGAGGCGGCACAGAAGCGCCGCCGCTCACGCGTGCAGTCGCCGTCAGAAGTCGAGGAGAATTCGATCCCGACGCCGGGGAAGTGCCGGCGTGGCCCCGGGCGGGAGGTTACACGGTGGCCTCGGCGGGGCAGTGTGGGAGCGGGGAGCGAGCGCGCGGGGGCGCAGGAGAGGGCTCGGCGGGCCAGCAGCCGTCCCATGCGCGCGTGCACGGGGGCCGGCTCCCACGATACCGCCGCAGGAGCGAGACGCCACAAGAATAGATTGCTTGCAGCCATTGCAGGCGCGCAAGGCGAACGCGACTATAACGCCATACAATGGAACGTGGCGGAGTATCGTCCGCTTGCCAGAGCGCCTCGCAACACATCGTAGTGAGCCGACGATCACACACGGGAGGCTGTATGATAACATGGCGCAGCACTCTGATCCAGCGATGATAGAGTCCCAGCCAGATTATGGATGACCGGCATCTCCGTGCGCTGATCGGAGAACGGCATCCGGCTTCCTCTCCAACCGCACTCCAGCAGGCTGAAGGCTACCTCACCGAACAGTTCAAGGTTCTTGGCCTGGAAGTCTCGGCCCATCCGTTCAAGGCATTGGGCGACACGTATCGCAATGTCGTCGGCACGCGTCCCGCCTCGCATCCCTTGCCGGAAAGCGACGCGCCGCTCATCGTCGCGGCGCATTACGACACGGTGCGCGGCTCCCCGGGCGCTGACGACAATGCCAGCGCGCTGGCGGTGTTGCTGGAAGTGGCCCGGTGCCTTCGGGGCGTCCCGTTGAGCCGAGAGGTCCGCTTCATCGCGTTCTCTCTAGAGGAGGAAGACCTACTAGGAAGCCTCGCCTATGTCTCGTCTTTGAAGAAGGACGGCCACGAGATTGAAGGGGCCATCGTGCTGGAATGCGTGGGCTACGCATGCGCGACGGAGGGTTCCCAACAGAAGCCGGCCGGCGTGCCGATCGTCGTGCCGACGGTGGGCGATTTTCTGGCGATCGTCGGCAATACCGCATCAGCCGCTCTCGTGACTGCTGTCGAAGGCGCAGCCAAGGAGCGTGTTCCGGATCTCAAGACGGTCGCGCTGATGGTGCCCGGGAACGGCGAGTTTTTGCCCGACACCAGGCGGAGCGACCACGCGGCCTTCTGGCATTACGGCTATCCGGCGGTCATGCTGACCGACACCGCAAACTTCCGCAACCTGAATTACCACGCCTCTACAGATACTATCGAGACGTTGGACTTAGGATTCATGGAGAAGGTCGCATGGACCATTACGGCCGCGGCGATCCACCTGTGTGCAAAACCTTGAGCCGCGGGGCGCCATGACTGAGAACAGGTTTATGTTATCTACGCTCTCCCTGCTTGCGCGTGCGGTCCAAAAGGCGGCCACGACGGCACGCAAAGGAGAGTGTATAGCTACAGAGAGGGCAACCGCTGCCGGGGTACTAATGTTGGCTACGCTCTTGACCCGAAAGGAGCTTGATTGGTTTGGCGACGGAATCGTAATATTGTCGGGTGCTTGGGCTCCAAAGGGAAATTTTGGGTATTTATCTCGACTCACATCAAAGGAGAATCACTGTGAAGAAGCTGCTCACATCGCTGGCAATCGCGTTTGCTCTCCGCGCCAGTAAACGCTCGCGCTGACTTGATCGTCAACGGAAGCTTTTGACAGCTTCGTTGTGACCGACGGATCCCTCGACGCTAACTTTGGGGGTTCATCCGAGTACTTCGGACCGCCCACCAACACCACCAACACCGAAATCACGGGGTGGACAATCAGTGGGCAAAACGGCTCGATTCCGAACAACGTGGATTTGGTTCACACCTTCTTTTTACCCCTCATTTACAGGGACTCCCGGATCTAATTCGCTCGATCTGGAAGGCGCAATCGGAGCTTCCGGGGTGATCTCCCAATCCTTCGCCACGACGCCCGGGGACGCATACACCTTGTCCTTCGAGTTTGCCAACAACCCCCAACCAGGTCCAGCCTCCAAGCGGCACGGCGAACGTTCTGGTCATCTGGCACCGGAACCCTGCTGAACCAAAATAGCTAGATCATACCGGTTCATTGTTTACAAACATGAACTATGACCTCTTTTCTCAAAACTTCGTGGCGAACTCCGCGACGACGAAACTCCAGATTTCGAAGCACTTACGAGTTCCGGGTTCGGCATCGCCCTCGATGCCGTCTCAGTGAACCTCGCTGGGACTCCGCCGCCTCCGACCGTGCCTGAGCGTCCTCTGTTGTGCTGCTTGGCTCTGGACCGCTGGGCCTGGCTGGCTTCGCGCGGAGTTAGGTTCCTCCGGAAGTAAGATCGAGGAGGCCGCCGCAGACATGCGATCTGCTGTTGCTAAGCGGCCCATTCCCCACCTTGGGGCTGAGCTGGAAATCTCGGTTGGCTTATACAATCCTCGACGAGGACGCTGTTCACGTCGGGCAGCAGCCTATGCAGAACACATTCCCGAAAATGCCCGAAAATGCGACACTGCACAGGGACCAGATTCATGGATCGGGGCACTTACGGTTCGCCAGTCGACCCGCCCCAATGCCCCTAATTGGGACAGTTCCCACGAAGTCGGACTCGGGACCTTGTCCGCAACCAGCCGGATGTCGCCCTGTTCGGAAGGGCTTCAGTGCAACTTCGGCTCACGCCACCATCTATGCCTCGACCACGGCTGCAAGGTCTGAGGAGAAGCCAGACGCTATACTCGATTGCCACGGTAGCAAGGTTCGGTGACTCTGGCGTCTCGCTTGGCTGAGACCTCAGTGAACATGCAGACAGGGCTGCGCCATGAGGCAGAAGCCTAACCTGTGCGCTTCTGGCGGGTCTCGCAGTCGCTCTCTTGGTTGTGTCCGCCCTTGCCGGGCACGCCTACGGAAAAGGACACGGACACAGCGGAAAAGGACATGGTGCCCACCACAGCGCGCACCATGCCGGCAGTGGCGGCTTGTGGCGACAGAGTTCGGGGTCGGCTTCCTCAGATGCCGGCAACGCGCCTGCTGGCCGTCCAGGCGAGGTCGGTCAGCCGGGCCACCCCACTCTCGCCGGTGCCGACCACGGTCTTTACTAAGTCCCAAAGGTCCGTGAGGCGAAGGCAATGGTCCACGTTGCAGTGGCAATGGCCAGCCGCCGAGGACATCCCGCTGGCGACAGCCCGGTGTCCCTTCAGCGCCCCGGTCCTCCTGCTAGATCCCGTCCCCATGCCACCGATGTGAGTCAACGAGGACGGCCAGCCTACCCAGACACGACCCTGCCCATCTCCGGGCTGCGAGGGCCCGAGGATGACGCCATGAAGACGGATTTCCTGCGGCAGGCAATGGAGACGGATTGGTCCGCGGCCATTGGCCCAGAGTACGGAAGGATGGTTGTGACCTTAGTGGATCGTCTCCGCGCCCTCGAAGGCTGGCTCCACCACCGGCAAATGTGAACGCCCTGCCGGAAGGTCTCCGCCGCTACATCCATGATCTCGAGACCCGCTGCGATCCCGCTGGAGACGTACAATCCATGGCGCTTCGGTGATGACACCGGCGTCCCACGCCGTCCGCGCCTGTTCAACACTAGGCCCCTCCGGCAGCGGTTGCCCCTCGGGGTCCCCGTCCCCATGACGTAATTGCCAGAGAGCCTGTAGCTTCCCGACAATCGGGAAACGCAGCCCTTGACTGCTGATTCGTCCTGGGATAGGCGTCCTGCACGCCCCCTATCTCTCCGGCGGGAGGACGATATGCGGTCTTGCTGGGTCCAACACAGTATCGCAGCAGCGGCTGTAGCATTGTCGGTATCCGCGGGTGGTCCGGGCGTCCTGCTGGCCGCGCCCAAATCGCCGGTCGTAGCCACGGACTTGGGCTCGGTGAGGTGTCGCGACCGGCACAATGCAGGAGTTCCGCGGAATCCCGTACGCCGCGGCGCCCGTCGGAGACTCCTTCGGTGGCGCCCGCCGCAGGAGCACGAGCGCTGGAACGGCGTTCGCGACGCGACGAGTTTCGGCCCTCACTGCCCTCAGGTCGCTACGCCCTACGGAACACCGAGTACGAGTGAGGATTGCCTGTTCCTGAACGTGTTCACTCCCGTTAAGACCAACGAGGGGCGTCCGCACCTCCTTCCCGTCATGTTCTGGATCCACGGTGGAGGATTCGTTGTCGGCGAGAGCGATGGCTACGATCCAAGCAACCTGGTGGCAGAAGATATCATCGTCGTCACGATCAACTACCGGCTCGGCGAGCTCGGCTTCCTCGCCCATTCGGCGCTCGCGGCCGAGTCGTCGGACGGCGCATCCGGCAACTACGGCCTCCTGGACCAGCAGGCGGCGCTCCGGTGGGTGCAACGCAACATCCGGGCGTTCGGCGGGGACCCCGACAACGTGACGATATTTGGTGAGTCGGCCGGCGGCCTCAGCGTTCGCACTGGCTCGCTCTCCGCTGGCGGCCGGCCTCTTCCACAAGGCGATCGTCGAGAGCGGCGCCTACTCGCTCGTGCAACCGTCGCTCGCGCGGCCGAAGCAACCGGCGCGGCGTTCGCGGCGAGCGCCGGCTGTGCCGATCCGTCCACCGCCGCCGCGTGCCTGCGGAGCCTGCCCGTCGCGGCGATCCTCGCTCACCAGCCCGGGGCGACGATGGTGCCGAACCTCGATGGCCTCGTGCTTCCTCGGACGGTCCGATCCGCGTTCACCACCGGACAGTTCAACCGCGTGCCGGTAATCGAGGGCTCGAACCACGACGAATGGCGATTGTTCGTCGCGCAGACCGAAGCCACGACGGGAACGCCGCTGACGGCCGCGGGCTACATCCCGGCGATCGCCGCCACGCTCGGGGTGCCGCTGCCTTCGCGGCGGTGATCGCAGCCGCGTATCCGCTCGCCGCCTACCCGAGCCCAAGTGTCGCGCTCGGGGCCGTGGGAACGGACGTGGTGTTCGCGTGCAACGCCGACTGTCGTCGCGATTTCTGTCACAGTACGTAACTACGTATCAGTTACGAGTTCAACGATCCGAATGCGCCGATGCTCTTTTCCCTCGATCAGCTTCCCGACGGGCGCCCATCATGCCTCCGGAGCTCCAGTACATCTTCGACGTCCTCGAGACCCCGGTGCCAAGCCCGGGCTGACTCCCGCGCAAGAGCAGCCTCCGGGACGATGGTCAGGTACTGGGCAGAGTTCGCACGTACCGGTAATCCCAACTCGGCCGAGGCGCCAGCCTGGCCGCCGTCACGGAGCAGCAGCGACCAGTTCCAATCGCTGCATCCGCCGACGCCGGCGGCAAGCACCGGGTTCGCGGTCGATCACAAATGCGCTTTCTGGGGTTTGAACTGAGCTCAATTTAGGTTAACTCGCCAGTGCTTCGTATTGCCGGCGCGCCTCGAAGGCTCGAGGACTAAGGTAGCGAGGGCCGAATGCCTGCGCCGGCCGGAGTACTCGCCGTAGGCTAACTAACGAAGCGATGCATTGTTCAACATGGTTCGTCGAAATGACGGCAGAGCACTCACTCGTCAATCTTGTCGTAATCGGAGACGTGCCAAAGCTGCTCTGCTATCACCTGATGACCGGCATCATTGGGATGGCTGCCTCCTGATGCGCAGATAGAAGTCAAGGTGCAGATTCTCGCAGGCTGAGGCGAGCCGGTAAACGCTTCGACAGGGGGCAACGATGAAGTCGCTGCGTACCGTCGCGGCAGTAATGGTTCTGCTGGCAAGCACCTGCCCGCGCGGGCCGACGTGATCGCACCAAACGCGAACACTACGGTCGAGGGCAATACCCCAACCCTTGCCCCATTTCAAACTGCGAGCACCTTTCAATGGGTGTTCGCTGCCTCGGAGCTGAGCAGTGTCCCGACTGGCAGTTTGGTCACCGGCATTGGTTTTCGGCTGAACGGCGGTCAGGTCACGTTCCCAGCCGCGGCACTGAACCTCTCCGATGGGATCTGCAACTTAGCCAATCCCTGAACGCGCTCCGGCGCGCTCGACGTCGACTTCGCCGACAACATCGGCCCGGATGTCGTAACGGTGCACTCCGGACCGCTGACCATCCCCGCGAATTTCTTCACGGGCGGCGCCGGCCCCAACCCCTTCGCGACGATCGTGTTCTCAACTCCCTACACCTACACGGGCGGCAATCTTCTCTTGACGCTGCGGAGGTCGGAGGAGCCGGGAACTCCTTTCCTGGATGCTGTTTCCTGCCCTTGGCCGGGACTGACTCCGTGGCCGTCATCGAGAACGCCGATGCAGCCTCTGGGACTGCTCACCAGGGCAACGTTCCGGTTACTGCGTTCCACTTTACGCCCCCCGCCGCCGTTCCGGTCCCGGCCACGCTGCTGCTCGTCTCTGCCGTCGCGGGCGTCGGCGCCGCGCGCGCGTGGAGGCGCCGCAGGTAGCCCGGCGCACACGTCTTCCGGTGGCACCCGAGCGCGCCTGGTCATGGGCGCGCTTGCTGTTTCATAAGCTTTCGCGCCAGCGTGCCGGCGATCTTCGCGGCCTTGAGTGACCCCGCCTTCCCCAATCACTCGAACCGCACGGTGGTGAACGAGAGGCAGCCCTGATCGCCCGCTCGGAGGCGCTGTTCAAGGCGTCTGCCATCATGGCAGCGGCTATTGGACTTCCGTCGTGTGCTGCCGCCTCGTGCGTCAGCAAGTTCTGCCGAACAGAGTAACTCGCGAGCATCACGGCCCGAGTTAACCCTCGTGGGCGCGGCCGCGCTGACACCCCCGCTGAGGAACCCCGGCTCGTCGGCTAGTTTCCACCGACATCAGTGGCTAGAACCGACTGGAAGCCCTGAAGCCCTCAGAGTCGCGACACGGAGTGAAGCGAGGCTCTAACAGGCGGGAGGCCGCAGAAGGCTGTATCGTCTGAAACCGTCGGGCGCCACCGTCATGGGGTGGACGCTACGAGGCGGTGCTGTGGCTAACCGACCTATCGGCCACAGCATCGACCCAGGCTATGCGACCATTTGAATGGTCCACAGGTCGTCGCAATGGTCCCAAACCGCATGGAGGTTGTTCTGGCAGGCCGCTGGTAGAGTGGGCGACCTCACCAAGCGGAGCGAAGATCCCGCTTCACCTCTGCTATCCGCTTGATCCGGCTTGTAGAACGTCCACTGCTTGACGGCCAGCAAGAGAAGTTCCGGGGAAGGCTATTACCCACAGCTATTCGTAAAACTTGGCGAAAAGGCGGCTCACCTTCTTCGAGTTCCACCTCGAGCGCAACCACCTGGCTTTCAGCGGGAACTGCTCGAGCGCGAGAACTTCGAGCTACGGCGCGCCAACGATCCTGAAGAAGGCGGTAGAGTATTTCGCCCAGGTGGAGCTAGACCGCCGAGTGAAGTGACTCCACATTATTTCTTCGACCTCTTACCGGGCTTCCTGGCGCGACGCTGGCGGGTGGAAGAGCTTCGTGCGGACGTCTTCTTGACCTGCCGAGCGAGCAACTCCTTGACCTCTCGCTTCCCCACCTTTCGTAGAGCCACCACGTTTACACGGTTTTGACCGGTGGGTGCAGAGTTCCCGGCCTCCCAATGGGCCACAGCTGGTGCACTCACACCCACCAGCCGTGCCAAGGCCGACTGGCTCAGCCCTAGCCGAACCCGTAGGCTTCGAATCAGACGAGGTGAAAGCCGTGCAGCCTTCGCGTCTTCCTCGGACACGTGCGGGACCGGGGGAGCGGCCTCCAGGACTCGCTTCCAGCCGTTGGCACTTTGGCGCAGCGCCATGACCGTCGCTTGAGCTCCGTCACCTTCTTCCGGAGCCGCAGGAGTTCCCGTCGAAGCGGAGTGAGAACGAACCGTACCTGCCGCCGAGCCCCTCGCGCGATCGTTTCCTTGAGCGCTGATTCCAGGTGTGCCACCGAGTGTCTCCTCTTGGACAGCTGAGGCGTGCCAGTTCTGCGTAGGCGGCCGGAGAACATTGTCCGGGTGAGTGGGAAGCTTTGCAAGGTACTGGGAAAGCCTTGTTCCCCGGAAGGTCATTAATAATGGATTGTCATCACGCTGGTGTGAGGCAGGGGCTGTGAAGGAGCGGCAGTAATGACATGAGCAACATGAAGGGACGACCTTCTAAAGCGGTCGAGTAACTCTCGGTCCCGATTCCTCCTGAGCGTGGCCTCGCCACGCCTGAGGGAATTCGAGTTCCACACTCAGGCGAGCCTCGACCCGCTCGCGGTCAGGCGCCGCAGGCAGGCTTGGCGGAGGGCAGCTAGGATGGTTAGGTTGTCCGCCAGGGACCCCTCACGGACAGTCCTGCCTGTACGTCGTTCTCTTCTAGTCGTAATTGCCGCTATTCGGACCGTGCCACTTGCCGCGGTTCAGGTCCACGCGCATCCCTACCGCGGTGAACGGGAACCGAATGTTGTTCTCTGGCCGAGTTTCCGTGGACCCGACGACTTGATCTGGGGTCATCGGGTCCGACGGATGGTGGGTCCTTTCACGTGTAGCACGTCGCGCATGCAGGTCGAGGACCCGTCGATGGCAGCTGGGCAGGGGCGCCAAATGTAATTGCGGGCTCCCGAATGGCAGCGAATATGCAGCGTCAAGACCTCAGCGTACGAGGAGGGTGAAGATGGCCCGTACGATTAGAAGCATCCACGCGAAAAAGGCGCGACAGAGCGTCCGTCGCCCGTCGGCATCGATGGGTAGAAACCCTGGGACAGGAAGCCGCAGGACGAAGAGGCAGGCCCAGCCCAAGCGAGCCGCCGGCATCCGGGCCAAGAGTCGACGCTATACGGGCAACCGCATAGCCGAAGTGACGGCGGGCCGTTTCCGGCACGGGACGGCCGGGGTCTCCACCCCGGAGGCCGAGAAGCAGCCGGCGGGTCACTCGGCGTTGGATGAATGCCTCACCGAGGTGAATAAGCTAGCTAAGTGTGGCACCGCGCATCGGTGCGGTCGCAGCTTTGCGTATAGCGGTTGCCAGGCCGGACAACGATCGCATTCACAAATTTGCCGGCGCGCTCGCCGTGGAGCGTTCGGCCCGCTGTCCCTTTCGCGCCCCAGCGAGATTCTCGCGCCGGTGGAAGCACGCCCAAACGCCCGAGTAGGACTTACCGAGCGACGGGAAGTTTCTAACTGGGCGGCCATGCAACCTGCGCTCTGATCCCTGTTGATGCTCGGTCTGATTGGCACAGTCATTGCGTCCGACTGTGACCAAGTAGCCGCGCGCTGGGGACACGAGTTGCTCGCGGGGGATCGGCGGAAGGGCTGCTGTAAAGCGCGTGCCGAGCGGGCAGTCCAGATCCCCAAGGAGAACCCGACTTGCCGAATGTTCGGTCGGCGAAATCGGGAGATCCGTGGAGGTGATGTCATGCGACGCTTACTTCGACCTCGATGGGTCCGGCTGACGGGACTTTTCCTGGTGTTCCTCGGCGTCACTGCTCTCGCGGCACACGTTCTCGACGGGCCCGCACATCGTTACATGGAGCGCGAGATCAATCGCCGGCTCACGGGCTACACGGTCTCGGTCGGCGCGCTTCACATTCATCCTTGGACCGTGTCGCTTGAGCTGCTGGACTCGACGATTTCCCAAAATACGAACCCTACTCCTCCGGTGGCCCGGGTTCGCTCGCTCACGGCGACGATTCACTGGCGGGCGCTACTTCACCGCAAGGTCGTGGCGGACGTGACCTTTGACCGACCGTCGATTTACGTCAATCTCAAGAACCTGCGCGCGGAAGCAACCAGCGACGTCGCCCTGAAGGATCGCGGATGGCAGGAGGCGCTCGAGGCTGTCACGCTGGATCTGAAGATCGACCGGCTGGAGGTACGCGAGGGCGACCTGACCTATCTCGACGGCGGCCCGTTCAAGCCGCTGCAGGTGAGCAGGGTCAACGCGACCGCCGAGAACATCCGGAACATCAGATCCAAAGAGCGCGCCTATCCCTCCGACATCCATGTCGAAGGCCTCGTGTTCGACGCGGGGAGGCTCTGGCTCGACGGCCACGCGGATTTCCTCGCTGAGCCCCACGCGACCGTCAAAGCTGCCCTCCGGCTCGATGAGATCGAGCTCGACTACTTCAGGCCGATCACGAGCAGGTACAACGTGTCGGTAACGAAAGGCACTCTCTCGCTGGCCGGGAACGTCGAGTACACCCCGACGCTTCACGAGCCTCGTCCTCGACCAGATGCTGGTGGACGGGGCGCGCGCGGAATACATCCATACCGCCCGCACGGCCCAGACCGAGCAGGTCACGGGCGCGCCAGACCGTGAAGGTGGCGAAGCAGGTAGCGAACGAGCCCAGCCTGGAGTTCCGCATCAATCGCCTCGAGGTCAAGCGGAGCGCGCTCGCGATCGTGAATCGCGCTGCCTCGCCCGAGTACCGCGTGGACCTGTCGAACATGGATCTCACCGTCGACAATCTCAGCAACCAGCGCCTCCAGGGTACCTCGGTCGCCCGCCTCAAGGGGCGGTTCATGGACTCGGGTGAGGCCCAGGCCACCATGACGCTCCGCCCGCGGACCGGCGGCGCGGACATGGAGCTGTCCGCCCGGATCGAGGAACGCCGACATGGCACGCATGAACGATCTCGTGCACAACTATGGCGGCGTCAATGTGGCTGCCGGTGAGTTCTCCGTGTTCACCGAGCTCAAGGTGACGAACGGTGCGATCACGGGATATGTCAAGCCGCTCTTCCGCGACGTCAAGATGGGCACGCCCCCCGGGAGCCTGAGACGAGTAAGACGCTCGGACAGCGGATGTACGAGGGCGCCCTCGGGATCGCGGCGAAGATCCTGCGGAACCGCCCCCGGGGCGAGGTGGCGACGGTGGTCACGATTTCCGGCCGGGCCGATCAACCCGTGTACAACATGTGGGCGGTCGTGGGGCACCTCCTCGAGAACGCTTTCATCAAGGCCATTCTTCCCGGCTTCGACCCGGAGCGGAAACAGAAACTCGGGCAGTCGTCGGAGAGTCAGGGACGACGTGTCGAGAACTCCCCGGACATCTCGGTGCGGGAGCGCAAATGAGGACAGGAAATCAAACACGTGATCCACATCCCGGAAAGCTGGTGGATCGGAGGAACGGGACGGAGCTCAGGCGTGTCTGGACGAATACCGCTGGCGGAGTGATGCACGCGCGGGGTCGGGGCGATCCTCACCTGGGCGTCCGGTCGTGCTCGTGCACGGCATGATCATTTCGGGTCGTTACATGGTGCCGACGGCTGTCGAGCTCGCCCCTCTGCGCGGTCTATGCGGTGGATCTGCCCGGCTACGGGGATAGCGTCAAGCCTGAGCAATCCTGGGGTTGAGGCAGCTCGCCGACGCCTTGGCCGGCTGGATGGATGCCATGCGGTTCCCTGCTGCGCATCTCGTGGCCAACTCGTTCGGCTGCCAAGTCTTGGCGGAGTTCGCCTTGCATCACGCCGAGCGCGTAGACCGATTGGTGTTTCAAGGGCCGACCGTAGACCCGAACGCCCGCTCCGTGTCGCAACAGCTCGCGCGCCTGCTCCGGAACTCCTCGTCGGAGGCACCCGGCCTGGGCTGGATCACCATTGTCGACTACGTGAAGGCAGGCATGCGGAGAATACGCGCGCGACCATCCGAATGGCGATAGAGGACCGCATCGAAGCCAAGCTCCCGGAATTACCGCCCTGACGCTCGTGGTGAGAGGCGGTAGCGAACTGCGCGTCGAGCTTCCGGGGCCAACCGGCATCGTGGCCGGAACATTCGTGCTCGACGTCGATGAGGGTATGACCATGCTGCAAACGCGTAGTCGGTCTAGTGACCAAGGATTCTCCGCTCCCCGACCAAGATTGGCTGGACCTGGAGCGCTTGGCCCAGGTCGAAGTCACCTCAGAAGATCCTACGCACCCCATCGAATCAGCCCTGCTGGCTGGAACAGAATCCGGGTGGCAAGCCGCGCAACCGGGGCCGCAAACTATCAGGCTGATCTTCGATAGGCCGCAAAAATTGCGGCGCATCTGGTTGCTCTTCATTGAACCTGATGTCGCGCGCACGCAAGAGTTCGTTTTATTCTGGTCACCTGACGATGAGCGATCGTTGAAGGAGATCTGCCGCCAGCAGTGGAATTTCAGTCCTCCTGGGGCGATTCGACGAGGTCGAAGACTATCAGGTCGAACTCTCTCGGGGTAAATCAGCTCGAGCTGACGATTGTCCCCGATCAGCGCGGGGTGATGCACGGGCGTCACTTGCGCGGTGGCGCTTGGCCTGATCGGTTCGCGAGCGAACTCGAGTATCACAGCCTTGACGGCGACCCTTCGGCTCGACGTTGCCCAAGAACTGGTCGGAATGTCTAAAGAACGTTCTCGGTGACCTTTCTGGGAGACGACCACGATCTGGCCGTGTTGCGTGACGCGAGGTGGCGGGCGACCCTGAGCGATTTGGCGGGCCGGAGGCCCTCCAGCCGTCTCCTCGCTCGCATCGATCGCCGGCGCCAGAAGCTGAGACGCGACGCGGTTATTCTGGGGCGCAAGGTCTTTCGGGATCCTCCGCAGACCTTCGGCCGGCGACTGAGAGGGATACTGGAAGACCGGGCACGACTAAGCTGAGAAAGGGCGCGCGGTGAACAGCAACGAGGGCGGAGGAGCAGTCCTCCGCCCTCGCGAGACTGCGCTTGTCTATCCGCGTGCGGGCGCGACGTAGCCGTAGCGCGTGTTGGAGCGCAAACCGCCCATGGCCACGTACTCCGCCTTGATGCGAAGCGATCTTGTCCGTGGTGATCCCGCTCTGCGCGGACTTGACGTCGACGCGATAGAGGCGCGCCGAGTTTCCGCCGAGGATGGCCGTCTTCACCAGCCCGTCGGGGGCGCCGAGAGGCGCGAACTGGTTGTTCTTCTGCATTTCGGCTCGGGATCTCGAGGCGGCGGAAGGCCTCGATCTGCCACTGGGGCGAGCCGTACCAGACCGAGTCGGTGCCCCAGGCACGTGGTCGGCGCCGAGGCCCCGGACGAGCGTGCCCACGAGGGCGGCGGCGAGGTGCGGGCTCGACACCGCGCAGGTCGCGAAGGACGTGCCGATCTCCCCGTAGACGTTGTTGACGCCGAACTTTGCCGGGATCTCCGCGCAGATCGGTCGGCCCAGTCGATGCCGGCCCGTACTTCTGAAACTCGGCCGAGCATGGCATCCGGCGGCTCCAGGAACAGCCGGAGCGCGGAATGATAGATGACGAAGTTCATCTGCGGCCAATCCTTGCGCGGCCTTTCCGACGTCCCAGACGGTGTTGTACTGCCACGCCTGCGCCCAGGACTTCTGGTAGTCGGCCGGCAGCAGTCCCTTGTGGATGCATATGGTGGTGATGCCCGCCTTGACCGCCTTCTCGTAGAACGGGTACATGAGCTTCTCGTCATCGAGCCGCCAGAACGGCCGAGCTTGGACGGCGAGAGCGGATCGCCGACGGTGTAGCCCTTCCAGCTGTCGGGCCGGACCTGGGCGATGCACCGATCCACCTCGGCCATCCAGGGGCCTTTGTTGGGGGTGATCACCGCGTGACCGAGCAGGCGCCGCGAGCCGGAGATACGGTTGATGGCCGCTGCGCGCGGCCGCGATCTGGTCGTTGGTCAGCAGATCCCACGTCGGATCGTCGAAGGGCGCGCCCGAGAGGAGCGCCACCTTGGTATCGCTGTCGACGTAGATCTCCTTGACGAAGTTCTCGAACTTGTAGCGGGCGAGGTTGTTGTCGCCGGCCAGCGCGGGATTCCAGTTCTGGCGGGCGTACTTCGCGAGGTCGAGGAGGCCGGTCTGGCTGAAGTCGTCACGCACGAAGTGCACCTGATCGTCGAAGATGAACTGCCCGGCGAGCGCGCCTGCGCGCCGGTCGGCCACGCCCGGCGTCTGCGCTTCGGCGCGGGCTCACGTCGAAGACGGGCCCGAAGACCTCGTTCATCGCGAGGAACGCCGCGGCCATGCCCGCCGTGCTGGCGAGGAAGCGTCGCCGATCCATGCCATGAACGGGGGCGAGGCGCTCGGCAAGATCCTTGATGCGCGCTTCGACCCGCTCCTGCTCGCGGGTCTGGGGGAGGGGGTTGAACTCTCCGTTGGAGACGATCTGGGTGGGCACTGGAGATGCGAAGGCGGCGGTCTCGGCTGGGGCGGTGCGCTGCAGCTCCTCCTGGCTCAGGAAGTGTGGCATCACGAGCCTCCTTTGGGGTGCGGGACTTGAACAATGGTTTCCGCAGCACGTGAGGGCGGTCAGGGCCCGAAGGTAGAGGCGTCACCACCTCCTTGTGGTTGGTTCGCTGAGCTTGCCGTTTATGGAGTGATCTCAGTCTCTCAATGAGGACGTCGGCCGCGACGAGCCACTCAAGGAGAGGGCGCTCAACCCCTTCGTGGTAATTCCAGGCCGGCCCGTGGTGCGACCGCTAATCGAAATTGGCGCGGACGATGGCTGGCGCGATCACTCTCGGAAGAGGGATGTACACCCATTCCTCCGGGTCGCCCGGCCCCGCACTGTCCGAGCCATTGAGAGATAGGAGATCCGACACTTCGACGGCGCAGCCCAAAGACTCTGCGCCGGAGAATTTCTATATCCGAGAAGGCGTGAAACGGAGGCGACAAGCAATCCGCTGAACAAGGCAAGGAGAAGGAGAAAAAAGTCGGAAGAGCGAAGCTGGTTTGGCCTTTGAAGGGCGACCGTCGCCGTGGCCCCAGCAAGCACTGCGATAAGAATTTGGAAAGACAGCACCTCTACCTCGATTCTCGACTCTTCCTGCTTTGATAGTCCGTCGACTGTCACTGTGGTGACAGCAAACCAGATGCCATGCCATAACTCACTGAAATATTGCAGAGTTGCGCCGGAACCACGTACTTCGGGAGGAAATAACTACTCCGAAGTTTCTTCTGACTCCGACGTTTCTTCTGAGTGTCGGCGATCTGACATCACCTACGCATCGGGGGCTCGATCGGGAGTGCCGGGGCAGGGGAGATTGAAGGGGCGCGCAATCGACGGCCTTCGCGCGCTTATTTTATCGGTCTACGGCGCTGGCCTGCGGCTTGCCGCCGAGCGATAGATCTGTCGCGCTCGCCCCTCCCGGACACCTTGGTCGCGGTCATGCGCGCGGTTGATCCGGCGGTCGGCGACGCGGCGCTTCGGCGTGCAAGATGAAGCGCACGCCTCGGCCACGGGAACACGCGCGGCTGATCAGCACGGACGGCGGTGGTGCGGGGCTTCCTCTCGCGGGGCTGGGGCATCGGGTGGGGGGCGCGGGGTGCGGATCACTACGGCCTCCACGCGGTGGTGGCGGCGGGATCGGCGGCGTGCGTGCGTTCGGTGGTGTTCCTAACGGGGCGGTGCCGGCGCGGGCCGTCACGCTCGAGGGTTTCGTGGCGCTGGGTGGCCGCGGTGCCGGGCGCGGGGGCGGGGCGGGTCACCCTCCGCGCGCGGTCGCGGCGGCTCGCGCGGGCCTCGGCGGGCGGGGTCGCCTTCCTCTGGGGCCGTCGCGGGGGTCGGTGTTCACGGTGCGGGAGGCGGCCCGGACGGGGAAGTCCGCCGCGGTGGTGCTGGCGGAGTGGCGGCGCCACGCTGCCTTCGTTCCCGGATGGGCAGGTGGCAACGGATGTGTATGGCATAGCGTGCCGCTCCCTGAGCCGTTGACGCGCCGGCATCCGGCGTACGCTGCCGTCGGCTCCCGGCGTTCTGTCCTGTCAGTATGAGGATAAGCTTTGAGAGCGTGGAGGTGACGGCCGAGGCGCTCTGGAAGTTCGACACCGGGCGCCCGGACACCGCGGCGGCTGTGCACATGGCAAAGGCCGTCAACAGCGAGGTGTTCCTTGAAGCCTGCAACGCCGCCCACGAAGTCCACGCGGGCCAGGGCGGTCTCATCGAGTACGGCATCGCCGCGCACACGCAGATGTCGGGCACGCGGGTCGCGTACTTCGGAGACCTGCGCTGGCACAAGCGTCGGATAGCCGAGGTTCTGGAGTGATGAGGCAGAGCCAGACCACACGTGGAGAACAGCCCTTGGATGTGGAAGCGTCGAGTGGTCCGGTCGAGCCTCAGACGGAGGGCCGACGAGGCGCTGTGGAACGACCGGGCGGCTCGTCCCTTCGCCTCCCGAGTAGCGATCCGCTTCGTCCGGATGCTCGTGGTGGCCGCGCTCGGGTTCCAGGATCGGATGCTCAACCTCCATGCCATGGGCCTCGTCTACGCCACCTTGCTGTCGCTCGTGCCATTTCTCGCCGTGGCGGTCTCGGTGCTCAAGGCGTTCGGCGCCCAGTATCGGCTGGAGCCTTTGCTGACCAGAATGCTGGAGCCCCTCGGCTCCCAGGCGGCAGACGTGACTCAACGCGTGGTCGACTTCGTCAGCCGCATGAATATCGGCGTTCTCGGCGCCCTCGGCGTGGCCGGTCTCTTCTACACCGTGGTTTCGCTGATCGGCAAGGTCGAGGCGGCCCTGAACGACATCTGGAACGTGCGTCGGTCGCGCGGGCTGCCTCGCAAGTTCATCGATTACCTGAGCGTTCTCCTCGTCGGGCCCGTCCTCGTCTTCGCCGCCTTCGGCATCATCGCCTCGCTCCGGAGCTCCGCGCTCGTTCAGCGCGTCCTCCAGATCACCCGACTAGAGGCGGCCACGATCTTCGTGGCCGGCCACGTCGTGCCCCTGCTTCTCCTGGGCGCCGCCTTCACGTTCCTGTACCGCTTCCTGCCCTACACTCGTGTGCGCCTGAGCGCCGCCGTCATCGGAGGCCTCGCGGCCGCCGTGTTGTGGCAGATCTCCGGCATCGTCTTCGCCGCCTTGGTAGCCAGCTCGACAACCTATGCCGCGATCTATTCGACCTTCGCGGTGCTCGTCCTGTCCCTGATCTGGCTCCAGATGGCCTGGCTGGTCGTTCTCATCGGCGGGCAGGTCGCCTACGTGCATCAGCATCCGACCTCGTACGCCGCCGCCCGCCAGCGGCACGGCGTCCGCTTCCGGGACGAGATCGGGCTCATGGCCCTCGTCGAGATCGCTCGGCGGCATCAAGCGGGCCTCGCCGCCTACACGCTGGAAGAGCTCGCCGCCGTCAATGGCGCGCCGTTGACGATTCTCGAGGATCTCGTCGATGGTTTCGTGGCCCGGGGAATCCTGGCGCGGGCCGTCGAGCCGCCCGGCCTCATCCTCGCCCGGCCCGCGGACCAGCTCCTCGTCGTCGACATGCTGGATGCGATCAGGAACCCTGGCGTCGACGATGTGCAGGCGCAGGGGACGGGCGCCCAGGCCGTCCTCGGCGTGCTGCGCCGCCATGACGAGGTTCTGCGCGACGCGCTCCAGGGCCTGACCCTGCAGTCGCTGGCATCGGAGACCACGGCCACGGATGCGACGGTGGCCGAGCTCGCTCAGTACCGCCGGTCCTGAGACCACAGCAGGCCAGAGGCCGGCGCGGGGGCGCGCGGTTTCGAGCGGATATCCCAGGTCCCGAACTCGGTGGAGGCCGAGAAGGTGCGCGCCAGCTACCGCGATGGTGTCTTGACCGTGCGACTTCCCAAGGTGGAGGCGGTGAAGCCGAAGGAGATCAAGATCGACGTGGCGTAAGATCTACGAGACCGCAGGCGGCAGACGACGGAGCGCCGTCGCCTCCGACGAGCTAAGTGCCGCCAACTGGAGTGGAAGCAAGCCGGGACGGTGCGACCTGCCGCGCGGACCCAGGTTAGAGCAGTCGGCCCCTTCTGACCTTCAGGAATGGCGTACGGCGATGAACTCCGCCGTCTTCCGGCTCTGAATGTGCAAGACACGCCAACCAGCTACGGCCAGCGCATCGGCGATCAGCGAGCGATGACACCGCGCCACGAACGCCTCGGCGCACATGATCGCGGTCATCCGTTTTTCGCGCCCCGGCTTGAAGGTCCCGCAGCCCGCTCTGAAAGTCCTTCGATTGTTGAACTTCTCGAGATCCAGCGGAAACGTTGATGAGGGGGACGGCGGCGGGCGGGGCACTCGCGTGGCAACTGTAATGCCAGCCGCAGCAGCTCAGGGGCCCGCCCCTGACCGCCGGGGCCGCTTCTGTTCTCGTGCTCCATGATGGCAGCCGCAGCCACGACCCGCCTGCGCGGCGTCCTCCTCGTCCTGGCCACGCTCCTCGGAGCGCTCGGGTCGGCCTGCCAGCCGCTGCCCACACCCAGGCTCGCCCCGGCCGCCAGCGCCGCGCCGGCTCCCGCGGCGCCGTCAACGCCGTCGGCGCCAGCGCCGGAAGTCGTCTCCGGCGAGACCTACATCCCCTGGCTCGTGGAGCGCTCGATGCTCCACCAGGCGGAGCTGACCGCGCGGCGCTACTCGGGCCAGGGACAGATGTGGCAGCATCCCTACGCCACGCCGCAGCCGCGCGCCGCCTCGGCGCTGGCCTCCGTGTGGTTCACCGCGTACCCGCCGTCTCAGATCACGGGGTCGGGCGAGTCGGTACTGGAGAGCCTGGGCGACCCTGAGCTCTGGCGCGTCTTCCACGACATCGGCATCGCCGGCATGCACACCGGCCCCATGAAGCGCGCCGGCGGCATCCGCGGCCGCGAGTACACGCCCACCGTGGACGGCAACTTCGACCGCATCAGCAGCGAGATCGACCCGGCCTTCGGCACCGAGGCGCAGTACCAGGCCATGGTCCGGCACGCGGGCGACAGCGGCGCGGTGATCATCGGCGACGTCATCCCCGGCCACAGCGGCAAGGGCGCCGACTTCCGCCTCGCCGAGCGGGGCTACGCCGACTATCCCGGCCTCTACCACATGGTGGAGATCCGCCCGGCGGACTGGGGCCTGCTCCCCGCGGTGCCGGCCGGCAGGACTCGATCAACCTCGGGCCCGCGGCGGTGGACGCCCTCAAGGCGGGCGGCTACATCGTCGGGCAGCTGCCGCGCACCATCTTCTACGAGCCGGGCGTCAAGGAGACCGACTGGTCGGCCACCGACGCCGTCGTCGGCGCCGACGGCACGAGCCGGCGCTGGGTGTACCTGCACTACTTCAAGGAAGGGCAGCCCACCTTCAACTGGCTCGACCCCACCTTCGCGGCGCCGCGGCTGGTGGCGGGCGACGCCATCCACTCGCTCGGCACCCTGGGCGAGCGGATGCTGCGCCTCGACGCCAACGGCTTCCTCGGCATCGAGGTCGGCCCGAGCAACGGCCGCGCCTGGTCCGAGGGCCATCCGCTCTCGGTCACCGCCAACCAGCTCATCGCCGGCCTGGTGCGCAAGCTCGGCGGCTTCACCTTCCAGGAGCTCAACCTGACGCTCGAGGACATGAAGGCGATGTCCCAGGGCGGCGCCGATCTCTCCTACGACTTCATCACCCGCCCGGCCTACCAGCACGCCCTCGTCACCGGCGACGCCTCGTTCCTGCGGGTCATGCTCGACCTGCAGCGGGCCTACCAGGTGGACCCGGCCGCCCTCGTTCACGCGCTCCAGAACCACGACGAGCTCACGCTCGAGCTGGTGCATTTCTGGACCCGGCACAAGGACACCATGTTCACCTTCCGCGGCAAGCCGGTGAAGGGCAGCACGCTGCGCGAGACCATCCGGGACGAGATGCACGGCCGGCTGCTGGGCCCGGCGGCCCCTACAACCTCAAAGGCCGCCAACGGCGTCTCCTGCACCACCGCCACCGTGGCCGCCGCCGCCCTCGGCATCCGCGACATCGGGCACCTCACCGAGGCGCAGCGGCGCGACATCCAGCGCGCGCATCTGCTCCTGGCCCTGTACAACGCCATGCAGCCGGGCGTCTTTGCCCTCTCCGGCTGGGATCTGGTGGGCGCCCTGACGCTGCCGGGCGAGTCCGTGAAACCCTTGATCGCCGAGGGCGACACGCGCTGGATCAATCGGGGCGCCTACGACCTGCTGGGCAAGCACTCCGGCGTGGCGAAGTCGAGCAGTGATCTGCCGCGTGCCCAGGCCCTCTACGGCCCGCTTCCCGAGCAGCTCAAGCGCCCGGACTCGTTCGCCTCCGAGCTCCGCAAGATGCTGCGCGTGCGCGCGCAATACCGCATCAACGAGAGCGAGCAGGTCGAGCTGCCGGCGGTGCAGGCCCGGGGTCTGGTCGTCATGGTCCACCGACTTCCCAGCGGCGCCGGCACCCAGGTCACCGCCGTCAACTTCGGTCGCGCGGCCGTCCGGGAGGCCGTGACCATCAAGACCGCCCCGCCGAGCGGGGCGGTCGCCGACCTCCTCGCGGAGAAGACGCTCGGCAAGCTGGGCCCGGGCGGGCGGCTGCCGCTCGCGCTCGGTCCGCACGAGGGGCAGGTCCTGCTCATCAAGTAGTCCCGCGGAGGAACCGAGATGACCGGAGACGGCCCGCGACCACCCCTGAGCTTCTGGCAGATCTGGAACATGAGCTTCGGCTTCCTGGGCATCCAGTTCGGCTGGGCGCTGCAGATGGCCAACATGAGCGCCATCTACGAGTACCTCGGCGCCGACGCGCATCAGATCCCCATCCTGTGGCTCGCCGCCCCGCTGACCGGGCTGCTCGTGCAGCCCGTCATCGGCCACATGAGCGACCGCACCTGGAACCGCCTGGGCCGGCGCCGCCCCTACTTCCTGACCGGCGCGCTGCTCGCCTCCTGCGCGCTGATCGCCATGCCCAGCTCGGGCACGCTCTGGATGGCGGCCGGGCTGCTGTGGGTGATGGACGCCTCCATCAACATCAGCATGGAGCCCTTCCGTGCCCTCATTGCCGACCTGCTGCCGTACGAGCAGCGCACGCGCGGCTACGCGATGCAGGCACTCTTCATCGGGCTGGGCGCGGTCATCGCCTCGATGCTTCCCTGGCTGCTCTCCGACCTCTTCCCCGCCGGCAGCGACGGCGGGACGCCCGGCAAGACCATTCCGTTCGGGGTGAGGCTGGCCTTCTATCTCGGGCGCGTTCGCCTACCTGGCGGCCGTGCTCTGGACCGTCTTCACGACCCGCGAGCATCCGCCGGAGGACCTGGAGGCCTTCCGGCGGATGAAGGCCGAGAAGGCCGGCTTCGGCGCCGCCGTCACCGAGATCTTCCACGACGTTCTGGCCATGCCGCAGACCATGCGGCGCCTGGCCTGGGTGCAGATCTTCACCTGGCTGGGCTTCTTCTGCATGTGGCTTTACTTCGGGGTGGCGGTGGCCCGGAACATCTTCGGCGGCACGCCCGGCACGCCGGCCTACGAGCAGGGCATCGCCTGGGCGGGCAACTGCTTCGCCATGTACTCGGCCGTCTGCTTCGCCTTCTCGTTCGCGCTGCCCGCCGTGGCCGGGCGGCTGGGCCGCTCGCCTCACCCACGGCCTGTGCCTGCTGATGGGGGCCATCGGCCTGCTCTCGGTCGTCGTCATCCACGACAAGTACCTGCTGCTCTTGCCCATGGTGGGCGTGGGCGTGGCCTGGGCCAGCACCCTCTCCATGCCGTACGCCATCCTGGCCGGCGCCCTGCCCGCCGGGAAGACCGGCATCTACATGGGCATCTTCAACTTCTTCATCGTCATCCCGGAGATCCTGGCCGCGCTCGGCTTCGGCGAGATCCTGGAGCGCCTCCTCACTAACGAGAGCGCGGTGGTGCTGCTGGTGGGCGGTGACAACCGGCTCACCGTCGTCGTCATCGGCGGCATCTCGCTGGCCGTGGCGGCTGCCCTCTGCGCCATCGTCACCGACCCCGCGGCCGACGCAGGCGCTCCGTCGTGCCCGGACCCCGCGCGCCTGATCGAGCATCGTGTCCCCTCCGGGGAGAGGGCTGGGTGAGGGGGCACCGGCGCAAGCGCTGGACGGCTGACTGATCTTCAAGCTATTCGAGCCCGTCGCCCTGCCAAGGCGACGGCGTACGAATCCTAACATATAGGAATGAGACGATCTCACGAGATCGCTATATCGATTATTCCCAATATGCGTGGTACCTTGAACCGCGATGCCCACCCGGCTCGGTAAGCCTGCCCCGCGCGCTCCATACACGATCTTGGTCGCCGACGATCAGCCCGCCATGGGGCCTTTGGCGGCAGACGTCCTCCGAACCGGCTGGCTATGTCGTGCTACACACCACCGACCCGAGGGAAGCGATCCGGTTGGCGCGGCAGCGACCCGCTGACATTGACCTTCTGCTAGTGGATGTCAAGATGCCGGTCATGGGCGGTATCGAGCTGGCCCGGCGCATCCTCGTCCTGCGACCCAAGATGAAGGTCATCCTGATGTCGGGCAACAAGATAACCGGCGTCAACGAGACGGACTGGCCATTCCTCGAGAAGCCTTTCGGCATTGGCACACTCACGCGTATGGTTGCTGCCAGTGCCCTCGGCGGGCCGTCGCCAGACTGAAGCAACTGATGCGGTAACGTACCGGGTCTATGACCCCGCCCATCTGGCTCGATGAACACGGCCAGCGCGTCCGACGCGCCCGTGCCACGTCCAGAAGTGCGACCGCGATTTGCCCTAATACCGTAGCCAACTCTGGAGTGCAGCCATCTGACAAGCCTGCGCATCAGCGAAGCCTCGAACCGGTTCCCATTGGCCGCGTCGATCTTGTTTCCCTCGAAGCGATGTCGTTTGACCCACAGCACCCACGCGCACTCTTTCCAGCGAATAGGCACCCCAACTCGCAGCACCATGCGCACTCGGCGGACGCCGACGTAGCGACGGCGAACGAGCAGCAAAGCATGACGGCAATGCACGGCCAGCGGCGAATCATCGGCCGACTGCTCCGATCAACCCACTTCTTGGCCGCCTGGAGAGCCACGGCTTGCGCTGCCGTCTCAGACGGAACACGTTTGGAAACGGCACGATGACTCCTGTGTCGCTGCGGGGGTCTTGTCCAGGCTCCCACACTTCAATCATCGCTGACCACCCAGCCCCGGCTGTATTGCCCGTAATACGAATCTTCCAGCCACGATGCTCATGCTCAGATTTGGCCGACATAGGGGCTGCGTCCTCCTCTATAGGGCATACCAACCACCGGGCTTGCAGAAGGCGGGCGGGGGTTGCTCGTGAGACTAGCTCACTCTGCGACGGCGTCATTTCCTCAAGGAAGGTCGTCAACAGCATGCGTACGACACTCGGCAGCACGTGCGACCGTTGCGCACGCGGATACGGCGCGAGGCTCTGCAGGACGCCATGCTCCGCCCGGAAGATGATTCTCCTCAATGGCCTTGTCCGTCACCGGCCCGGCTGCCGCCTGGATGCGGTAGGCGTCCAGCATGTCGCGCACACTCGCGCTGATGATCCGGTGCAGCTCCTCCGCTTCGCTCATTCTCCTCTCTGCGTGCTTGGGCGCGGGGCGATAGCGACGGGCCCACTCGTGAGCCGATTGATCAGTATGGTCAGTGCGACACTTGTCTTACGCAACTCCCGAAGCCACCGTGCGCGTACCACATGCGGGATCATCTCGGGCGGAGTCGTGTCGATGCTGGAGGCGATTGAGACACACTGTTCTGAGACGCTGTGCCGAAGCCTCTGGACCTGTTCATTCGTGTCTGCGAGCTTCGGAGGCATCGCCCGCCGAGATATCTTTCTAGCCACGGTCCTTCTCCTTGTTTCCGCTTACCTACCTGTCAAGGCAAGCAGACGAACATGAGGCGAGCGCGCCGGTTGTCTATTGAATCACCTCATCCGCCCGGCCCAGCAGCGACGGCGGGATCGTCAAGCCGAGCGCCTTGGCGGTCTTGAGGTTGATGACCAGCTCGAAACTTGGTCGGCTGCTCGACAGGGAGGTCGCCGGGCTTGGCGCCCTCAGAATCTTGTCCAAGTCGCGGCGCGCCGGAACATCTCTGGCGGTCGGGTTCAAATGCCATTAGACCTCCAGCCAAGGCGAAACTCATGCAAACCGTAGCAAGTCGGAATGCGGTGCTTCGCGACGAAGTCGATGATCCTCTTCCGCTCTGGCATAGAAAGCGTGATCAGGGATGACGAACATCGCTTCAGGGCGCTCTTCTGCCAGCACTGAAAACACCTGTTGAAACTCGCTCCGCATTCGAATGTCGTAAAGTCGTACCTGCACACGTAGCGTCGGCGCTGCGGCCACGAGCGCCCTCATCGTAGGCAGCGTCCGGGATTGTTTGAGTCCCCGAGGATCGCGACACGCGCCAGAGCTGGCACGATCTCCTTCGAGCAGCTGCACTCGCCTTGATACCGCTTCTGTGAGTGCCGCCGATAACCCCGTCAGCTTTCCTTCAGGTTGGCGCAAATTCGACATGAACCCATAGGCAACGGGATCGCCCACAGCAACGAAGACGATCGGGATAACCTTGGTCGCCTCTTTCGCGCGCTTGCGTTGGGGTGTGAGGCTACCGGCATCGATGAGATCAAACATTGAGAGCCAGCAGCTCCTTCACCAGGTTGGCATATCTCTGTACCAGTCCCTCTCTACCCCAGCGGTATTCGATGATGAGGTTCTGGCGCTCAGAGGTAGCCGCGACTCACGAAGGCCCGCACGGAAGGCGCTCATCCAGCGGGATCGGCGCTACACCCACGGTATCCAATGCGATATACCTTCCCCGCTTGCTGCGCCGCAGCGGCGCTCGGCGAGGAGCAGTGCCCCCGTGCCTGTCAGGAACGTGCGGCGGACTATCATTGGCCCTTCCGGAGACCGTCTGCAAGCCGGGAGCGGAGGAGGAGCGGGGACGTGGGCGACAGGCTTGAAGCTTCCATACGATCCGCGCTCCACAGGTGCAGTCATCACGAGCCATTCGGTCAGTGCGGTCGGGCATCGTCCGGTCTGAAGACCTTGGCCCGAAGTTCTACAAGTTCCTCCACATCCAAGCGCTCTCAAGAAGGGCGGAGCCGAGCAACTTCAACTGTGCATCCGTCGGCCACAAAGTAGTTGGCATCAGCTTCCAACAGCTCGATTGCCGACGCTTCACCGTTCCGGCCTTGGGCACGTGTTTGAGCTCGATTCGCTTCTTTGCCAATCGCATCGCTGCGATTCTGTCCAGCTTCCGTTCCGACCACAAAGCCCAACGAAACGGAACTAATCGGAGCACCTCCGTGACTTGACGGCCCTCGGTTTCGACCAGGGCTTCAGGAAGGCCAGCTCTCCGCCTGTTGCGAGGGCAGGGGCACCTGCTCGCCGCGAAACCATCGTTGCATCTGAGCGAGCGATACACGGACAAGCGCGCCGCTCGGATTCACTCTGAAGTACCGAATAGCTGTGCCCATGCAGGAGCCCTCCTTACAGGCTGGCGCGAGTTCTAGCAGAGCCAGCCGCACTTCTGGCGACGGAGTAGAATGGGCCGTCGATATTTCCGCAGGAAACGAGGAGGGCCCCCATGTTCAGTGACATTTCGGCTTCTGGTCCTTACCGCTGGCCTTTCCGCACTAACCGTGACCCCAGGTCACGCTGTTCCGGATTGTGGACCAATCCTTCACCTCTCCGTCTAACTTGGCCACAGTGATTAACGAGTGTTGCAGATTTATCGGCCAGACGTTTACGGCTGGACTCACAGGAACTCTCACCGGGGTCAACATCGACGTTGGACCGGCAAGGTCAGATTCCGTTCTTCCTTTGCTCGTTGCGATCCGAACAGTGACCGGGAGCTTTCCTAGCTCGACGGTATTGAGTTCAACTACCTTGGCCAGGGCGGGGCTACGCTTTCCGAATTGATCGTTTTTCCACAGGCGATACACCTCCTTGCCGGAGAGGAATACGCGATCGTCGTCAACTACGAAGGAGCACCAGAGCCGGGGCCCGGACGGGCTCAGGAAGCTGGGGAGGATCGATCGGAAACGTCTATCCGCGCGGAGCTCTGTTCGCTAGCGTTCTTGACGGGATCTCCTGGTTCTCGTTCGACGAGAGGTTTGACGCCCATTTCCAAACCCTAGTTGACGTCACGCAAGCTCCCCAGCCGAGTGCGCTGCTCCTAGTCGGGAGTGGCCTGATTGGTCTTGGGGTCTTTGCTTCGATGCGGCGGACCATTGGACCAAGAGAGCCTTAAGAGAGCATCGTGGCGCAGCAGGTCGAGGCTATGCAGGGCGTCGCGCCGATCCGTCTTCGTCTTGCGGACGACCATGGCGCGAATCTTTGCGGCATCGCCGACGAGCAGCGTGTGCCCGAGGCGCTGCATGAGGGTGTGAAACCAGACGGCGTACCCCGTGCTCTCAATCCCGACGGTCACCGGCCGGGGCAAGGCGGCATAAAACTCTTCCACCGCCGTCCCCTCATGCGAGAGTCGATGCTCGCTCACCTCCCCGGTCCGGTGTCCAGCACGGCCACCTGCTGCATGCGCGTGTGCAGGTCGCATCCTACGAAGGTCATGGCGTCGGCCCCCTTTCTGGGAGCGCTGTCGCCCATGCCGAGCATAGCCACAGCGCGAGACCGTTCTCATGACATCAGTGATGGATCGTCGCGCGTTCCTCGCTGGCACGGGTGCGGGCTCCTCGCCGAGCTTCATGATCGTGGCGGCGATCCTCGGCATCTGGCAAGCATCGCCATCCCGCTTCACGCCAATGCCCAGGCGCGGGCCCGCACGTCAGGCAAGCTCAGACCGACTTGCAGATGCTCGCCCTCGGTGTCAGGAAGTACACCAGACCACATGGGCACCTCCCGGCGGCCCTGACCGCGTCAGGCCGGCCGTGAACGACCGAAACCAAAGCGCGGGTCCTTTCATCACCACCGTGCCCCAGCCATTTTATGGCGGTTCGCCGGCATGGGGCGCTTTCACCACCTACACGCCCGAACGCGGGTGCCGGGACGTTCTCCATCAGCGCGACCGGCGACGGCACGACCATCACCGTGCCATAGGCAGCCCGCTCGCTGGCCCTCTCGCTCACTCGTCTGGAGGTTAGCCAGATGCTCCTGCCGATGCGCCCACGCCGTGATGCCGCAGGTACCATCCTGGAGACGGTCACAGTCGAGCCCGCGGGCTCGGACATTCTCGTTTCCCGACCCGCGGCCTGTGGAGGGTCAGCAAGTCGCAGACTTGAGTGGTCGCGCGGCCAAGCCAATCGACGGTCATTCGCTCCACGGTCCTTCACTCCAGGGACCGGCTGGCCCGTCGGAGGTGTAGCATGCTGGACCGTGGAAGAGACGCGTTGCTCAGCCCGTGCAGTGCTACTTGGCGGTGCGAGCCGGTTTTGCGGGACACATCTTGTGATACCAGATGGACCCGAGCTGACGTGGTTACCGTTCTTTCGGATTCTCAGCTTGCACTTGGGGCAGGTGCCCATCACGCTCTCCTTCAATGATTGATCTCTGCTGCCTACGGTCAACCAGGCGAGTATACACGACCTCGAGGGGAACGTGACCCCAGGCTGCGTGTTCTGCCGCATCGTCGCCCGAGAAAGCCCGGCCGAGATCGAATTTGAGGACGAAGAGGTGCTCGCCTTCAAGGATCTCTATCCGAAGGCGCCTGTCCACCTGCTCATCATCCCCAAGCGCCACATCGAGTCCATCGCGCGCGTCGAGTCGGCGGACGAGGCCCTCGTTGGGCACTGCGTCCGGGTTGCGCGGCTCCTCGCGGAGCGCCTCGGCTACGGAGAGCGCGGCTATCGTGTCTCGTGCAATACGGGACCGGAGGGTGGTCAGGTTGTGTACCACCTACACCTTCACCTTACGGCCGGTCGACGAGGGTGATCCGGCTTCGAGGGTTGTCCAAACGCTATGAGGGCGGCGCCGTGGCCCTTGACGGGGTCGATCTCGATGTGGGTGCTGGGGAGTTCATCACGCTCATCGGCCCGAGCGGCGCCGGGAAGTCGACGCTTTTACGCTGTATCAATGGCCTGGTCCTGCCCACTGCCGGCGAGATCACGGTAGACGGCCAGTCCGTCACGGGCGCTTCGCCGGCTGTCCTTCGGCTGGTACGCGCAAAGGTGGGATTCATCTTCCAGCACTTCAACCTCCTGAAGCGCCTAAGCGTTCTGGACAATGTTCGAGTCGGCACACTGTCTCGAATCGGTGGCTGGTCCACGATGATCGCTCGGTTTCCCGAAGCGGAGACGGAGCGTGCGAGAAGAGCGTTGCGACGGGTCGGCCTATCTGGCCTCGAGGATCGACGGGCAGACACACTCTCCGGAGGGCAACAGCAGCGTGTGGGAATTGCCAGGGCTTTGGTGCAGGAGCCTCGGGTACTCCTCGCTGACGAGCCTATGTCGAGCCTTGACCCGGCACTCTCGCGGTCACTCATGGACCTGCTACGGCACATCAATCTCGAGGACCGGCTCACCGTGATTACCTCGCTCCACGTCTTGGATTTGGCCGTCGGCTACGGCGGCCGCATCATCGGCTTGCGCGCAGGCCGGATCGTCCACGATGGGCCGCCCGCCGCCATGACTTCCTCGGTGGCCCGGATGATCTTTGGAGAGATAAGCGACGCATGACTTCGGCCGGGCGCTGGGCGGGAGGGCTCGCCATGGTGGCAGCCCTCGTGTGGTCCTCGTGGTCGACCGACGTCTCGCTACGGCGGCTCATCGAGGGTGCGCCATTCATGCTCGACTTCATTCGCCGCATGCTGCCACCGGATCCGAGTGTCCTAGGCCAAGCTCTTCACGGAGCCCTTCAGACAGTTCAGATTGCCCTTGTTGGCACCTCCGCCGCGGCCGTTCTGGCTGTTCCTCTTGCCTTGGCGGCAGCGAGAAACACGGCCCCTCGATGGCTCTACTACTGGACCCGTAGCGCTCTGAACGCCTTTCGGGCAATTGACACCCTCGTCTACGCGCTCTTTTTCGTTGCTGCGGTCGGTCTCGGGCCCTTTCCTGGGGTACTGGCGATCATCGTCTATACCGCCACCGTGCTGGCCAAGCTCTTTTCCGAGGCTATCGAAGCCATGGATCCCGGGCCGGTCGAGGCGGTGCAATCCGTGGGTGCGACGCGGATCCAGGTATTGCGGTGGGGTGTCTTGCCGCAGCTCGGGCCGGAGTTTGTCTCCTTCACGCTATACCGCTTCGAGACAAACATTCGGGCGGCTGCCGTGCTCGGATTTGTCGGGGGAGGGGAATCGGCTTCTACATTCAGACATACTTGCGGCTACTGAACTATCCTGCCGCATCGACGGTGCTGCTGGTCCTGGTAGTGATGGTGATGCTCGTGGACTTCACGTCATCCCGGCTCAGAGCCCGCCTCATATAGGTTCCTGCGCCGCCAAAGAAAACGGCCCCAGGGCTCGTGGCCCTGGGGCCGTCCGTTTGTCTTGGTTCTTACTACTTCAGAAGCTCGATCGCAGCCTTGGCCTTATCCGAGGCCATCGTCATGTTGCCTGTCTTACAAGCTGCCTCGGCATCCTTCACGAGAGACGCAGCCTTGCTGATGTCGGCACGAGGAGCCTGACTGCTGGCCGTAGCACCGCTCCCAGATCGCGGCGACTGCACGTTCTGATTACCGCGAGGGGACTGGACATCCTGGTTACCGCGCGGAGACTGCACGTCCTGGTTGCCGCGGGGCGACTGGACGTTCTGGTTGCCGCGAGGGACTGGACATCCTGGTTACCGCGCGGCGACTGCACGTCCTGGTTACCGCGGGGAGACTGGACATCCTGGTTACCGCGGGGCGACTGGACGTTCTGATTGCCGCGGGAGACTGACATCCTGGTTACCGCGGGCGACTGACGTTCTGGTTGCCGCGAGGAGACTGGACATCCTGGTTACCGCGCGGCGACTGCACGTCCTGGTTACCGCGAGGAGACTGGACATCCTGATTGCCACGAGGAGACTGCACGTCCTGATTCCCGCGAGGAGACTGGACATCCTGGTTGCCGCGGGGCGACTGGACGTTCTGGTTGCCGCGAGGAGACTGGACATCCTGGTTACCGCGCGGCGACTGCACGTCCTGGTTACCGCGAGGAGACTGGACATCCTGGTTGCCACGAGGAGACTGCACGTCCTGATTCCGCGAGGAGACTGGACATCCTGGTTGCCGCGGGGCGACTGGACGTTCTGGTTGCCGCGAGGAGACTGGACATCCTGGTTACCGCGCGGCGACTGCACGTCCTGGTTGCCGCGAGGAGACTGGACATCCTGGTTGCCGCGGGGCGACTGCACGCTTTCGTTGGTGCGAGCACCCGCCAGTGACCGCGGCGCCTGGACATCCTGATTGCCACGAGGCGACTGGACGTCCTGGTTACCGCGAGGAGACTGCACGTCCTGGTTGCCGCGGGGCGACTGGACGTTCTGGTTGCCGCGAGGAGACTGGACATCCTGGTTACCGCGACGCGAGCGACTGGACATCCTGATTGCCGCGGGGCGACTGGACGTCCTGGTTACCGCGAGGAGACTGGACATCCTGGTTACCGCGCGGTGACTGCACACTCTCGTTCGAGCGGGCACCCGCCAGCGACCGAGGAGCCTGAACATCCTGGTTACCGCGCGGAGACTGAACATCCTGATTGCCCCGCGGTGATTGCACGTTGTCATTCGAACGCGCACCTGCCAGCGACCGCGGCGCCTGAACATCCTGGCTATTGATGCTTGCTACCTGCTTCTTGCTCAACATCGCCTTCGCCTGTGCCACCTCGGCCGGGCAGCTTGTGGACTGCGCCGAGGTCAGAGCCGGCGACAAAGACATCGCTACTGCCACACTGAGAACCGTTGCGAACAGCTTCTTCATGTCCTCATCCTTTCTTTCTGTGAGTGGGCCTTACCGCCGCCCGCCCCTTTGGCCCCCACTGAGCCTAGGGCACCTTTGAAAGTCGCTCCTACCCATCCTTCACTCCAAGATCGTTGCGTCAGACGTTGCAGGCTGAGTGCCAGAACATCTAGAGAGGGTTGAATTCCAATAAAACAATGAGTTACAGGACGATTGCATCCCTCGTCAGGTCCCCTGCGGTAGGCGTTTCGCCCGAGCCTCGTAAGATGCGCCATCCGGCAAACTGCCTGAAATAGCGTCAATTCCGGCTCCTCGGTTGCCGGCACAGCTGGGTTTCTTCCGCACCAGCCGACTTCGTCGGCTCTTCGGTCATGCCGAGGACCCACAAGTGTTTCCTCTCAATATGGAGTGGGCGAGATCGCCGGCCGTGAGAATGCCCTTATGTTCCTGCATAACGCGCACCCGCACCGTGACGGCAACATTGCTCGATCTGTAGATCCTCGGCACAACGTCGAAAGGCACGCTCAGGCAAGCCCGGGAACGCTGGTCCATGTGGTCCTGGCGGCGACCCCGCGGTGGTCGGCTCAGACCCCCGGTTCCGATAGTAGACGGCGGGGCCAAAGCGTCATGGGTGCTAGGCGCCTAGCTGAGGCTCTCTTCACGGGTAAGCATCCTGGCCGTTCTGATCACCGGCCTCTTGGCTGGATTGGTGTCGTCGCCGCGGACCCGGCGGCTCGTCCAGTGGCCTCCTGGGATGGGGCAGGGCTGGTGCGGAAGTCGCATGGTTCGCCACCCCTGGTGGCTTTTGTTCCGACGTAATACCGCTCCCCTGGTCGAGGAGAGACTGATCGGCGGCGCTCCTGGTAAGTTCCGCCTCGCGGTTCTTTCCGCTATACTTCATTATGCTCGGTGGGTTGTCGGCACCTCGACCTGTTCCCCTGGAGAGAATCCAATGAAGGCGGTCGTCATGGCGGGGGCTTTGGAACTCGCCTGAGACCCCTGACCGCACACCTACCCAAGCCGCTCGTGCCCGTGGGGAATATTCCCATCATGGAGCACATGGTGCGGCTCCTGAAGAAGCACGGCTTCACCGACCTCTGCGTCCTCCTCTATTTCCTCCCCGACACGATCACCGGCCATTTCGGCGACGGCAGCGGGTGGGGTGTCAGCATGACCTATTTTACGCCGGCGGCCGATCTGGGTACCGCCGGAGCGGTGAAGTTCGCGGTAGGCGACAGCAATGAGCCCGTTCTCGTCGTGTCGGCGGACGTCCTAACGGACTTTGACCTCTCGGAGGCCGTCGCTTTTCATCGGTCGAAGGATGCCGAGGCCACCATGGTGCTCACCCGGGTCGAGCAGCCACTGGCTTATGGCATCGTGATCACGGACGAGGAGGGACGAGTCCTCCGCTTTCTCGAGAAACCGTCCTGGGGTGAGGTGTTCAGCGACACCATCAATACGGGCATTTACCTCCTGGAACCCACCGTGTTCCCGGCTATTCCCGCCGCCCGGCCTTACGATTTTGGCAAGGAATTGTTCCCCGCGCTCCTTGCCTCTGGCAGGCCGCTCTGGGGTCACGTTGCCAAGGGCTACTGGCGGGATGTGGGCGACCTCGCCGAGTACCGCACGGCCCACCTCGATCTCCTTCAGGGCCGGGTCGGCGTGGACATACCCGGGGAACGGCATTCCGGGAATGGACACACGGTGTGGCTCGACTCGGCAGCCCGCGTCGACTACTCGTCTCGGCTGTCCGGTTCAGTGATTGTGGGCCGGGGGCCCAAGTCGCTCCGGGAGCCCGTGTCGCCAACTCCGTGATAGGACCGGAATCGATAATTCACGCCGGGGCCGATGTGGAAGGCAGCGTCATCTGGGACGGTGTCGAGATCGGTCCCGGAGCGGTGGTCAAGGAGGCGGTGATCGGAAGGAAATCAATCATCGGGGCTAACGCCTTCCTCGCCGAGGGAGTGGTCATCGCCGATTTCTGTCGAATCGGCGAGGCTAGCGTGGTCAAGGCGAATGTCAAGGTCTGGCCGTACAAGGAGGTGGAGGACGGCGCGACGCTCGCCATGAGCCTTGTCTGGGGTGAGCGGTGGAGCCGGTCACTCTTCGGTCGCTACGGGGTCTCCGGACTCGCCAATATCGAAATCTCCCCGAGTTCGCGGCGAAGCTGGGGGCCGCTTCTGGCGCCATCGTGGGGAGGCGGCGGGTCATGATCACGAGCCGCGACCACCACAAGGCTTCACGCATGATCAATCGCGCGCTGATGTCTGGCCTGCTGTCGGTCGGCGTCGACGTCCAGGATCTCGGGGTGGCCCCGCTTCCCGTGGTGCGCTATCAGATCTCGGCGCTCGGGCTGGCCGGCGGAACTCACGTGCGAAAATCCCCTTACGATCCGCAAATTCTCGATATCAAGTTCCTCGATTCTCGGGGTCTTGAGATCGCGCCCGACCGCGAAAAGGCCATGGAGCGGCTCTTCTTCATGGAGGATTTCGAGCGGGCCCCCATGGACGGGATAGGAACCCTGTCCTTCCCTCACGCGGGCACCGATCGCTATCGTGATGGACTCCTTGGCTCCGTAGACCCCGAAGTGGTGCGGAGGGGTGGTCTTCGCATGGTGCTCGACTACGCCTTCGGATCCGCCTCGTCCATCTTTCCTTCGGTGCTCGGCGCTCTCGGGGTCGAGGTTATCGCCCTCAACGCGTACCTTGACGAGACGCGCATCTCCAAGACGGCGGAAGAGTTCCAGCGGTCACTTCAGCAGCTGTCGAACATCGTTCGCACCTTGGGGGCCGACCTGGGAGTGCTCCTCGATACCGGTGGGGAGAAGGTCTTCCTGGTGGACGAGAAGGGTGAGGTCCTTTCCGGGGATCTTGCCCTCGCTCTGGTGGCCCTTCTCACCATGCGCACGCGGCCGCCCGGTCGCATCGTCGTCCCCGTGACGGCGTCGCGGGCCATCGAGAGGATGGCGGGTGAGCACGGCTTTCAGGTGACGCGCTCCCGAGGCACCGCACGAGCCCTCACCGAAGCCGCCCTTGCTCCTGATGTGGCGCTCGTTGGCGAGGAACTGGGCGGATTGATCTTCCCGAGCTTCCATCCCGCCTTCGATGGAATGTCGGCGGTGGTGAGGATCCTCGAGATGATGGCGAGGCTCGACGTCCGGCTCCATCAGTTGACCCGCGCCGTGCCGGAAAGTCATGTGGCACGACTCGAGGTGCCGTGCCCCGATGAGCGCAAGGGGGCGGTCATGCGGCGGCTGATCGAGGCCACCAAGGGAGCCGATGTCGAGTTGATCGAAGGGGTGAGGGTGAGGCTGGGCGAAGATTGGGTCGCCGCTATTCCAGACGCCGACCGGGCGATCTTTCATGTCATTGCCGAAGCCGGGGACCGCGAGAGGGCCCAGGGGCTTGCCGAGGAGTTCCGCGACCGTATCACAGGCTGGAGAAAGGAGCTTGCGTGAAGAAGGCTACGATGAAGAAGCCGAGTCCCTCGGTGGCGCGAGAATCGAAGAACCGCGTGCCCGCCGGGCAGGCAAAGGTCAAAGAACGCATCGACGTGGCGCTCGTCGCCCGCGGCCTGTGCGAGAGCCGGGAGAAGGCGGCCCGGCTGCTTCTGGCGGGGGCGGTCACCGTGGATGGCAAGCGCGTGGACAAGCCGGGGGCCTTGGTCGCTCCCGGGGCGGATCTGCGCGTGACTGCCCGGCAGAAGTTCGTGAGCCGGGGAGGGGACAAGCTCGTCCATGCGCTCGAGGCTTTTGCCGTGTCGCCGAAGGGCCGGGTCTGCATCGACGTGGGTGCCTCCACCGGGGATTCACGCACTGCCTCCTCGAGGCGGGAGCCTCGCGGGTCTACGCCGTCGACGTTGGCCAGGGACAGCTCGACGCTACACTCCGGGCCGACGGACGGGTCGTGGTCATGGAGAAGACCAATGCCCGGCAGCTGCCGCCCGACTCCTTTCCGGAAGCGCCGAAGCTCGCTACCATTGACGTCTCCTTCATCTCGCTCGAGAAAGTCCTTCCCTCCGTCTTCAATGTGCTGACGTCTGAAGGCGAGGCGGTGGCGTTGATCAAGCCTCTCAGTTTGAGATCGGGAAGGGGCTCGTCGGCAAAGGCGGCGTGGTGCGAGACGCCAGCCATCACAAGACGGTCATATCCCGGGTGGCGCGCTTCTGTGTTCTGCGCGGCTGGCACGTCCGAGGCGTAACGCCTTCTCCCCTCAAGGGGCCCAAGGGCAATCGGGAGTTCTTCCTCCATCTGACCCGAACCGGGCGCACCATCGCCGATTTGGACGGGCTCATCACCCGCGCCGCAGAATCCGCCGAGCCCGCATGAAGCGAATCGGCATCGTCGCGAAGACCGACCGCGCCGAGGCCCGAGGCGTCGTGGAACGGCTTCTCGCGTGGTGCGCGGAGCAGGATCTCCAGCCATTCTTCGACAAGGAGACGGCCGGCCTCTGCCCCGAGGCGCGGGTCACGTCGGTTCTCAAGCCCGAGCTGCCCGCCCAGGTCGATCTTCTGCTCGTCCTCGGCGGAGACGGCACCCTCTTGTCGATGGCGCGACTCGTGGGCGATCTCCCCGTTCCCATCCTTGGCGTCAACCTGGGCGGTCTGGGTTTCCTCACCGCGCTGACCGTGGACGAGCTGTTCCCGGCGCTGGAAGCGCTCCTCGCGGGAAGTCTCGTGATCGAAGAGCGTGTCATGCTGGCCGCGCAGGTCTGGCGTCACGGGGAGCGGCTGTCCGAATACGTCGCCCTCAACGACGTGGTCATCACCAAGTCGGCGATGAGCCGCATCATCAACCTCGCCGTGTCGGTGGACGGACAGTTCGCGACGGGGTATCGGGCGGATGGGCTCATCATCTCGACGCCCACGGGCTCCACCGCCTATTCTCTCTCCGCGGGCGGCCCCATCGTCTTCCCCACCATGCCCGCCGTCGTGCTCACGCCCATCTGTTCCCACACTCTCACCAACCGGGCCATCGTGCTCCCGGTGGACCAGCGGATCGAGGTGACCCTGCAGTCCGACCAGGACGTGATGGTGACGCTGGATGGACAGGTGGGTTTCGCGCTGAAGGAGGGCGATGTCGTGGCCATTCATCAGGCGGCGGCCCGGATCCGGCTCCTCCGCTTCCCTCAAAAGCACTTCTTCTCCGTACTGCGGACCAAGCTCAAGTGGGGAGAGCGGTAACTCCTCACGGGCATGACCACGACGGTCAGGCTGCGGTCCGACCGTCACGAGCAGGATACGGTTTGAACGCTGAACGTGCGCAGGACTTAGCATCGGGGTCGCCATGCTGCGCGAGCTCTCCATACGAAACCTGGCCGTTCTCGAGGAAGCGCGCGTTGCTTTCTCTCCCGGCCTGAACGTCCTCACCGGCGAAACCGGAGCTGGTAAGTCAATCGTCATCGACGCCCTTCTCCTCGTGCGGGGTAGTCGTGCCCAGCCCGATCTCATCCGCACCGGCGCGGATACCGCCACGGTCGAGGCGGTCTTCGACGTTCCCGCGACGGGGCCGCTCGCCGCCGCTTTGGACGAGGCGGGCCATTCCGCCCGGGACGGCCAGTTGATCGTGAAGCGCGAACTCGCCCGCTCGGGCCGTCACCGCGTGTTCGTCAACGACTCCGCGGCCACCGTGGGCCTCCTCGAGCGGCTGGGCGACTTCCTCGTGGAGATCCACGGCCAACATGAGCATCAGCGGCTCATGGAGCCGGCCCGCCAGCTCGACGTGCTCGATCGCTTCGCGGAGTGCGAGGCATCGCGGACGGCCCTCAATGGGCTCTGGACACGGTGGGAGTCGGCGCGGGCCCGGCTCTCACGTCTTCGCGACGAGGCACGCGAAATCGCCCGCAAGGAAGAGCTCTACCGTTGGGAGCTGTCGGAGATCGACGCGGTGCAGCTTCGGGAAGGCGAGGAGGATGAGCTGCGCACCGAGCGCCGTCGCCATCAGAACGCCGAGCGGATCTACTCCGGTCTGCAAGAAGCTATGGAGATCCTCAACGAGGATGCGCAGGCGGTCGTGCCGAGACTCGGACGTGCCGCCGCGCTCCTGCGCGACCTGTCCCGGTTCGATCCGGACGCCACCGCGCCCATCGAGGCCCTGGAGGGTGCCCAGGCCTATGTCGAGGACGCGGTGGCCCGCGTGCGCTCGCTCCGTGAGCGGGCGGTGGTGGACCCGGGCCGGCTCGGCGAGATCGACGAGCGGCTCGATGCCATCGGCAACATCAAGCGCAAGTATGGAGAGACGGCGGCAGCGGTAACTGCCTACCGGGCGGAGATCGCGGGGCCCTCGACCGGCTGGAGCGTCATGACGCCATCGCCGAGGAGACCGAGCGCGAGGTCGCAGCCAGCGCCGCCGCGGCGGTGGGCGAAGCGCTGAGACTCTCAGAAGCGCGGACGGAGGGAGCGCGAAAGCTCGAGCGCCTGATCCAGCGCGAGCTTCGTACCCTCGGCATGGATCATGCCCGCTTCCGCGCGCCCCTGCGCCGCGAGCCCGCGGGAGAGGGGATCTGTCCAGCGGACCCAGCGGCTGGCGCATCGGGCCTCGCGGGACAGAGACGGTCGAGTTCCTGCTCTCCGCCAACCCGGGAGAGGACCTGAAGGCGCTGGCCAAGGTCGTCTCGGGCGGCGAGCTCTCGCGGACCATGCTGGCTATCAAGACCATTCTCGCGGCGGCGGAAGACGTGCCCACCATGGTCTTCGACGAGGTGGATGCCGGCATCGGCGGCCGCGTGGCCGACGCGGTGGGGCAAAAACTCCGGCAGACCGCGGCGGGGCGGCAAGTCCTCTGCGTGACGCATCTGGCGCCGATCGCCGCCTTCGCCGAGCACCACCTCGTGGTGGACAAGCGCGTGGTCAAGGGGCGACACGTACCACGGTGACCGCCCTCGACCCCACGGCTCGGGTGGACGAGATGGCACGCATGTTGGGTGGCGAGCAGGTGACTGATACGTCGCGGCGGCACGCGCGAGAGCTCCTCAAGGGTGCCCGGGTGGCCGATTAGTGTAAGATACAGACCATGTTGAACGTCCTCGTTCGCGCGGTCTTCGGTACCAAGCACGAGCGCGATGCGAAGCGCATGCGGCCCGCCGTTGAAGCCATCAATGCCCAGGAGCCCGCGCTCCAGAGCGCTTTCGGACTCCGAGCTCAGGGCGAAAACCGACGAGTTCCGAAAGCGGCTCGCCGACGGCGCCGAGGTGGACGATCTGCTCGTCGAGGCCTTCGCCGTCTGCCGTGAGGCTGCCCGGCGCACCGTTCGCATGCGCCACTTCGACGTGCAACTCATGGGCGGCATGGTCCTCCACCAAGGGAAGATCTCGGAGATGGCGACGGGCGAGGGCAAGACCCTCGTGGCCACCCTTCCCGCCTACCTGAATGCCCTGCCGGGACTCGGCACCCACATCGTCACCGTCAACGACTACCTGGCGCGCCGCGACGCGCAGTGGATGGGGCCGATCTATCACGCGCTGGGCCTGAGCCTGGGCGTGATCCAGCACGAGGTGTCGTACCTCTACGATCCCTCGCACGTCTCCTCCGATATCCGGCTCACCGGGCTCCGGTCGTGCTCCCGGCGAGAGGCCTATCACGCCGACATTACCTACGGCACGAACAACGAGTTCGGCTTCGACTACCTCCGGGACAACATGCGGTTCAACCTCGAGGAGATGGTTCAGCGCGAGCATCACTACGCCATCGTGGACGAGGTCGACTCGATCCTCATCGACGAGGCGCGAACGCCCCTCATCATCTCTGGCCCCGCGGAAGGCTCGACCGATCGGTACTACAAGATCGACCGGATCATTCCCAAGCTCACGCGGGCGGCCACCATTGTCGAGGGCAAGCTGTCCGAGATCGAGGCGCAGGCGCCCGGCGACTACATCGTCGACGAAAAATCCCGTGCCGTCTCCCTCACCGAGCAGGGGATTTCCCATTGCGAGCGGCTGCTCAATGTGGAAAACCTCTACGATCCGACTCAGATGGATGTGCTCCACCACATCAGCCAGGCCTTGAAGGCCCATGCCCTCTTCAAGAAGGACGTGGACTACGTGGTGAAGGACGGGCAGGTGATCATCGTCGACGAGTTCACCGGCCGACTCATGCCGGGTCGGCGCTGGTCGGACGGTCTGCATCAATCGGTAGAGGCCAAGGAAGGCGTCAAGATCGAATCAGAAAATCAGACACTTGCCACAATTACCCTTCAGAACTACTTCCAGGATGTACGACAAGCTTGCCGGCATGACGGGAACGGCAGCCACCGAGGCCGACGAGTTCGCGAAGATCTACGAGCTCGACGTGACGGTCATTCCAACCAACCGGCCCATGTCTCGCGTCAACTTCCCGGACGTGGTCTACAAGACCGAGCGGGAGAAGTTCGAGGCGGTGAGCGCGGAGATCGCCGCCTGCCACGAGAAGGGCCAGCCCGTGCTCGTGGGCACCGTCTCCATCGAGAAGTCCGAGCATCTCGCCCGGCTCTTGAAGAAGCGCGGCATACCCCACCAGGTGCTCAATGCCAAGTACCACGAGCGCGAAGCCGAGATCGTGGCGCAGGCCGGGCGGGAAAAGACCGTCACCATCGCCACCAACATGGCGGGGCGTGGTACCGATATCCTGCTCGGCGGCAATCCGGATTTTCTCGCCAAGGAGCTTCTGAGGAAAAAGGGCCTCGATCCCGCGCTCGCTCCGGCCGCCGACCGGCAGACGGCATTCGAGGAGGCGCAGAAGGTCACCGAGCCCGAGCACGAGCGGGTGGTGAAGCTGGGGGCCTCCACATCATCGGCACGGAGCGCCATGAGTCACGGCGCATCGACAATCAGCTGCGCGGGCGCTCCGGTCGCCAGGGCGACCCCGGTTCCTCGCGCTTCTACCTCTCGCTCGAGGATGACCTCCTCCGCATCTTCGGCTCCGAGCGTATCCAGCGCATCATGGAGCGGCTCGGCATGGAGGAGGGCGAGCCCATCGAGCACAAGCTGGTGACCCGTGCCATCGGCACGGCCCAGAAGCGCGTGGAGACCCGCAACTTCGAGATCCGCAAGCATCTCCTCGAGTACGACGACGTGATGAACAAGCAGCGCGAGATCGTCTACGGCCTCCGGCACGACATTCTCGAAGGGGAGAGCCAGCAGGAGCGCATTCTCGAATGGGCCGAGGAACTCGCCGAAGCCACCGTGGTGCGTTTTGCTTCGCGGGACACCCACGCCGACGACTGGGATCTCGGGGGCTGAACGAGGCGCTGTACCGGCAATTCGACCTTCGGTTGCCGCCCGAGGCCAACGGAGCGCTGGAGGCCGGATCGAGCGAAGCGCTCAACTCCATCGTGCAGGAGGCGGTGGAGCGACTCTACGGCGAGCGCGAGCGTCAGGTGGGACCGGAGCTCTTCCACCGCCTCGAACGCTGGATCCTCCTCGGTCTGCGATGGGAGGACGGCGAGTTCCGGGGCATCGATCAGCTCTGGAAAGATCATCTGCTGAACATGGACCACCTCAAGGAAGGAATCGGTCTTCGCGGTTACGGGCAGCGGGATCCGTTGACCGAGTACAAGAAGGAAGCCTTCGACATGTTCCAGGAAATGATGGACCACCTGAAAGAGGTGGTCCTGGAGCAGCTCTTCAAGGTGCGCATCGGAGGGGTGGACCTGAGCTCCGAGCGGACCGTGGCGTCGGCGCCCGCCTCTCCAGACCCGCTGGCACGAGACACACGGCACCAATGGCCCGGCCTCGGCGGGGAGCCGCGTGCTCGCCGCGGGAGCGAAGGTGGGCCGCAATGATCCCTGCCCCTGTGGTTCCGGCAAGAAATACAAGAAGTGCTGCCTCCTCAAAGGCGCCTAGCCGGACCCCGGATCTGGGGTTCAAGGTCATCGTGTACCCCCTCCTGTAGGGGTTTTTCTTGCAGGCTACCGTTGGGCCGTGTTATCCATAAGCGCCGAGTGTCGGCGAGCTCATGCGCCTAGAACAGATCGTCATCCAGGGCTTCAAGTCATTCGCGGAGAGGACTGAGGTCCAGGTCTTCTCCGGCGTCACCTGCATCGTCGGCCCCAATGGCTGCGGCAAGTCGAACGTCGCGGACGCCATACGCTGGGCGCTGGGCGAGCAAAGCCCCAAGACTCTCCGCGGGCAGAAGATGGAAGACGTCATCTTTCACGGCTCGTCGTCCCGCAAGGCGGTGGGACTGGCCGAAGTAGGTCTCGTCTTCAACAATGACGGAGGGCTGAACGTCCCGTGGAGCGAGGTGGGGGTGGCCCGCCGGCTCTATCGCACCGGAGAGAGCGAATACCTCCTCAACAAAGGCGTGTGCCGGCTTCGGGACATCCAGGATCTCTTCGCCGGTACCGGCGTCAATCCCAAGGCCTACGCCCTCATGGATCAGGACCGCCTGAACCACGTCCTGACCGCCAAGCCCTGGGAGCGACGGATCTTCATCGAGGAGGCGGCGGGGGTCGCGCGTTACAAGCAGCAGCGAGGCGAGACGCAGGGAAAGCTCGACGCGACCCGCCAGAATCTCCAGCGCGTCCGCGATGTCATGGATGAGGTGAAGCGTCAGGTCGGCTCGCTCGAGCGTCAGGCCCGCAAGGCGCAGCAGTACAAGGCGCTGCACCAGGAGCGGCAGGAGCTCGACCTCGCCATGCTCGCCGCGGACTACGCCGGCCTCACCGCGGCCCACGAGGCCCTCGTCCAGGAAATGGCGCGGCTGCGGAGAGAAGAAGAAGAGCGACGCGTGACCATTGCCCAGCTCTCCGCGCGCGAGGCGTCGGCGCGGGCGGCCATTCAGGAGAGCGAGTATCGCCTGGCCGATCTCCGGCAATCGGCGCAAAAGTTCCAGGGGAAGTCGAGCGCCTCCTCGAGCGACGCGAGCAGATGGGTGCCCAGATCCGCGAGCTCACCGAGGAGGACCTGCGCCTCGCGGAGGAGATCCGCTCCCTGAGCGAGCGGCGCACCGAGCTCACGCTCAAGCGAGAGGAGGCCATCAGGGCCCTCGGCGAGGCACGGGAGCGCTTCACGGGACTGGATCATCAGGTGAGAACCCTCGACGCGGATCTGGAAGCGCGCCGGATCGAGCTGGGCGCGCGGCGGGCGGCCGTCGAGGCCCTGCGTCTCGAGCAGATCCGCGCCGCCGGAGACCGGGCCGAGCTCACGCGCTATGCGGGTGAGCTCCGCGAGCGCGGGGCTCAGCTCGAGCGACGCCGGGAGCGCCTGGCCAGCGAGACCACGGCGGCCCGCACCGAGGCGGATACTCTCGCCGCGGCCCGGCGGCGGCTCGAGTCGAGCTTCGAGCAAACGGGAGTCCAGCTCTCTCTTCTGTCGGGAGAGCGCGAGCAGGTCGAGCAGGAACTCGGCCGGCAGGAGATCCTCCGCGCCCAGGCCCAGGAATCGCTGGCCACCATGCGCGTGACCATCGCCGCGAAGGAATCGGCGCGCGAGGCTCTCGGGCGTCTCGAACGCGAGCGCGAAGGCTACGGCGCCGGCGTGCGGTCTCTCTTCTCCTCCCAGGCGGGCACGGCGGTATCGGGTGTGGTGGGCACGGTGGCCGATCTCCTCGAAGTCCCTCCCGGCCTCGAACCGGCGGTGGAGGCGGTGCTCGGCGATCGTCTCCAGTGGGTCATCGTCGAGCGGTTCGAGCATGCGCGCGGGGCCCTCGCGTATCTGGAGCGGGAGAGCGCAGGCGCCGCCACCCTCGTCTCGCTCGAGACTCTGGCGGCCGAAGCCCCCGCGGAAACCGCGAACGACGAAAGCGAGATCACCTGGGCGGATCGCCTCGTGGGCGGCCCTCGACCGGAGCTGGTGCGCCACCTGCTCGGGCGGGTAGGGGTGGTCGCCCATCTCGATGTAGCGGAACGGCTGTGGCGAGGACCCGGCTTCGGAGCAACCTACGTTACGCGGGCCGGTGAGGTACTGGCATCCTCGGGGGCGCTGACGGGGGCGGAGGCAGAACGAGCGACAGGCCAATGATCACTCATTGCTTGGTCGGAAGCGGGCCCTCCGCCAGCTCTCCGAAGAGCTTGGCGATCTCGCGCTCCAGGCCGAGGAGCAGCAGGGTAGACTCCAGGCGCTCGACCGCGAGGTCGAATCGCTGCGGGGCCGCCAGGAAATTCTGCAGGTCTCCGTTCACGCCCAGGAAACGGCACGCCTCACCGGCGAAAAGGACATCGAGGCTGCCCACCGTGAGGCGGAACGGGTGCTGCGGCATCTGGAGACCCTGGAGACCGAAGGACGCCAGCTCGAGGGCGAGGCGGCCACCACCCGGCAAGAGCTGGAGGCTCTCGAAGAACGCATGGCCCTGGTCACGACCCGCGAAGCTGATATCGAGCGGGAAATGACGGCGCTCCGGAGCGGGCTCGAGTCGGATCAGGCGGAAGAGGCGTCCATCGTCGCCCAGGCCACCGCGTGCCGTGTCGATCTCGCCACGGTGCTGGAGCGCGTGGAGGCCCTGGGACGCGAAATCGACAGTCTCAGCGAGATCGGTGTGGAGTGTGGGGTCCGGCTCGAGGAGGCCTCGAACCGCCGGGCGCAGCTCCTGGAGCGTCGCGAGGAGCTGGGTCGCGAGCAGGCGCGGACCGACGATCGCGCGCGCGAAGTCGGGGCCGAGCGCGATCGGAAGGAACGGGAGGTGGCGGTCCTCGCCGAGGAGCACGCGCGGCGCCTCGACGAGAGGCAGGCGACGGAAAGCGAGATGCGGGAGGCCCATCGTGATCTCGACGGCCTGATCTCACGCATTCACGAGCTCGATCTCCGGGAGACGGAAGGTCGGGTTCGGCGTGAAGAGCTCCTCCAGGAGGCGGGCCGCCGTCACGCGGTGGCCGGCGTGGAGATGCTGCTCGCCGCCCACGATTCGACCCGTGATCTCGAAAACGTCAGGATGCGACACGAGGAGCTGGGGGCCAAGCTCGAAGGCATGGGCCCCGTCAACCTCGTGGCCGACGACGAGTACCGCGAGCTCCAAGAGCGGCTGGAGTTCCTCCGCAGCCAGCACGATGATCTGGTGCAGTCGATGAAGGACCTCGATCGCGCCCTCCGCGGCATGACCCGCACCGCGCAGGAGCGCTTCCAGGAGGCCTTCGAGGAAATCAACCGTCATTTCGCGGAAATCTTCCAGAGGCTCTTCGAGGGTGGCCGGGCCGAGCTACGCATGGTGCCCCCGGAGGAGGGTGAGGACGATCCTCTCGAGCTGGGCGTCGAGCTCATGGCTCAGCCGCGGGGCAAGAGGCTTCAGGCCGTCACGCTGATGTCGGGCGGGGAGCGTGCCCTCACCGGATTGGCCCTGCTCTTCGCGATCTTCTACTACCGGCCCAGCCCCTTCTGCGTCCTCGACGAGGTCGACGCCCCCTCGACGACGCGAACATCCACCGGTTCATCCGGGTGCTGCGCGAGCTCTGCTCCCAGACCCAGTTCGTCGTCATTACCCACAATCGAAAGACCATGGAGGCCGCCGATGTCCTCTACGGCGTCACCATGCAGGAGCCCGGGCTCTCCGCCTCGTTTCCGTCAAGCTGACCGACGCGTAAATACCCTCGTGCTTTGACTTTCCGTCTACCCAGGGCGTAGACTCCCGGGAGGCATTCATGAGCTCTCTGGGACTCTATCTGCGCGGGCTTCGCGAGGCGAAGGGTATGTCGCTCGACGACATCGCCCGCTCCACGCGGGTTGGTCGCCGCCACCTGGAAGCCCTGGAGACGGACACTTTTGGCGAGCTACCGGCTCCGGTCTTCGTCAAGGGGTTCATCCACGCCTATTGCGAGTTTCTCGATTCGTCCTCCGAAGAGGCTTTGGGCCTCTACCGGGAAACCATCGGAGAGCCGGCCGCCCCTCATGGGCCTCTGCGCCCGCTTCTCGCCCCGCACGCGGCGGGCGGGGCCGCTCACGATCAGCATCATCCTCTTCGTCGCCCTGGGGGCCAGCCTCTTCGCCCTCCGTCTCGGGCTCCAGTCTTCGCGCAAGGACACCGTATCGGCGCCGGCACGAGAAGAAGCGCGGAAACCCACCACGCCCGACCCGGCCTCGAGCCCTGCCACGAACGCTACGGATGCGTCCATTTCGCCGTCGACTGCCCAAACGCCCGCGCCTCCGCCCGCCCCCGCTCCTCCCGCCGTACTCGCGCCGGCCCCGAGCTCGGCGGCTCTCGCCAGCGCCGCCTCTGCCCCCGCCCCCCGCCTCCCGCGTCTTCCGCCACCGGCGAGGCCAAGCCCGGAAGCCACCACTTGATCGTGCGGGCGGTCGAGCCGACGTGGCTCCGCGTGCAGGTGGATGACGGCCAGGTAGCGGAGGAGCTCTTGCAGGCGGGGGCGGTTCGCGAGTGGACCGCCACGCGGCGCTTCACCCTCACCGTGGGCAATGCGGGTGGGGTGGAGATCGACCTCAACGGAAAGCGCATGCCGTCGCTTGGAGCGAAGGGCGCGGTGATCCAGCGTCTCGTCTTACCTCAGGAGTCAGCGGGCACGGGTTCCTGATGGGGTTCTTCGCGGGCTGGGCAGACCGTCTCAAGCAGGGCCTCGAGCGATCCCGCCAGGCCATCGGCCAAGGGCTCGACGGCCTTCTCGCCCTGGGGCGGCCGGTCGACGAGGCGATGCTCGAGGAGCTCGAAGAGCTCCTCATCGCCTCCGACCTCGGCGCCGCCGACGCCGTCGCCATGGTGGAGAGAGTGCGGGCCGAGGCCAAGCGCACGGGCGCCCTCTCGAGTCAGGATGTCCGCGCCCTCTTGAGACGTCTCCTCGAGGAAGCCCTCGCGGGATCGGCGGCACCCTCGAGCTCGTCGCAAAACCGAGCGTCATGCTGATGCTGGGGGTCAACGGAGCGGGCAAGACGACGAGCACGGGAAGCTCGCGGCGTCGCTGGTCGCGGAAGGCAAGAACGTCCTCCTCGCCGCCGCCGACACCTTCAGGGCCGCCGCGGTGGAGCAGCTCGAGGAATGGGGCCGCCGCGCGAAGGTGGACGTTATTCGCCAGGGCCCGGGCGCCGACCCCGCGGCCGTCCTCTTCGACGCGGTCAAGGCCGCCACGGCCCGGGGCGTCGACGTGCTCCTCGTGGACACGGCCGGCCGTCTTCACACCAAGTCCAATCTGATGGACGAGCTGTCGAAGCTGAAAAGGTCGTGTCGCGCCAGCTCCCGGGGCCCCCACGAATGCCTGATGGTGATCGAGGCGCCCACCGGACAGAACGGGATACAGCAGGCCAAGCTCTTTCACGAGGCCGTGGGCCTGACCGGCCTCGTGCTCACCAAGCTCGACGGAACGGCCAAAGGCGGCATCGTCGTGCGCATCTATCGCGAGCTGGGCGTGCCGATCAAGCTGGTCGGAATGGGCGAGCAGATCGAGGATCTCCAGCCTTTCGACCCGAAGAGCTTCGTGGACGGACTGGTCCCGGCATGACATCGTCCCCGCCGTTTCGAACCGAAGACTTCCGGTGGATGGGGCGCGCGCTCGAGCTCGCGGAGCGCGGCGCCGGCCTCACCTCTCCGAATCCCATGGTCGGGGCGGTGGTGGTGGCGTCGGGCCGGTCGATCGGTGAAGGGTTTCACGCGAGGGCGGGGGCTCCCCACGCGGAGATCGAGGCGCTCGTCCGGGCGGGAGAAAAGCGCGAGGGGCCACGCTCTACGTAACCCTGGAGCCGTGCAATCACACGGGACGAACGCCACCGTGCGCCGACGCCCGTCAAGCGGGCGGGAATACGGCGTGTGGTGGCGGCCATGACGGATCCGAATCCCCGCGTGGCCGGCGGGGGAAGGGGAGTCCTCTCGAGCGCGGGGATCGAGGTGGCGCTCGGCTGTCGAGAGCTCGAAGCGCTCCTCCTCAACCGAGCATTCGTCACCTCGGCTCGGACCGGCCGGCCTCACCTCACGCTCAAGTGGGCGGCGACCCTGGACGGCAAGATCGCGGACGGCCATGGGACATCGAAATGGATCACCGGGCCGGGAGCACGGCTCGAGGCTCACCGCCTGCGAAGCCGATCGGACGCGATCATCGTCGGCATAGGCACCGCGCTCGCCGACGACCCGGCGCTCGACGTGAGGCTGGGCATCGCGTGGCCGCGCGAGCCGTTGCGCGTGGTGGTGGACAGCACGGCGAGACTGCCTGTCGCGGCGCGGGTCATCCGAGGAAGCGAGGGCACGGGCCGGCCCGAGCGCGCAGTGGTCGCCGTCACGGACGCCGCGGACCCGGAGCGGCTCGCCGCGCTCGAGGCACGCGGGGTCACGGTCCTGCGGTGCAAGACCCACGACGGGCGCGTTGATGTCGTCGACCTGCTCGCGAGGCTCGGAGAGATGGAGGCGATCAGCGTGCTCGTCGAGGGCGGCGGCCGGCTCGCGGGCGCCTTTCTCGAAGCGGGCGTCGTCGATCGCGTGGTGGGCTTCCTCGCCCCCGTCGTCCTCGGAGGCGCCACCGCGCCGGGAACGGTAGGCGGGCTTGGCCTGCCTCTGCCCGAGGGGATCCGGCTGGACGGCGTGTCGATTCGCCCCGTCGAAAGCGATTGGGTCATCGAAGGTGACGTGCGCCCCGGGACCCGGAGCTGACATGTTCACGGGAATAGTCGAGGAGAGGGGCCGGGTCGTCGCACGCCGCGACTCGAGGCTCGTCATCGAGGCCGGCGCCACCCGCGAGGGAACGGACCTGGGCTCGAGCCTCGCCGTGAACGGGGTATGCCTCACCGCGGTAGCGATCGACGGCGAGCGGGTATCGTTCGACCTCGGACCAGAGACGCTGGCCCGGAGCGCGCTCGGTGATCTGCAGACGGACGATCAGGTCAACCTCGAGCGGCCCATGCGACTCAACGGCTTCGTGGGCGGCCATCTCGTCCTGGGACACGTGGACGGCCTCGGTCTCGTCGCCGCCGTCGAGGCGGACGGTGAGACGGCGCGCATCAGGGTCGAGTGGCAGGATGCCGCGCTCGCCCCGCTCCTCATTCCCAAGGGATCGGTGGCGGTGGACGGGGTGAGCCTGACCGTGGCCTCGCTGGACAGGGGGCTTTCGAGGTCATGGTCATCCCGCATACACTGGAGTGCACCACCCTCGGCCGCCTCAAGCCGGGACGGCGGGTGAATCTCGAGATGGACGTGATCGGTAAGTACGTGCTGAGAGCGTTGAGCGTGAGAGAGGAGCCACGGTGACCATCGAGGGTAAGCGCGAGTTCGCGAGGATTGAACAGGCGGTGGAGGAAATCCGCGCGGGGCGGATTCTCATCGTGGTGGACGACGAGGACCGCGAGAACGAGGGCGACTTCCTCATGGCAGCCGACAAGGCGACCCCCGAGGCCGTCAACTTCATGATCGTGCACGGGCGCGGCCTCATGTGCATGCCCATGCTCGCGGAGCGGCTCGACGAGCTGCAGATCCCCATGATGGTCAACGACAACACCGCGCCGCTCGGCACCGCGTTCACCATCAGCGTGGACGCCCGTCGCGGCGTCACCACGGGAATCTCCGCCTATGATCGCGCCGTCACCATCCGCACCCTCGTCAATCCCTCTCGCGTCCGGACGACCTGACCCGCCCCGGACATATCTTTCCCTGCGCGCCATGCCGGGCGGCGTCCTGCGCCGGGCCGGTCACACCGAAGCGGCCATCGATCTCGCCCGCCTCGCCGGCTGTACGCCCGCCGGGGTGATCTGCGAAGTTCTGAACGACGAAGGCGGCATGGCCCGCGTGCCCGATCTGCTCGCCCTCGGCAAGCGCCATGGTCTGCTGTGCATCACCATCAAGGATCTGATCGAATATCGCATCCATCAGGAAAGCTCGTGAGGCGGGCCGCCACCACCCAGCTCCCCACCGACTACGGCGAGTTCACGTGCATCGCCTACGAGACGACGGTCGACGACCGCTTGCCCGTGGCTCTCGTCATGGGCGATGTGCGGACGGAGGAGCCCGTGCTCGTGCGCGTGCATTCCGAGTGCCTCACCGGCGACGTGTTCGGCTCGCGCCGCTGCGATTGCGGGTCGCAGCTCCACAAGGCCCTCGCCATCATCGAGCGCGAAGGCCGCGGCGTCCTCGTGTACATGCGCCAGGAGGGGCGGGGCATCGGACTCCTCAACAAGCTGCGCGCCTACGAGATCCAGGACGAAGGCAAGGACACCGTGGAGGCCAACCAGGCCCTGGGCTTCCAGGCAGACCTGCGTCACTACGGTATCGGGGCGCAGATCCTCGTGGACCTGGGGGCCAAGCGGCTCCGCATCCTCACCAACAATCCGAAGAAGATCGTGGGCATCGAAGGATACGGACTGCAGGTCGTGGAGCGCGTGCCCATCGAGGTTCCGGCCACGGAAAGCAATCGGCGGTACCTCATGACCAAGCGGCAGAAGATGGGTCATCTCTTCTCCTCGCTCCCCGACTGACATGGCGGGCCGGGCTCCGAACGCAAAGCCAGCGCCAGGGCGGCGCGGGCGGACTGCTTCGCGGTGGTCGCCGCGCGATTCAACGAGCCGATCTCCAAGAAGCTCGCCGACGGCGCCGTCGGTGTGCTGGAGCGGGGCGGGGTCTCGTCGGCGCGCATCGAGGTGCACTGGGTCCCCGGCTCGTTCGAGCTGCCCCAGGCCGCGCTCACCCTCGCCCGCACGGGTCGCTACGCCGGCATCGTGTGCGTGGGCGTGGTGATTCGCGGCGAGACCCCTCACTTCGAGTTCGTGGCCGGGGAAGCCGCGCGCGGTCTCTCGTCGGTGGCCCTGAGCACCGGGGTGCCCGTGACCTTCGGGGTGATCACCTCGCTGACCGAGGCGCAGGCGTGGGAGCGGGCGGGCGGCGTGGTGGGCCATCGGGGAGAGGAAGCGGCCCACGCCGCGCTGGAGATGGCCGCGTGGAAGCGTGGCCTCGAGGCTCGGGGCCCGGCCCGTCGCTCCTCTCGGCGCAGAGCCTGATGGGCAAGCGTCGCAAGGCCCGCGAGCTCGCCCTCCAGCTCCTCTATCAGCTGGACGTGCAGGATGAAGGCTCGCCCGTCCCCCATTTCGACGAGTTCTGGACGCGCCATCCCGTGGATCTCGAGGTGCGCGACTTCACCGAGGGGCTGGTGCGCGGCACCAAGATCCACGAGGGGAAGATCGACGAGCTGATCTCCCAGTACGCGGAGAACTGGGAGATCGAGCGCATGGCCGTGGTCGATCGCAACATCCTCCGCCAGGGCATCTTCGAGCTCCTGTGGGGCGCCGACGTGCCGCCGAAGGTCGCCATCAACGAAGCGCTCGAAGTGGCGAAGAAGTTCAGCACGCAGGAGTCCAGCCGCTTTCTCAACGGCATCCTGGATCGCATCCACAAAGAGCTCCGGCCTGCCGGCTGAGATCCTGTGCGCTACGCCGTTCTCTCCGACGTGCACGGAAATCTCGAAGCCCTGTCCGCCGTCCTCGCCGACGCCGCGGCCGAGGGGGCCCTCGGTATTCTGTGTCTGGGAGACGTGGTGGGCTACGGCGCCGATCCCAACGCGTGCGTGGAGATCCTGGGCGAGCGGGCGGCAAGCGATCGTCGCGGGCAATCACGAGCACGGCGCGCTGGGACTTCTGAACCTGACTGGTTCAATAGCGCGGCGCGGGCGGCCGCGCTGTGGACGAGGGACCAGCTCGGCCCCCACCACGCCGAGTACCTCTCTCGCCTCGGGCTGCAGGCCACCCTCGGCGAGGCGACCTGCGTGCACGCCAGCCCGCGCCGTCCCGAGGAATGGGACTACCTCATCTCCGAGGAGGACGGCTACGGCGCCTTCGGTGATTTCGAAACCCGCGTCTGCTTCGTGGGCCATTCCCATCGGCCGGCGGTGTGGTCGCTCGGCTCCGGGGACCCGATCACGAGGATCTCGCCGGCCCCGCCTGTCATGGCCGCCAGGTCAGCTTCCACGATGGGCGACGCTACATCGTCAACGTGGGAAGCGTGGGCCAGCCGCGCGACCGGGATCCCCGGGCCGCCTACGTCCTGTGGGACGAGGACGAGAAGCGGGTGACGCTGCGCCGGGTGGCCTACGATCACAAAGCCGCCGCGGCCAAGATCCTCGCCGCCGGACTGCCCCGCGTGCTCGCCGAGCGTCTCGCGCTTGGCGCCTAGCCCGCTCCCACCTCTCCGAGAAGCCTGGACACGCAGGGCGGTCCTCCTCCTGTCGGGCGTGGCGGGGGCTCTCGCGTTCCCCACCACGGATTGGTCTCTTCTCGCCTGGCTGTGGCTGGTGCCCGCCTTCTCCTCCGCCCTCTGGCGCGCCCCCGCGCTGCGCTCGGAGACGGCTGGCTGGTCGGCACCGTCTTCTTTGTCGTCCTCCTGCGCTGGCTCGACTTCACGTTCGAGAACTACAGCGCCATCCCGTGGCCCTTGACCTGGCTGCCCATCGTCACGCTCGCCGCCTATTGCGGGCTCTATGTCGGCATGGTCGCCATGGTCGTCTCGCTCCTCAAGGCGCGACTGGGCCCAGGCTGGGCCCTCGCCACCGCTCCCGTGCTGTGGGTATCCGGGGAATGGATACGCGGCTGGCTGATGGGCGGATTCCCCTGGGGCCTGCTCGGCTACTCCCAGCACCGGGCCCTTCCCGTGATCCAGATCGCGGAAGTGGGTGGGGTGTACGCCGTGTCGCTCCTCCTCGTGGCGGTGAATGCCGCCATTGCCGGCTCCTGCGTGCTCGGGCCGCGTCGGGCGGCCATGGGGAGCGCGGCGGTCGCAATCATGCTCGCTCTCTCCATTGGCTTTGGCTGGCTCATGCTCTCGCGCGGCTCCGCGCCCAGGTCGCAGCAGTCCATCCAGATCTCGGTCATCCAGCCGGCGATCGAGCAAGGACAGAAATGGGATCCGGCTTATCAGGCGGAGACGCTCGCCGTCTACGAGCGTTTGACGCGCGAGGCGGCCCGGAGCAAGCCTGCCGCCGTCTTCTGGCCGGAGACGGCGGCTCCGATCTTTCTTCGCGGCGACCCCGTGCTGCTCGGGCAGCTCCTCTCCCTCGTAAAGGACACCGGGGTTCCCATCCTCGTCGGGTCCATCGATCGGCTGCCTGGGCCCAATGGAAAATTCCTGAACAGCGCTTTTCTGCTGGGAGATCAGGGGATTACGGCCAAGTATGATAAGATTCAACTCGTGCCTTTCGGTGAGTACATTCCTCTCGCCTCGGTCATCGGATTCGTCAAGCAGTGGGCGGAGTTCATCTCAGACTTCGCCCCGGGCACCCGCCAGACGGTGTTCCCGCTGAAGGGAGCGTCTTTCGGCACGGTGATTTGCTACGAGGTGATCTTCCCCGACCTGTTCAGGGGCTTCGCTGCAGGAGGCGCAAGCTTTATGGCCAACATCACCAACGATGCGTGGTTCGGGCGGACGAGCGGGCCCTGGCAACACCTGGGCACGCTACCCTCCGCGCCGTCGAGAATCGCATCGCCATCGCGCGCGCCGCCAACACCGGCGTGTCGGCGCTCATCGGGCCGGACGGACGCGTCGGTCCCACGCTGCCCCTTTCGAGCGCGGCTTCCTCACCTTGTCCGTGCCCCTTCGCTCCCGCGCCACGCTCTACACGCGCTTCGGCAACTGGCTCGTCTATGTCTGCCTCGCCCTGTCCGGCGGAGCGGGGGCGGTGGCCCTCTCCCGGAGACCCGCCACGGCATGCTAAGCGATCTGAAACGCGAGCTCGCCGACGTCGAGAAGCGCATGCAGGATCTTCGGGGGCATCTTTGACCTCGAAACCAAGGACGCGCGCATCGCGGTAATCGACCAGGAGATGTCCGCGCCGAGCTTCTGGGACGACGGCCGCAAGGCCCAGGCCCTCGTCCAGGAGCGCGCCGATCTCGCGCGCACGGTGGCACGCTTCAAGGAGCTCGCCCGCCAGGCCGAGGATTACCGGGTCCTGTGGGAGATGGCCACCGAAGCGGGCGACGAGAGCGAGACGCCCGGCATCGAGGAGGGCCTCGCCGCTCTCCAGAAAGATCTCGAGGCCTTCTCGGTCAAGATTGTCCTCTCCGGTCCCCAGGACAGGAAGAACGCCATCCTCTCCATTCACCCGGGGGCGGGCGGAACGGAATCGCAGGACTGGGCCCAGATGCTCACCCGCATGTACCTGCGATGGGCGGAGCGGATGGAGCTCAAGGCCGAGGTGGTGGATCTGCTGCCGGGCGAAGAGGCCGGCATCAAATCCGCGACCATCGAGATCACGGGTGAGTTCGCCTACGGATATCTCAAGAGCGAGATCGGCGTGCATCGCCTGATCCGCATCTCGCCGTTCGACGCCTCGAAGCGCCGGCACACCTCCTTCGCGTCCGTCTCCGTGATCCCCGAGGTGGAAGACGTGGAAGTGGTGGTCAAGGACGAGGAGCTCCGCATCGACGTGTATCGCTCCTCGGGGCCGGGGGCCAGGGTGTCAACACCGCGGACTCGGCCGTCCGCATCACCCATCTTCCCAGCGGCATCGTGGTCGCCTGTCAGAACGAGCGCTCCCAGCTCCGCAACCGGGATACCGCCATGCGCATCCTCAAGTCGCGCCTGTACCAGATCTACGAGAGGAAGCAGCGGGAGGAGCTGGCAGAGTTGACAGGGGAGAAGAAGGAGATCGCGTTCGGAAGCCAGATCCGCACCTACACCTTCCATCCCTACCAGATCATCAAGGACCACCGCACCGGGGTGGAGGTGGGGAATGTCGACGCGGTGATGGACGGGGAAATCGAGCCGTTCATCGAGGCGTTCCTCGCCTCGGGGAAATCGGCCTAGCATGGACACGGCCAGGCCGCCGGGAGCGGGGGCGGGCGCCAACGAGCTCGTGCGCCGTCGGCTCGAGAAGCTCGATGCGCTGCGGGCGGGGGCACCGATCCCTTCGGCCAGCGCTTCGCCTTCACCCACTGGAGCGGCGACCTCGTGCGCCGCTACCACACCGCCGGAGAGGACGAGCTCAAGCAGGCGGAGCCGGTGACGGTGGCGGGACGGGTGGTCGCCCTTCGACACCACGGCAAGACCTGCTTCGCCCACCTCCGAGACCAGTCGGGCCAGATCCAGCTCTACGCGCGACAGGACGCGCTGGGCGATCGCTACCCCGCCTTCACCGACCTCGACGTGGGCGACTTCATCGGGGTGACCGGCGAGCTGTTCCGGACCCGCACGGGCGAGCTCACGGTGGCCGTCCGTGCATTCGTCTTCCTCGCCAAGGCCATCCGGCCCCTGCCGGAAAAGTGGCACGGCCTCAAGGACGTGGAGACCCGCTACCGCCGGCGCTACGTGGATCTCGTCATGAATCCCGAGGTGCGAGAAGCCTTCGTGGTGAAGAGCCGGCTCATCCGCGCCATGCGCGCCTTTCTCGACGCCCGCGGCTTCCTCGAGGTCGAGACGCCGATGATGCAGCCGATCCCCGGCGGCGCGACCGCCAAGCCCTTCGTCACTCACCACAATGCGCTCGACATGGCGCTCTATCTCCGGATCGCCCCCGAGCTCTATCTCAAGCGGCTGGTGGTGGGCGGGCTCGATCGGGTCTACGAGATCAACCGGAACTTCCGCAACGAGGGGATGTCGACCCAGCACAATCCCGAGTTCACCATGCTCGAGTTCTACCAGGCCTACGCCGACTACCAGGACCTCATGGCCCTCACCGAGGAGATGTTCTCCCATCTGAGCCGCGAGATCCTGGGGGCACGTCGCTGCGTTACCAGGGCGAGGACATCGAACTCGGGGGCCGTGGCGACGCCTCCCGTTCTTCGAAGCCCTCTCCGTGGCCGTCGGGCTCAGCGTGAGTCCCGGAACCGACGAGGGCAAGCTCCGGGAGGCGGCCCTGGCCGCCGGGGTGGCCGCGCCCAAGCCCGGCGCGGGCGCGGTCGGCCTGTGGAAGGAGATCTTCGACACCCTGGTCGAGCCCACGCTGATCCAGCCGACCTTCATCACCGATTTTCCCATCGAGCTTTCTCCCTTGTCCAAGCGCAAGGCGAGCGATTCGCGGCTCGTCGACCGCTTCGAGCTCTTCATCTGCCGCCGCGAGATCGCCAACGCCTATTCCGAGCTCAACGATCCCGTCGACCAGCGGCGACGCTTCGAGGAGCAGGCGCAGGAGCGCCTGCGCGGCGACGAAGAGGCGCACTGGATGGACGAGGACTATGTGCGCGCCCTCGAATACGGGATGCCGCCCACGGCCGGCGAGGGCATCGGGATCGATCGGCTCGCCATGCTCTTCACTGACTCGGCGTCGATCCGGGACGTGATCCTCTTTCCCCATCTTCGTCTCGAGCGTCCCGCCCCCGGCCAGGCCGCGGGCGACGAGGAGGATCCGGAGGCAACATGAGCGGGCGCGGCCTGCCCTTCGAGCTGTTCCTCTCCCTGCGCTATCTGCGCGCGCGGGGCCAGCGGGCCAACCTCTCGCTCTTCGTGTGGATCGGCGTGGGCGGCGTCTTCCTGGGGGTCAGCGCCCTCATCGTCGTGCTCGCCGTCATGACGGGGTTTCAGGACGGCATCAAGGAGCGGATCATCGCCGCCAACCCCCATATCTTGCTCCTCGACTCAGGCGGGCGTGGCGTGACGGGGGCGGGGAGATCGCCTTGCGCGTGCGCAGCGTCCCCGGCGTGCGCTCGGCCACGCCCTTCGTCGTCCAGCAGGCGCTGTTCACCGGCCAGGGCCGGGGCGCGACGGGCGGGCTCCTTCGCGGGGTAGACCTCGCGTCTCCGTCCGTCCGCGCCGAGCTTGCCGCCCAGCTCAAGAGCGGGAGCGTCGATCCGCTCCTGCGCACCTCCGGAGAGCCCGCGCTCCTTCTCGGCCGAGAGCTCGCCCGCACCCTCGGCGCGGTACCCGGCGACTTCGTGACCGTGATCTCGCCTCAGGGCGCCATGACGGCCGTCGGCCTCGTGCCGAAGATGCGCCGATTCGAGGTCGCGGGCTATGTCGAGGTGGGGCTCTACGAGTACGATGCCTCGCTCGCCTACACCTCGCTCGCCGCCGCCCAGGAGTTCGCGGGGTTGGGTGACCGGGTATCCGGCGTCGAGGTGAAGCTCGACGACCCCTTCGACGCGAAGTCGATCGGCCGGAGCATCATGGCGGTGGCGGGCCCGGGGCTGTGGGTGCGCGACTGGATGGGGATGAATCGAAACCTCTTCGCGGCCCTTCAGCTGGAGAAGCTTGCGCTCTTCGTCATCGTCACCATCATCGTGCTCGTGGCCGGCTTCGCCATCATCGGCCATCTCGTCCTCCTCGTGGCCGAGAAGCGGAAGGAGATCGGCATCCTGAAGGCCATGGGGGCGAGCGCGGGAAGCATCGGGGAGTCTTCCTCGTCGCGGGCATGCTCATCGGCGTGGTGGGCACGGTGGCGGGCAGCCTCTTCGGCCTCACCCTGATCTGGGTGCAGAACACGTACAAGATCATCCACCTCGCGGGCGACGTGTACCAGATCGATCACCTGCCCATGAAGCTGACCTGGGTCGATTTCGGCCTGGTCACCAGCGCGACCCTGCTCATCTCCTTTCTCGCCACGCTCTCGCCCGCCCGTCGGGCGGCGCGTCTCGACCCCGTCGAGGTCCTCCGCTATGAGTGAGCCCCTGCTCGTAGCCCGGGATCTCGAGCGGGAGTATCGGGTGGGCCCCGAGACGGTTCGCGTGCTGCGGGGTGTGAGCATGAGCGTCAATCCCGCGGGAAAGCGTGGCCCTCATCGGCGCCTCGGGGGTGGGCAAGTCGACCCTGCTCCATCTTCTGGGCGGTCTCGATCGTCCGACGAGCGGGCAGGTCGTCTTCGCCGGGGAGGACCTCTACGGGCGATCCGAGAACGCCCTCGCCAAGCTCCGGCGAACGGAGGTCGCGTTCATCTTTCAGTTCTACAACCTCCTGGGCGAGATGACCGCGATCGAGAACGCGATGATGCCGGCGCTCCTCCAGCGGCTGACCACCGCCGAGGCGCGCGAGCGGGCGGCGGCCGCCCTCCAGGAGGTCGGGCTCGGCGACCGCCTGGGGCACCGGCCGGGAGAGCTGTCGGGAGGCGAGCAGCAGCGGGTGGCCATCGCGCGCGCTCTGGTCGCCCAGCCGAGAGTCGTCCTCGCCGATGAGCCGACGGGCAACCTCGATCCCAAGACGAGCGAGGTCATCTGGGATCTTTTCCTGAGACTGCAGGCGGAGCGGCGCCTGGCCTTCGTCATCGCCACCCACAATCACGATCTGGCCCGCAAGGCCGACCGCGGTTATCGGCTCCTCGAGGGGCGCGCCGTAGCCTGGTCCTGAGAGAGTACGGCGGGGAAAAGCTTGGGGGTCGCCGACATACGGCGCCGGTCTTGTGCCTGACGGCTCAAGCGAAGAAAACGGTATGGCCTCCGAGGACTTGCAGGTATACTTTCTCTTAGGTCGTGAAGGGGCACCGGGGGAGCCTTTAACCCGAGATAGCGAGGACTCCAAGTGTTCGAGAGATTTACGGAGAGAGCGCGGCGGGTCATCATCCTGGCGAGGGAAGAGGCGGGGCGGTTCCGCCACGATTTCGTCGGAACGGAGCACATCCTCCTTGGCCTGATCCGCGACGGCGAGGGCATCGCCACCGCCGTTCTCCAGCGCCTCGGATTGAGGCTCGAGACGGTCAAGGCCGAGGTCGAGCGGGCCCTGGCCGGCTTCCCCAAGACCCTGACCTTTGGCGAGGTGCCCTTCACCCCCAAGCCAAGCGCGTCCTCGAGCTTTCCATCGAGGAGGCCCGGCAGCTCGGCCACAACTACATCGGGACCGAGCATCTCCTCCTCGGGCTCATGAAGGAAGGCCAGTCGATCGCCGCGAAGATCCTCGAGTCCCTCGGCGCTCGCCTCGACGAGGTCCGGCAGGAAACGCTCGCCCTCCTCGGTGACCAGTACTACCCCGGCCCAAGAAGCGCTCCCAGACCCCTGTGCTCGACGAATTCGCCCGCGACCTGACCCAGCTCGCCCGCGAGGGCAAGCTGGACCCTGTCATCGGGCGCGAGACCGAGATCGAGCGTGTGATCCAGATCCTCGCCCGGCGGACCAAGAACAACCCCGTCCTCATCGGGGAGCCCGGGGTGGGGAAGACCGCGATCGTCGAAGGTCTGGCCCAGCGGATCGTCGGACACGAAGTGCCGGACGTGCTCGCCCAGAAGCGGCTCCTCCAGCTCGACCTGGGCGCTCTCGTGGCGGGCACGAAGTACCGCGGTCAGTTCGAGGAGCGGCTCAAGGCCGTCATGAAGGAGATCCGTCAGTCGGAGAACGTCGTACTCTTCCTCGACGAGCTCCACACCCTGATCGGGGCGGGCGCGGCGGAAGGTGCCATCGACGCCTCCAACATGCTCAAGCCCGCGCTCTCCGGGGCGAGATCCAGACCATCGGGGCCACCACGCTCGACGAGTACCGCAAGTACATCGAGAAGGACGGGGCCCTCGAGCGCCGCTTCCAGCCCGTCATCGTGCGGGCTCCCTCCGTGCCGGAATCGGTGGAGATCATCAAGGGCCTGCGGCACAAGTACGAGGCGCATCACCGGGTGAAGATCACCGACGAGGCGATCGACGCCGCGGTCAAGCTCGCCGACCGGTACATCACCGACCGCCAGCTTCCCGACAAGGCCATCGACGTCATCGACGAGGCGTCGAGCCGCACACGGCTCATGGCCCTCACCCCGCCCCCCGAGATCAAGGAAATCGGCAAGGAAGTGGAGCGCGTGGTTCGCGAGAAGGACATGTATCTCGAGGCGCAAGAGTTCGAGAAGGCCGCCTCGCTCCGCGAGAAGGAAAAGCTCCTCCGGGGACGCGACGAAGAGATGAAGCGCGACTGGGACAAGCGGAAGGGCAAGGGGCCCCAGACCGTCGGGGAAGAGGACATCGAGTACATCGTGTCCCGCTGGACGGGCATTCCTCTCTCCAAGCTCGAGGAGAAAGAATCGGCCAAGCTCGCCCGCATGGAAGACGCGCTCCACGGCCGCATCATCGGCCAGGAGGATGCCGTAGTCGCCGTGTCGCGGGCCATCCGTCGCTCCCGCGCGGGTCTCAAGGACAGCCGGCGCCCCGTCGGCTCATTCGTGTTCCTCGGCCCGACCGGCGTGGGCAAGACAGAGCTCGCGCGCGCCCTCGCCGAGTACCTGTTCGGGGACGAGAACGCTCTCATCCGGGTGGACATGTCGGAGTACATGGAGAAGTTCTCCGTGTCCCGGCTCCTCGGAGCTCCTCCCGGCTATGTCGGCTACGAAGAGGGCGGATTCCTGACCGAGAAGGTGCGGCGTCGCCCGTATTCCGTCGTGCTCTTCGACGAGATCGAGAAGGCCCATCCGGACGTCTTCAACATGCTCCTGCAGGTCCTCGACGACGGCCGCCTCACCGATTCCGTGGGCCACGTGGTGGACTTCAAGAACACCATCCTCATCATGACCTCGAACCTCGGCACGAGCTTCATCGGCAAGCGGACGTCGCCCGGCTTCCTCTCGGAGGGAGAGGAGACGACGCATGAGCGCATGAAGGAAAAGGTCATGGACGAGCTGAAGCGCGCCTTCCGGCCGGAGTTCATCAACCGGATCGACGACATCATCGTGTTCCATGCCCTCTCCCGAGAGCACATCACGGCCATCGTGCAGCTCATGGTGGACCGCATCAACAAGCAGCTCGCCGACAAGGGCATCCAGCTCGAGCCGACGGGGGCCGCCCTGGATCTGCTCGTCCAGAAGGGATACGACCCCACCTACGGGGCTCGTCAGCTCCGACGCACGATCCAGAAGTATGTGGAGGACCCGGTGGCGGAGGCGATCGTCCGTGGGCAGTTCGGGGAAGGAGCGCGCATCGAGGTCGACGTCGAGAGCGGCAACTTCACCTTCCGCGAGATCCAGGTCGCCGAGCCGCGGCTTGTGCTGGCGGAGCGCTAGGGCGACGCGCCGGGGACCCGTTCGCCCACGAACCATGAGCACGAGGGGGAGATACGCTCTCTCCATTTTTTTGCCCTGACCCTGGCCTGGCTGTGGGCGCGCCCGTGCGTCCCGCCCACGCCCAGGCGCCCGCCCGTCCCCCACGCCCGGAGAGATCGTGGTCAAGGAGTTGGCTGTGCAGGGCAATCGCCGTGTTCAGGAAGCGGTCATCCTCGGGCGGGTCTCGGCCAAGGTCGGCGGTCTCTTCGTTCCCGCCCGTCTCGCTGACGATATTCGCGCCATCTTCGCGCTGGGCTTCTTCGACGACGTGCAGGCCAAGGTGGAGGATTTCGAAGGCGGGGTGAAGCTCACCTTCGTGGTGACCGAGCGGCCCTTCGTGCGCGACCTGAATTTCGTAGGGAACAAGCAACTCGACTCCGGCACCCTCCAGGAGAAGATCGACATCAAGCTCGGTACCGTGTACAACCCGGTCGAGGTCACGCGGGCCGCGGAAAAGCTCAAGGAGGCGTACGAGGAGCAGGGGTACTTCGAGGCGGGGGTCACCCCCGACGTGGCCAAGCTGCCCGACGGCGACGTCAGCGTCACCTTCCGGGTGGCCGAAGGCCGCAAGATGACCATCGACAAGATCGTCATCGAGGGAGCCCAGGGTCTCAAGCCGGAGAAGATCAAAGAGATCATGCTCACCCAGGAGCGGGAGTTCTTCATCCTCCGGGGCACCGTGCAGCGGCAGAAGCTCGACCAGGACATCGAGCGGGTGGTCACGTACTACAACGACAACGGTTACATCCAGGCCCGGGTGGAGTCGGTGGACACCCAGGTCGATCGCGCCAACGCCCGCGTCACCATCAAGATCGTAGTGGCGGAGGGGCCGCAGTTCCGGGTGGGCGGCTTGGACGTCACGGGGAACAAGGTGCTGCCCGTGGAAGAGCTGCGCCGGCGCATCGTCCTCAAGCCCGGCGACGTGTATTCTCGGACCAAGCTCCAGGACAGCACGAAGGCCATCACCGACGTCTACGGCACCATCGGGCGCGCGGCCGCCGACGTGAACCCCCAGATCGCCCTCGACGTCCCGAACCGCAAGGTCAACATCACCCTGGAGATCACGGAAGGCCCCGAGGTCTTCGTGGAGCGGATCAACATCAGCGGGAACACCCGGAGCCAGGAGAAGATCCTCCGTCGCGAGATCCCCATGGCCGAGGGTGATCTCTTTACCTCGCCGAAGCTGGAGCGGGCCAAGCAGAAGCTCAAGAACCTGAACTTCTTCGAGAAGGTCGAGGCCAAGACCGTGCCGGGGTCGACCAAGGACAAGATCATCGTGAACATCGAGGTGACGGAGAAGCCGACCGGCGTCTTCTCCATAGGCGGCGGTTACAGCTCCCAGGACGGGGCGCTCGGTACCGTAGATCTCTCCCAGAATAACTTCCTCGGGCGCGGCCTCCAGGTGTCTATCCAGCTCCGGGGTGGCGGGACGATACAGGAAGGCACCATCGGCATCACGGACCCCTGGTTTCTCGATCGGCCCCTCGCCGCCGGCTTCGATCTCTTCAGCAATCGACGGGTCAACCAGGACTATACCCAGTCCTCCACGGGCGGCGACGTCCGCTTCGGCGCGCCCATCGGCGACTTCGCCCGCTGGAACGCCCTCTATCGACTGAGTCTGGAAAACGTCACGGGGTCGCTTCGAACGCCAGCTCGGAGTTGCTGGCCGCCGAAGGCAAGACCATCATGTCGCTGCTCGGGGGCTCGATCGCGCGCGACACGCGGGACAACCCGCAGCAGGCGACCCGGGGCACCTTCGCCCTCTTCGGCGCCGACTTCGCGGGTATCGGCACCGGGGACAACCGGTTCTTCCGCATCACCGCCTCCGTGGTTCAGCACCAGCCGCTATGGTTCAACCACGTCCTGAGCGGACGCCTCCTGTCGGGCTACGAGCTCGGCTGGTCCAAGGATCCCGTGCCCCTCTTCGAGCGCTACTTCTCGGCGGCGCCAACACCATCCGCAGCTTCAAGGCCCGCGAGATCTCTCCGGTGGACACCTCGGGCACCAAGGTCGGCGGCAACTTCCAGATCCTCGGCAACCTCGAATACACCGTGCCTCTCCCCTTCAACCTGCGCGCGGCCATGTTCTTCGACGTGGGGAACGTGTACGGGCCGGACCAGAGCTTCGGCACGCCGATCGATCTCACCAAGCTCAAGTACGCGGTGGGACCCGGCATTCGCTGGAACTCGCCCTTCGGCCCCATCCGCGTCGACTACGGTCTCAACCCGAACCCCACCGGCAAGGAAAAGATCGGCAATATCCAGTTCTCGATGGGCGGAGCGTTCTAGCCCGAAGGAGAGAGGAATGATTGGGCGTGTGAAGGTCACCATTGCTGCGATGGCTGTCCTGGCGGTGCTGTCGGCCCTGTGGTGGGCTCAGCCGCCCGCTCTCGCGCAGGCGCCGGCGGCAACCCGCATCGGCTACGTCGATCTCCAGCGCATCCTCGCCCGCTCCCAGGCGGGAGTGCAGGCGCGCGAGCAGATCGAGAAGGACAAGGCCTCCATGCAGAAGCAAGTGGACAGCCAGAAGTCGGACTACGACAAGCTGCGCGACGAGCTGGAGAAGAAGGGCCAGCTCCTCTCCGCCGACGCCCGGCGGGAGAAGCAGGAAGCCCTCGAGCGGAAGACCCGCGACATCCGCCGGCTCCTCGACGATCTGGAGAAGGAGCTGCAGAAGAAAGAGCAGACCATGGGACAGAAGATCCTCCGGGACCTCGAGGGAATCTTCACCCGGGTGGGGAAGGAGAAGGGATACGCCATGATCATCGAGCGCAGGCAGGCCGGCGTCGTCTACGGAGCGCCGGAGATCGACGTCACGGAAGACGTGATCAAGGCCTTCGACGACGAGATGCGGAAGGCCAAGAAGTAGGCCGCCGTGGGCGCCTCGTACACGCTCGGCCGGCTCGCCGAGGCGCTCGGCGCCACGCTCGTAGGAGACCCTGATCGCCTCGTCACCGGGGTGGCGCCCTCGACGAGGCGGGCCCAGAGCACGTATCGTTTCTCGTCAATTCCCGCTATCTCCGGGCGGCGGCGGAGAGCGCGGCGGGGGCGGTGGTGGTAGGACCCGGCGTCGAAGGACTGCCCCAGGCCCTCCTCCGCGTGGACTCGGCCCAGGCCGCCCTGATTCCGCTCCTGCGGCTCTTTCATCCCGAGGCTCCGGTTCGCCCGGTGTGCATCCCGCCGCCATCGTCGCGGCGGACGCCCGCGTCGACCCCAGCGCCTCCGTGGGCGCCGGCGCGGTGGTCGAAGCGGGAGCGGTGATCGGAGCGCGAAGCACGGTGGGCGCGCTCTGCTTCGTGGGGGCGGGGGCGGTGCTGGCCGACGATGTGGTGCTCCATCCGCGCGCCGTGGTGAGCGACGGGTGAGTATCGGCAACCGCGTGGTCGTGCATTCCGGGGCGGTGCTGGGGGCGGACGGCTTCGGTTACGCTTTCGACGGCCGCGCCCACCGCAAGATTCCCCAGGTGGGCGGGCTGCGCATCGAGGACGACGTAGAGATCGGGGCCAACACCACCATCGATCGAGCCACCCTCGGCCACACCCTCATCCGGCGCGGGAGCAAGATCGACAACCTCGTCCAGGTCGGGCATAACTGCGAGGTGGGGAGGACGTCATCCTCGTCTCTCAGGTCGGCATCTCCGGCTCGTGCACCATCGGCGATGGCGCCGTCCTCGCCGGCCAGGTCGGCATTGCCGATCACGTCACGGTGGCCGCAGGAGCCATCGTGACCGCGCAGTCAGGCGTGCCCCGCGATATCGAGACGGGCGGGGTGTGGAGCGGCACCCCGAGCCGCCCGTCTGTGGAGGCACGCCGGATCTGGGCCGCCGAGGCCCTGCTCCCGGAGCTCGTGCGCAAGGTGCGGGCACTCGAGAAGCGGGTGCGCGAGCTCGAAGAACGTACCCATGACTGACGCGTCAGGTATCCACCCGACCGCGGTGGTCGACCCTCGCGCCGAGCTCGACCGCGGCGTGAGGATCGGGCCCTACAGTGTGATCGGAGCGGAAGCGCGGATCGGGCGCGAAGTCGAGATCGGAGCGCACGCCGTGCTCGAAGGCCGGGTGACGCTGGGAGCGCGCTGCCGCGTGGGCCACGGCGCCATCATCGGCGGCGAGCCGCAGGACCTGAAGTTTCGCGCCGGCCTGCCCGTGGGGGTGAGCATCGGGGCCGACACCTCCATCCGCGAATACGTCACCGTGCACCGCGCGACCCACGAAGGGCACGACACGCGGATCGGAGAGCGCTGCCTCGTCATGGCCTCGAGCCACGTCGCCCACGACTGCGTGATCGGCGACGAGGTCATCATCATCAACTACGCTGGACTCACCGGGCACGTGGTCGTGGAGGACCGGGCCACGGTGGGCGGGCACACCGGCCTGCATCCGTTCGTGCGGATCGGGACCTACGCCTACATCGGCGGCTTCTCCAAGATCACCCAGGACGTGCCGCCCTTCATGATCGCCGACGGCATCCCCGCGCGGGCCATGGCCGTGAATGTCATCGGCATGCGGCGCGGCGGCGTCGATGCGTCGGGACGGCGCCAGGTGCGCGCGGCTTTCAACATCCTGTACCGCTCCGGACTGGCCCCCGGCCCCGCCATCGCGCGAGTCAAGGCCGAGCTGGGCGGGGACCCCCTCGTGGGCAAGCTCGTGGAGTTCGTGGAGAGCTCCAAGCGCGGCATCATTCACGCGCGCCGGGACGACCCCGCCACCCGGGAAGAAACGGAAAGCGAGGAGCGGGTGTGGTAAGCGCCTCCGAGAGCGGCCGCCTGCGCGCGGGAGTGGTGGGAGCGGGGCACATGGGGCAATACCATATCCTCGCCCTCGCCGAGCTGTGGGACGTGGATCTCGTGGCCATCTGCGACGCCGATGCCGCGCGGGGAGCCAGATCGCCGCCCAGTACGGGACACGCGCGGTGGCCAGCCATCGCGAGCTCGCGGGACTCGTGGACATCGCCACCGTGGCCGTCCCCACCGAGCGGCATTTCGAGGTCACGCGCGACCTCCTCGAGGCCGGCGTGCACGTCCTCGTGGAGAAGCCCATGACGCCTACCCTGGAAGAAGCGAAGGAGCTCTTCCGGGTGGCGCGCCAGCAGGGCCGCGTCCTCCACGTCGGCCACGTCGAGCGGTTCAACGGCGCCGTGCAGGAGCTGCGGAAGATCGTGGAGCAGCCCATCCTCATCGAGTCCCGGCGGCTCGGGCCATTCGTCCCGCGCGTCCAGAACGACTCGGTGGTCATGGACCCTCATGATCCACGACATCGACATCGTGCTCGGCCTGGTGGACAGCGAGCCGCGCCGCCTCAACTGTCTCGGGCGCTCCATCCACTCCCGTCAGGCGGACGTGGCCAATGTGCAGATCTTCTTCGACTCGGGAGCCATGGCCACCATCACGGCCAGCCGGGCCACCGAGGAGAAGATCCGCACCCTCTCCATCACCCAGCCCGATGCGTACATCGTCCTGAACTATGCCGACCAGGACATTCAGATCCACCGGCGGGCCGCCCAGGAATACACCCTCAACCGCGAGTCCATCCGCTACCGGCAGGCCTCATTCGTCGAGCGCCTCTTCGTCCACAAGGACAATCCGCTCAAGCTGGAGATCCGCCACCTGGTCTCCGCCGCGCGGGCGTCCCAGGCCACCGGACAGGTGGACCTGTTCGAGACCGAGGATCTGCGGTCTCTGGCCGTGGCGCTCGAGATCGAGCGGATGATCCGCGAAGGTCGTGGCGAGGTCGCCTGGCCCAAGGATCTTCCGTGGAGCGCCGCCTCGCCGTGATGGCCGGGGCCGGGGTTCTCCCGGCCAGGCCGCAGCCGAAGCCGCCCGACAGGGATGGCGCGTGGTGGCGCTGACCTTCGACCACGCCACCGGCCTCGACCCGCACGTGGAGGCGGTGGTACCCTCGTCTATCACGGATATCCAGGCGGTCCTGAAGACCCTCACCGATCAGGCCGTGCAGGCCGCCCTCTTCGTGGGCAAGTTCTGGAAGAAGCAGGTCTTCGATCACCTCGAGAGCGCTGACGAGGCCGGCCTTCGCTTGGCCCGCGGCGGCCTCTCCGACGAGGCGCTGTCGAACGTGGTGCTCGCGACCCTGGGAGCCATGGGTATCGAGGTCCTCGATCAGCGTCCTTTCCTCTCGTCGTGGATGATGGACGCAGGCACGCTCACCTCGAGGGCGCCGTCCGAGGCCGAGTGGGAAGAGATCCGCGCGGGATTCTCCCTGGCCCGGCAGATCGCGGGATTTCGGATCGGCCAGACGGTGGTGCGCTCGCACGGGGTGACCCTGGCCGTAGAAGCGGCCGAGGGCACCGACGAGACCATCCGGCGCGGAGCGAAGCTCGCGCGGCGCGGGGCGGTGGTGATCAAGGCGGTCGCCGCGGAACACGACTTTCGGTTCGACATTCCCACCGTGGGGCTCGCCACCCTCGAGGCGATGGCGGAGTACGGCGCGACGGTCCTCGCCGTGGACGCGGGCAAGATGCTCCTCGTCGACCGGGAGGCGGCCCTGGGCGTTGCCGAGCGGGCGGGCATTGCCCTGGTAGGCGTGTGACCACGGCCGAGGGCCGACTCATCATGATGTCGGCGGGCGAGGCGTCCGGGGATCTCCACGGAGCGACGGTATGCCGCGCCCTCAAGCGCCTCGACCCGCACCTTCGCATCGTGGGCATGGGAGGATCGCGGATGAGGGCGGAAGGCATGGAGATCCTCGTCGATCCCACCGCTCACGCCGGCGTGGGCACGAGCGAAGTCCTCGGCCGGATCCCCTCCTCTTCAGGGCGTACCGGCTCCTCGTGCGCAGGCTCCGGAAGGAGCGGCCGAGGGCCCTCGTGGTCATCGACTTCCCCGAGTTCAATCTCCGGCTGGCCCGGCAGGCGAAGCGCGCGCGCGTTCCCGTCGTCTACTTCATGCCCCCTCAGCTCTGGGCGTGGCGCTCCGGCCGCATCCGCCAGATGGCGAGCAGGGTGACCCAGGTGCTCGCCGCCTTTCCCTTCGAGCGCGACCTCTACGAGAAGGCCGGCATTCCCGTCGAATACGTGGGCCATCCCCTCCTCGACGCGGTGCCGCTCGCCCCTCGACAAGGCCGATGCGCGCGAGCGACTCGGCATCGAGGCCTCGCGGATCGTGGTGGGGCTCCTGCCGGGCAGCCGCCGCGAGGAAGTGGCGAACCTCCTCCCGCCCATGCTGGAGGCGGCCCGCCGCCTCGCGGGCTCGGACGGAAAGCGTACCTTCGTGCTCGGGCTCGCTCCCACCGTGAGCCGGACCACGATCGACGAGTTCATTACGCGAGCCGCCGCTCCGCCCGTGAACGTGGCGGAAGGTCTCACCCACGAAGTGATGGCGGCGGCCGACGTGCTCCTCGTGGCCTCGGGCACGGCCACTCTCGAGGCGGCCCTCCTCGGCACGCCCATGGTGGTCTGCTACCGGGTTTCCCGGCTCACCGAGGTCGTCGGCCGCCTCCTCACGCAGATTCCCTGGATCAGCCTCCCCAATATCGTGGCCGGGCGCACCGTCGTACCGGAGATTCTCCAGGCCGACGTGACGGGAGCTCGCCTCGCTGCCGAGGCCGAGCACCTCCTCGGGGACGCGCCGCTCGCCACCGCGCAGCGCGCATCGTTCAAGGATCTTCGCGAGCGGCTGGGCGAGTCCGGGGTCGGAGAGCGGGCGGCCCGCGTCATCCTGAAGGTCGCGGGTGTCGCGTGACGCGCGACAGGATCGTGACCGCGCTTGCGCCGTGGCTCGCCTCGTGGGCCCTCCGGCTTCTCGGGCCGACGCTGCGCGTGCGGCGCGAGGAGACGACGGTGGCCGGGCTGTGGACGGCCGGGACCCCCGTCATCTACGTCGTGTGGCATGCGCGGCTGCTCGTGCTTCCGTATCTCTATCGCGACCGGGACTTCCGGGTGCTGATCAGCCGGTCCCGCGACGGCGAGCGGGTCGCCCGCCTCGTCCGCCGCTTCGGCTTCGTGGTCGTCCGCGGCTCGTCGTCGAAGGGGGAGCGGGGGCCTCCGGGTCTCGCGCGCGCGCCTCGACGAAGGTCACAGCGTGGTGGTGGTGCCCGACGGCCCTCGTGGCCCGTCCGAGACGGTCAAGCCGGGCGTGGTCGCCCTCGCGCGCATGACGGCGGCACCGGTCGTGCCCATGGCCCTCGGTGCTTCATCGGAATGGCGGGCGCGATCATGGGACGGCTTCAGGGTGCCGAAGCCCTTCGCGCGATGTGTTGTCCGGTTCGGAGATCCGCTGCGCGTGGCCCGGTCGCTGGGCCGGCGGGCGGACGAGAGCCCGCGGAAGGAGATCGAGGCCGCCCTTCGTGAGGTGACCTGGCGGGCGGACGAGGAGGCGCGGCGCTGATTCACGCCATCTACTCCGTCATGCTGGGGCTGGTGATGCTCGCCTACCTGCCGGTGTTCCTGGTGCGCCGGCTCCGGGAAGCGGCTACGAGCGGTCGCTGGCCGAGCGCTTCGGCCGCTACGGCCACGAGCTGCCCGCCGAGCCCCGCTGCTGGATCCACGCGGTGTCGGTGGGAGAGGCCGCCACTGCGGTGCCGCTCGTCGAGGCCATCGGACGCCGCTGGCCGGAGCTGGCCGTGGTCATGACCACGGTGACGCCCACGGGAGCGCGGGTGGTGGCCGACCGTCTCGGCGGCAAGGTGACCCACCGCTACTTTCCCTTCGATCTGCCCGGTTCAGTGCGGCGCGCCCTCGGCACGGTGAAGCCGCAATTCTTCATCGGCATGGAGACCGAGCTCTGGCCCAATTTCCTGCGCGCGCTCGAGCGGCGCGGCGTGCCCGCCATGATCGCCAACGGGCGGATCTCCGACCGGTCCTTCCGGCGCTATCATCGGGTACGCTTTCTCACCGCCCTCATGCTGCGCGACATCTCGGTCTTTGCCATGCAGTCACAGGAAGATGCCCGCCGCATCATCGCTCTCGGCGCCCTGCCCGAGCGGGTAGTGGTCACGGGCAATCTCAAGACGGACCTCGCGCCGGCGGAAGCGGGTGGCGAAGCCGTCTGGCAACGGCTGCTCGGGATTGCCGAAGAGGATCTCGTGTGGATCGCGGGCAGCACCCACCGCGGCGAGGAGACGGCCGTGCTCCAGGCCTTCAAGCGCCTGCGTGTCCGCTTTCCCACCCTCGCCCTCCTCCTGGCGCCCCGGCATCCCGACCGCGCGGCGGAGGTGGAGCGCCTCGCCGCCGACGCGGGCCTCGGCACGATCCGGCGGAGCGAGCTGCCCCGGGACCGCGAGCGGCACGCCGTGGTCATCCTCGACACGGTGGGCGAGCTCGCGCAGATCTACCGCGTGGCCACCGTGGTCTTCGTCGGAGGCAGCCTCGTGCCCACGGGCGGGCACAACATGCTGGAGCCGGCCCTCCTGCGAAAGCCCGTCCTCTTCGGCCCTCACACCAGCAATTTTCGCGAAAGCGCCGAGCTCCTGCTCCACGCGGAGGGCGCCGTGCTCGTGGCGGACGGGGGCCAGCTCGAGGCCCGCGTCGGAGAGCTCCTCTCCGATGCGGATCGCCGGCGCCGCATGGGAGAGGCGGCCCTGCACGCGATCGTCAGCCGCCAGGGCGCGGTGCAGCAGACCATGGAGCTGGTGGAGCGCTACCTCGTGGAAGGGGCCCATGCCTGAATTCGGCGCGTCGCCCGAGCTCAGGCTCCGCCGTGTCTGGCAGGGCGAGGGAGGGGCGTTGGTCCGCGGCGCACTGTCCATCGCGGCCGGCGCCTATCGGGGAGCCCTCGCGGCGCGAGACACCGGCTACGCGGCCGGCATGCTCTCCACGCGGCGGCTTCCCGTGCCCGTGATCTCCATCGGCAACCTCACGCTGGGAGGCAGCGGCAAGACACCCTCGCCGCCCTCGTGGCCGCCGCCCTCGCCGACCTGGGGACGAGCCCGGCCGTTCTCAGCCGCGGCTACGGCGCGGCGCACGCGTGGCGTGCGCGTGGTGGCGGACCGGGACGGCGTGCGGCTTTCCGCGAGCGAGGCGGGCGATGAGCCCAGGCTCCTTGCCGAGCAGCTCCCCGGCACCCCGGTCGTGGTCGGTGAAAGCCGATACGAGGCAGGCCGCGTCGCCGTCGAGCGCTGTGGTGCCCATGCCCTCGTCCTCGACGACGGGTTCCAGCACCGCACGCTCGCCAAGGACCTCGAGATCCTCGCCGTACCGGGCACGGCCCCCTGGGGCAACGGCCGCCTGTTTCCCAGAGGTGTGCTCCGCGAGCCCATGTCGGCACTGCGGCGGGTGAGCGTGGCGGTGGTGACCAATCCGCCGCACGAGGCAACGGCGGCTAGCATCGCGGAGAGCCTGCGCCGCCACGGCTCGCCCGCCGTCGTGCTCACGGGAACGTATCAGGTGCATGCTTTGCGACACGGCAGCGACGGCACGGCGCGGCCACCGGAGACCCTGGCCGGGCGCCGGGTGGTGGCCCTCGCCGGGCCTCGCCTCGCCCGCGGGATTCGTGACCACGCTCTCCCGCCTGGGCGCGATCGTGGCCGAGCTCGTGGAGTTCCCCGATCATCACCCGTATACCGAGGCGGATCTCGACCGGGTCCGGGCATCGGTGCGGCGGACCGGAGCGGAATGTGTGGTGACCACCGAGAAGGACTGGATGCGCCTCCGCGAAGGACCGCGACCCGCCTTCGACCTGTGGGCCCTCTCCGTGCGCCTCGACATGGGCGAGGACCGTGGCGCTCTCGTCGAGGCCCTCGCGGAAACGCTCCGCCGAAAAGCCATGGAGCGAGCCACGTCATGATCCTCGACGGCGACGTCCTCGTCGTACGTCTCCCGAACTGGCTCGGCGACACGGTGATGGCGCTACCCGCTCTCGCCGCCCTGCGCGCGGCCCGGCCCGATGCGCTGGTGACCGCCGTCGGCCCCTGGGCGCCGCTCCTCACCGGACAGGCGGTGGCGGACGTTCTCCTGAAGTATCCGAGAGACGGCCGAACGCGGCGGAAGCTCGCTGTGGCCATGCGGGCGATGCGACCGGACGCCGCCGTGCTCCTGCCCAATCCGTTCGAGTCCGCCCTCGCCGCCCGGCGGTGGGGAGCGCGGATCAGGCTCGGCTACGACACCGACATGCGGCACGCGCTCCTGACCCACATGATCGACCTGCCGTCCCCGCGGCGGCATCAGGTGGACGAGTACACAGGGCTCCTCGAGGCTGCGGACATTCCCGCCAAGACGGAGCGCCCTGAGTGGCGTCTCGGCGAGGACCCCGTGGCCGAGGCCGAGGTGACCACGATGCTCACGGAAGCAGGCTGCGGGGAGCGGGATCGCTGATCGGCCTCCATCTCGGCGCCGCCTTCGGGTCCTCCAAGCTCTGGCCGCCCGCCTCCTACGCGGAGCTCACCGGCCAGCTCACGGAGCGGGGATGCGAGCCGCTCCCTCATCGGCGGGCCCGAAGATCTCGCGATGGCCGAGGCGGTGCAGGCGCTCGCGGGCAGCCGGGTGGCGTCGACGGTGGGCCGCGACCGGGCGCACATGCTGCCGAGGCTCCTCGCCCGACTGGGCTGCCTGGTCAGCAGCGACACGGGCGTCGCGCATCTCGCGGCCGCCTCGGCGTGCCCACCATCACCCTCTTCGGGCCGACAGATCCCCATCTGACCGCGCCCCGAGGCCCACGCGTGCGGAGCATCGAAGGCCCCGCTCCCTGCGCCCCGTGCTTCCTTCCCCGCTGCCCCATCGACCACGTCTGCATGCGGGCCATCTCCGCCGCTTCCGTGGCCGCGGCCGTCGACGAGGCAAGAGCGGCATGAAGACCGTCCTCCACACCGAGTCGTCACCGGGCCTGGGCGGACAGGAAGTCCGCACCCTCACGGAGGCGCGCTGGACGGGGAGCGGGGTGGCGCGTCCTCGTGGCCGGGCAGCCGGGCGGCCGCTTCGTGGAGCGGGCGCGGGCGGCCGGGCTCGAGGCGGTGGGCGTGCGAATGCGCGGAGCCTGGGATGTTCCCGCGGTATGGCAGCTCGGCCGAATCATCCGGCGAGAGCGCGTCGACATCGTGCACACCCACAGCTCGGTGGACGCATGGATCGGCGGGCAGGCCGCGCGGGCGTGTGGCATTCCGGTCGTCCGGACCCGCCACGTTTCCATCCGCATACGGCGGCGCTTGAATCCGGTGTACCGGTGGCTCGCCGACCGCGTGATCACGAGCGGAGAAGCCATACGCAGGCTCGTCATCGAAGCCGGAGTGAGACCGGATCGCGCGGTGGCCATATCCGCCGGCGTCGACCTCGCGGAGTTCTCCGGGGCGGGGGACGGCGACGCCATGCGGAAAGAGCTCGGCTCTCGAGACCGGTCATCGGCTCGGTGGCCATGTTCAGGGCTCCAAGGGCCATGCCCCGCTCCTCGACGCCTTCGCCACCGTGCATGCGCGGCATCCCTCGGCGCGACTCCTTCTCGTGGGAGACGGCATCCGGCGCGCCTGGGTGGAAGGACTGGCCAAGGAGCGCGGCCTCGCCGCGGCCGTGCTCTTCACCGGCTTTCGCAGCGACGTGCCGGATCTCCTGCGCGCCATGGACTGCTTCGTCCTCGCCTCCACGCGCACGGAGGGCGTGCCGCAGTCGCTCCTGCAGGCCTTCGCGGCGGGCATACCCGCGGTGGGGAGCGCCATCGGAGGAATCCCCGAGGTCATCGCCGACGGAGAGACCGGCCTTCTCGTCAAGCCCGACGACCCGTCGGATCTCGCCGCGGCCATCGAGGCGGTCATCGCCGATCCCGCCGCGGCTGCGGTGCGGCTCGCGCCGCCCGGAAGCTCGTCGAGGGGCGCTTCTCCCACGTGGCCGCCGTGTCGCGGCTCCTCGCCCTGTACGACGAGGTGCTCGCCGGGCGCTCGAGGAGGGGGCGTGACCCGCGACCGCTCACCGTTCTCCATCTCGTCGCCAATCGCTGGTGGACAGGCAGCGCGGAGCCGGTGACCCGTCTCGTCCTTGCCCTGCGCGCTCGGGGACATCGGGCACTCCTCGCCCTCGCCGGCGGCGACCGCTTCGAGGTCAAGGCCCGCGAGGCGGGCGTGGAGCCTCTGGAAGGGCTCCGTCTCGACGTCAAGTCCGGCCCGCTCGCCATCGTGGGAGACGCGCGGCATCTTCGCACGCTCGTGGCGCGGGAGAGGGTGGACGTCGTGCACACGCATCACAGCCACGACCACTGGCTCGGCTGGTGGGGCAGGGCGGCGCGGCGCTGGTGAGGAGCTTTCACAACGAGCGCGGCGGTGCGCACGGGGTGGCCCGACACGATGCTCTATCGCCGGAGCGACGGGCTCATCGCGGTGAGCCGCCACATCGAGCAGCGGCTCCGGGGAGCGGGCGTCCCCCACGAGCGCCTCCGCCGCGTCGACGGAGTGGTGGACGTGGCGCGCTTCGCCGCGGATCCGGCGGGCGCGGCCAAGATCCGCGAGGAGTTCTCGGTCGGCGGCGCGCCCTCATCGGCTGCGTCTCCCGTCTCGCCGCGAGTCGCGGCCACGAGACGCTCATCGAGGCCTTCCGGCGCATCCTCGCCGCGCGCCCCGAGGCCCGGCTCCTTCTCGTGGGCAAGGGTGAGAGGCGCGATGCCCTCGTCGATCTGGTGGCGCGTCTCGGCCTCCAGCGCCAGGTCCTCTTCGCCGGCTATCGCGATGCCGATCTCCCCGCGGTCGTAGCGTCGCTCGACGTCTTCGTGCTCTTGGGCGCAGGCTCCGACGAGTCGTGCCGCGCCGCGCTCGAGGCCATGGCCGCCGGACGACCCGTGGTGGCGGCCCCCGTCGGCGCGCTACCCGACGCCGTGATCCACGAGGAGACGGGACTTCTCGTCGACGCCCACCCTGAGAACGTGGCCGCCGCCCTCGAGCGTCTGCTCGCGAACCCGAATGAGCGACGCGCCATGGGAGAGGCGGGGCGGAGCCGGGCCACCGAGCTGTTCTCGCCGGAGCGCCACGCCGCCGCCATGGAGGCCCTCTACCTCGAGGCTCTCGCCGGCCGCGCGCGCCGCTCGTGAAGGTCGTCCATCTCGTCTCGTGCCGGGGCTGGTCCTCCGACGTCTACTGGGCGGCGCAGATGTGCCGGGAGATGGAGCGGGCCGGACACGAGGCGACGCTGGTGTGTCCCACGGGAGCGAGAAGCGGGTCATGGCGCGGGCGCGCGCGGCAGGTGTCCCGCGCATCGAGACCATGACCCTTCGCACCGGGCTTCGGCCCACCTCGGACGCCCGCGACCTCCGGGCTTCGGGGCGCGGCTATCCGCCGTCGACATCATCCACGTCCACCGGAGCAAGGAGCACTGGCTGGCCGCCCTCGCGAATCGCCGGTCGAAATCGCCCCGCCCGCTCGTCCGCACGCGCCACATCGTGCAGGCCATTCGGCCGCACGCCTTGAATCGCTGGCTGTACTCGCGTGCCACCGATCTCGTGGTCACGGTCAGCGAGGCGATACGGCGTCAATGCGTCGGGGCCGGGCTCGCCCCGGCGAATCGCGTGGTGACGCTGCCCGGAGGCGCGGACGGCGAGCGCTTCCGACCCGCGGGCGCCGGCAGGCTGCACGCCGAACTGGGAGTCATGGAGGGCGTTCCCATCGTCGGGCTCGTGTCGGGCTTTCGCGTCATGAAGGGCCATGCCATTGTCCTCGACGCCGCCGCGCAGCTCGCGAGATCGGGCCGTCCGTTTCACCTCGCCTTCGTGGGGCAGGGGCCCTTCGAGCGGCCTCATGCGCGAGCAGGCCAGCCGCGCGGGACTCTCGGATCGCGTGTCGTTCGTGGGCTTTGTGGATGATCCCGCGCGCTGGGTGGGCGCTCTCGACATCGCCCTCTATCCGCCCCTCGAGTCCGACGGCATGTCGCGAGCCCTCTTCGAATACCTGGCGAGCGGCCGCGCGGTGATCGCGAGCCGGGTGGGGGCGGCGGCCGAGGTAATACGCGATGGCGAGACGGCGCTCCTCGTGCCGGGCGGTGACGCGCCGGAGCTGGCCCGCGCCCTCGGGCGACTGCTCGACGATCCGGTCCTTCGCCACCGCCTGGGGCAGGCGGCGGCTGCGCTGGCCCGCGAGCGCTTCACGGGCGCCCGGGTGGCCGAGCGCCTGCTCGAGCACTACCGGGATCTCGCCGCGCGTCGATGAAGATCTCGGTGCTCTGCTTCGACCTGAGCGACAACGCGGCGGGGCGCGCCGACCTCCTCGCCCGGCTCCTCGAGCCCCTCGGCGCCGTCGAGGTGATCGGGCCCCGCACCGGAGCGGGGGTATGGGAGCCGGTGGCCGCCGGTCCCGTGCGCTACGCGGCGGTGGAGAGCCGCCGCCTGCCCGGCTTCTTCGCGTCATGGCCGACGTGGCGCGCCGGGCCGACGGTGATCTGATCGTGGCGTCGAAGACCAAGCTGGGAAGCGCGGGCGTGGGCTACCTGAAGCGCGTCTTCGGTCGGCGCCCGCTCCTGCTCGACATCGACGACTGGGAGGTGGGCTTTCACCTGCGATCGGGCTTCTGGGGCACCCTGGGCCGGGCGGTGAATCTCGGCAATGCCGCCGGCCTTCCCTGGACCTGGCTCTGCGAGCGCCTCACCGGGCTCGCCGACGGAGTGACCGTCGCCTCCCGCTTTCTCCAGCAGCGGTTCGGCGGCGCCCTCATCACCCACGTCAGGGACACGGATGCCTGGAAGCCCGGCTGCGCCGATCCGAGCGAAGGGCGCCGGCGGCTGGGGGTGGGTGCCGAGCGGCTCGTCATGTTTCTCGGCACGCCGCGCGGCTACAAGGGCCTCGAGGATCTCGCCTCCGCGGTGACCGCGCTCGATCGGCCCGACGTGGTCCTCGCGGTGATCGGGGCGAGCCCCGGCAGCCCGGCGGGTCAACGGATCCTTCACCTCTGTCCGCGGGCGAAGCTCCTGCCCTGGGTGCCGTTCGAGCAGATTCCCGCCTTCCTCACGGCGGCGGACGTGGTCGCCGTGCCCCAGCGCGATACGCCCGACACCCTGGGCCAGGTGCCGGCCAAGCTCTTCGATGCCATGGCGCTGGGCCGACCGGTGGTATCGACACGCGTGTCCATGATTCCCGAGATCCTCGACGGCTGCGGGCTCATCGTCGATCCGGGCGACGTGGCCGCCCTGTCCGCGGCCGTGAGGCGGCTGATCGACGATCCGACCGAGGCGCAGGCGCTGGGGGCACGGGCCCGTGAGCGCTGCGTCGAGCGCTACAGCTTCGACGCCGCGCGGCGGGCCCTCTTTCCCTTGGTCGAGAAGCTGACGGGACGAGCGATGAAGCTCGCGCTGATCTGCCGCCCCTTCTCGTTTCACGGCGGCATCGAGACCGCGACGGCCGGCCTCGTCAACGCTCTCGTGAAGCGCGGCGGTCATGACCTTCACCTCCTCACCACTGCCGCGCAGTTCCCCGCGCCGGGCATCACCGTCCACCGGCTGCCCGTGCTGAGCCAGCCTTCCGTTCTGAGGCACCTCTCCTTCGCGCTGGCCGCCCGGCGGGCGGCGCGGGCAGGCGGTACGATCTTGTTCAGAGCCACGAGCGGGCTCTCGAGCAGGATATCTACCGGGCAGGGGAGGAAGCCATCGCGCCTATCTCGGCGCCATGGGGAGATCCGGACTTCAAGTAAATCCTCAGCATCGGCTCCTCCTGCACCTGGAGCGACGGATCTTCACCTTGCGCTCGGCGCGCCACATCGTCGCCATCTCCGCCCGCGGAAAATCCGAGATCGAGACGCTCTACGGAACTGTTCCCGCCAGCATCACCGTGGTCTACAACGGCGTCGATCTCGCCCGCTTTCATCCCGACAACCGCCCGCGCTGGCGGGACGACATGCGAACCTCCCTCGGCATACCTGCCGAGGCATGGCTCATCGCCTTCGTCGGCTCCGGCTTCGAGCGCAAGGGGCTTGGCCCTCCTCGACGCGGTGGCGCGCCTGGGCGATCGTCGCGTTCGGGTGCTCGTGGCGGGAAAGGGTCGCACCGAGGCCTATCGGGAAATGGCGGCGCGACTCGGAGTGGCCGATGCCGTGACGTGGGTAGCGCCCGTCCGGACGTCGAGCGGATCTACGCCACGGCCGACGTGGTAGCGCTACCCGCCCGGTACGAGCCTTTCGGCAACGTGCATCTCGAAGCGCTCGCCTCCGGCGTGCCCGTGCTCACGAGCGCGGCCACGGGCGGCGCCGAGGTCGTCGGAGATGGAGTGAGCGGCGCCGTGGTGGCCACGCCCACTCCGGAAGAGATCGCGCGCGGACTGCGCGGACTGCGAGACAGCGACGCGGGCAGGCTCAGGGTGGCCGCGCGCGCGGCGGCCGAGCCCTTCACCTACGCGGCGCAGGTGGAGGGGCTCGAGGAAATCTATCGGCGCCTCGCCTGAGAGCGAGCTTCAGTAGTCGAGTAAATCGGGATTTTCATTGATCAATCCCTACGAGCGCATTACACTGCCTTCATGCCTCAGGCGCAATCCGGCCGCCCGGCCGTGTTCATGGATCGGGATGGCTGCCTCATCGAAGAGATGGGGTATCTGAATCACCCCAGCCGCGTGCGTATCCTTCCCAGAACGGCCGCGGCGGTGGCCCGACTCAATGCGGCCGGCATACCCGCCCTCATGGCGACCAACCAGGCCGGCATCGCCCGCGGCTACTTCTCCGCGGAGACCCTCGCCGAGATCAACGCGGAGGTCGTCCGCCAGCTCGGCGTCGGAAGGCGCCCGCCTCGATGGGCTCTACGTCTGCACCCACCACCCGACGGCGGGCAGCCCGCCGTACCGCCGGCTCTGCGACTGCCGAAAGCCGAAGCCGGGGCTCCTCCAGCGCGCGCGCGGAAGAGCTCGGCGTGGACCTGTCACGCTCGGTGATGGTGGGCGACAAGCCGTCGGATGTCGAGGCCGGCCAGGCGGCGGGAGCGGCGGGCGTGCTCGTCCTCACCGGCTATGGGCGCGGTGAGTGGGAGTACCTGCGTCACGCGTGGACGGTCAAGCCCGATCACGTGGCGGAGGATCTCCTCGACGCCGTGGTGTGGGCCCTCGCGCGCTTCGAGAGCGAAAAGGGAGCGCGGTGTTCCCGCTGAAGCGCCTCCGGGACATCGTGGCCGGCTTCGCGTCGAAGAACGTGGTCGTGGTGGGCGACCTCATCGCCGACGAATATCTCTACGGCAAGCCCTCCCGCATCTCGCGCGAGGCTCCCGTGCTCATCCTGCGCTTCACCAACCGCGAGGTGCGGCTGGGGGGCGCCGCCAATGCCGCCCACAATGTCCAGGCCCTCGGCGCGATCGCGCGCCCGGTGGGCGTGCTGGGCCATGACAGCGCGGGCGGCGAGGTGCGGCGGCTCTTCGCGGAGAAGGGCATCTCCACCGACGGCGTGATCGGAGCGGAGGGGCGCCTCACCCCGGTCAAGACACGCATCATGGCCGGCGGCTACGAGTCCACCCGCCAGCAGGTGGTCCGCCTCGACCGCGAGCCCGAGCCGGCCATCGCGGACCCGGTGGAAGATGCCCTGGTGGCCGCGGTGAAGACGGCGGGACGGAGCGCGGACGCCTTCCTCGTCTCCGACTACGGCTACGGCACGGTCACGCCGCGCGTCTTCGACACCGTGCTCGAGGCGGCCCGCGCCCGGGGAGCCGTGGTCACCGTGGACAGCCGCTACGATCTGCCGCGATTCAAGGGCGCGACGGCGGCGGCGCCCAACGAGCCCGAGGTCGAGGCGCTCGCCGGAGTCGAGCTCGGCGACGAGCGCGCTCTCGAGAAAGCGGGACGGCCGTGCTCGAGCGGCTCGAGTCGCGCTACCTCCTCGTCACGCGGGGCAGCCGGGGCATGGCCCTCTTCGAGCGCGAGGGACCGGTGACCTTCATGCCGATACACGGCAGCGATCAGATCGCCGACGTCACCGGCGCCGGCGACACCGTGATCAGCGCCTTCACGGTGGCCCTCGCCACCGGCGCGGGCGGTGGAGGCGGCCTGGCTCGCCAACGTGGCGGGCGGGGTGGTGGTCATGAAGCGCGGCACCGCCACCGTCTCCGCGGCCGAGCTCTCCGAGTCGCTGGGCGACGATGGCGCCGCTGCTCGATCTTGACGCGGCGGTCCGGCTGGCCGAGCACGTGGCGCGGGCAGGGCAAGCGGCTCGTCCTCGCCAACGGCTGCTTCGACCTGCTCCACGTGGGCCACGTGCGCTATCTCCAGGACGCGCGCGCGCTGGGCGACGCCCTCCTCGTCGGCATCAACGCGGACAGCTCGGTGAGGCGGCTCAAGGGTCCCGGGCGCCCTATCATGACCGCGGCGGAGCGCGCGGAGCTCGTGGGGTCCCTGGCCGCGGTGGACGGCGTGGTCATATTCGAGGAGGATACCGCCGATGCGCTGGTGCGCGCGCTCCGACCGAGCGTGCACGCCAAGGGCACCGACTACACCGCGGAGTCCGTGCCGGAAGCGGGCCGCGGTGAGGAAGCGGGGGACGGGTGGCCATCGCGGGCGATCCGAAGAGCCACGCCACGCGCGACCTGATCCGGCTCATCGCCGATCGGTTCGGGAGCGCCCGATGACCGAGCGCAGACCGCGCATCGCCATCGTCAAGCTCTCCTCGCTCGGCGACGTGATCCACGCCCTGCCCGTGGCGCGCGCGCTCCGCCGCGCGATGCCCGAGGCGCATCTGACCTGGGTGGTCGAGGCGCGCGAGTACGCCATCCTCCGCGACCATCCGGATCTCGACGCCGTGGTGCCGGTGGACACGCGCCTGTGGCGGCGGCTCATCTGGCGTCCGGCCGGCGCGCGCGAGGTGCTGGGCAAGGTGGGACGGCTCCGCACGCGCATCCGCCGCGCCGCCTTCGACGTGGCCATCGATCTCCAGGGCCTCATCAAGAGCGGGCTGCTCACCGCCTACACGGGAGCGCCGGTGAGGATCGGCTTCAGCGCCGCCCGCTGTCGCGAGCGCCTCAACGCGCTCTTCACCAACCGGCGCGTGCTCGCCGCCCGCCTCCGCGCGCCACGTCGTCGAGCAATACTTGGCTCTCCTCGCGCCGCTCGGCGTCGAGCCCGGCTCGCCGGAGTTCGTCGTTCCTGTGCCCGCGGCGGCCGAGCGGAGAATGGACGAGCTGCTCCTCAAGGAAGGCGTCAAGCCGGGCGATCGGCTCGTCGCCATCAACCCAGGCGCGGGCCGGCCGAGCAAGCGCTGGCCGGTGGGGCATTTTCACGCCCTCGCCGAGCGGCTCGCCACGGAAGCGGGGCGCGGCTCCTCGTGCTGTGGGGCCCCGACGAGATCGCACATGGCCCGTGAGATCGCCCTCGGCCTGCCCGGGCGCAGCGCGCTGCTCGCTCCGCCCACCGATCTCGGCGAGCTCACCGCGCTGCTCCGGCGCTGCCGGCTCATGATCGCCAACGACACGGGACCGCTCCACCTGGCCGCGGCCCTCGGCACGCCCTGTCTCGGTCTCTTCGGACCGACCAGCGCCGAGCGCAACGGCCCCTATGGGCCGGCCTGCCGGGGCCTCCAGAGTCGCGACGGACGCATGGAGGGTCTCGGGGTGAGCCAGGTGTTCGACGCGGCCCGCGCCGTGCTCGAGGGCGGCGGCGTGAGTCGGCGTCAGCGTCACCATCATCGCGTGGAACGAGGAGGACCGCCTCAAGGCCTGTCTCGAGAGCGTGGGCTGGGCGGACGAGATCATCGTCATCGACGCCGAGTCCACCGACAAGACGGTGCAGGTCGCCCGCGAGTTCACGGACAAGATCTGGGTGCGGCCGTGGCCCGGCTTCGCCGCGCAGAAGAATTTCGCCCTCGAGCAGGCAGAGGGCGAGTGGATCCTCTCTCTCGACGCCGACGAGCGGGTAACCCCGGAGCTCCGGTCAGCGCATCGACGCCATCGTGCGAGCGGGCGGGCCCGCTGACGGCTACTCCATTCCCCGCCGCAACCTCTTCTGGGGCGCCTGGGTCCGTCACGGCGGGCTCTACCCGGACTATCAGCTCCGGCTCTTCCGGCGGGGGCGGGGCGCTTCGTGGACTCCGCGGTGCACGAGTCGGTGCTGGTGGCAGGGAGAGTCGAGAAGGTAGTCGAGCCCCTCCTCCATCATTCGTATCGCGGCCTCGATGACTTCGTCACGCGCTCGAATCGTTACTCGACCCTGGCCGCGGCGGAGCTCGTCAAGCGGGGCGACCGCGCCCGCCTCCTCGGGCTCGCTCTCCGCCCCTCGGTCGCTTCCTGTCCATGTACGTCCTGCGCGCGCGGCTTCCTCGACGGATGGCGCGGCTTCGTGCTCGCCGTGCTCTACGCCAACTACGTGTTCCTCCGCATGGCCAAGGCCTGGGAAGCGCGCCACGGCCATCCTGACAAGGGATTCGTCCACGCCATGACCTCGCAAGCCGCGCGTACTCTCGGGAATGCGTCCGACGGGCAAGCTACATCTCGGCAACTACCTCGGTGCCCTCGAGCACTGGGTGCGGATGCAGGACGACTACGAGTGCTTCTTCTTCGTGGCGAGCTGGCACGCCCTCACCACCGACGCCCACAACAGCGGACAGGCCCCGGAGAGCACCATCGAGATGGCCGCGGACTGGCTGGGGGCCGGCCTCGACCCGCAGCGGAGCACGCTCTTCATCCAGTCGCTCGTGCCCGAGCATGCTGAGCTCCATCTCCTCTTCTCCATGGTCACGCCCCTCGGCTGGCTCGAGCGCGTTCCCACCTACAAGGAGATGGTGGAGCAACTCGGCCTCGAGTCGCCGTCCTACGGCCTCCTCGGCTATCCACTGCTCCAGGCCGCGGACATCCTCATGTACAAGCCTCAATGGGTGCCCGTGGGCATCGACCAGGTGCCCCACGTCGAGCTCACGCGGGAGGTGGCCCGCCGCTTCAACAACACGTGGAAGCCGGTGTTTCCCGAGCCGGGGGCCAAGCTCACGGAAATCCCGAAGGTGCCGGGCACGGACGGGCGGAAGATGTCGAAGTCGCTGAACAACGCCATCCTGCTCTCCGACACTCCCGAGGAGATCACGGCCAAGGTCAAGCCGATGATGACCGACCCCGCGCGCAAGCGGCGGACCGATCCGGGCAATCCCGATATCTGCCCGGTCTTCGACCTCCACAAGATCTTCACCCCGGCCGCCGAGCGAGAGGCCTGCGCGACGGGCTGCCGCACCGCGGCCATCGGCTGCCTCGACTGCAAGGGCGTGCTCCTCACCCACATGCTGCCTCCGCTGGCCGGGATACGAGAGCGGCGGGAGCGCTTCGCGGCCAAGCCGCGCGAGATCGTCGACATCCTCCACGAAGGCTCCAAAAGGCGCGCGCCTTCGCCCAGAACACCATGGCCGAGGTTCGCTCGGTCATCGATCTCGAGCCATGACCGGCCCCGCCAGCACGCCCGAGACCGAGTCCCCGGGCCTCACCGTCCGCGTCGAGTCCTTCGTCGGGCCGCTGGACCTGCTGCTGCATCTCTGCCGGACCAATGAAGTCGACCTCGCCAATCTTCCCCATCCGGACCATCACCGAGCAGTACCTCGCCCACCTCGAGTCCGTGCAGTTCCAGGATCTGGAATCGGCGGGCGCCTTCATGGTCATGGCCGCCACCCTCATCTATCTCAAGTCCAAGCTGCTTCTCCCCGTCGATCCCGACGCGCCCCCGAGGCCCTCGACGAGGAAGGCGAGCTCCTCCGCCAGGAGCTGGCCGAGCGCCTGCGCGAGTACGCGCGCATCAAGGCCCTGGGCACCTGGCTGGGTGAGCGCGAGGCGGAGCAGGCCCTCTCTACGGGCGCACGGTGGCCGAGCTGCCCTTGCCCGAGGACGTGCCCCTCGAGGATCTGTCCGTGCATCTTCTCCAGCGCGCGATGATCCGCCTCATCGAGGAACAGAAGCGACAGGCCCCGCGGCAGATCGAGCCCAATCCGCTGTCCGTCCTCGAGCGCATGGGGGAGATCATCGAGCTCTTGCGCCACACCTGGTCCCTCCTCTTCTCCTCGGTGGCGGGGACCGAGCGCGTGCGCACGGAATGGGTGGTCACCCTCCTCGCCCTCCTCGAGCTGGTGAGACTCGGCCAGGCGCGCGTGCATCAGGGAGAGCTCTTCGGCGAGATCGTCATCGAGTCTGGACCGACAACCGACGCGGCCCCTTCCTCACCACCGGACACGGTGGCGCAGGAAGACGAGCCGACTTCTGGAGAGAGCGCCCATGCCTGAGCCCATCGACGTCGTCGAAGCGTTGCTGTTCGCCTCCGAGACTCCGGTCGAGGCCGACCGCATCCAGGAGGTGCTGGACCTGGGCTCGGCGGGCGAGGCGCGCGAGCTGGTGCGGGCACTGTCGGGCCGGCTCGACGGGCAGGGCCAGCGCGCTGCAGATCATCGAGGTGGGCGGCGGCTACCGTCTCGTCACTCGCCCCGACGTGGCGCCGTGGCTGGTGAAGCTGGCGCGAAGCCGGACCCGCTCGCGCCTCTCCCGCTCGTCGCTCGAGACGCTGGCCATCGTGGCCTACCGCCAGCCCGTGTCGCGCCCGGACATCGACGCCGTGCGTGGCGTCAACTCCGAAGCCGTTCTCGACAATCTCCTCGACCGCCGAATGATCCGCATCGCGGGGCGCAAGGACTCGCCGGGCCGGCCTTTCCTCTACGAGACGACGCGCGACTTCCTCGTGGCCTTCGGCCTGCGCGACCTCACCGACCTCCCCAAGGTGGAAGGCGAGCTGGTGATTCCCGAAGCGCCCACCGATGCCGCGGGCGCCGCCCCCGCCGACACCACGGAGAGCACTCCTGCCACCGATCCGCATCAGCAAGATCCTGGCGCAGGCGGGCCTGAGCTCGCGCCGCGGGGCTGAGGCCCTCCTCGCCGCCGGCCGCGTGACCGTGAATGGCGTGGTGCGTCGCGAGCCGGGCGCGCAGGCCGATCCCGCCGTCGATACCATCACCTTCGATGGGCAACCCATCGGCGCGCGCGACACCCGGACGTATCTGCTCCTCCACAAACCGCGAGGCTATCTCACCAGCCTCAAGGATCCGGACGCCCGGCCGGTGGTGGTGGATCTCTTGCCCGCGGACGCGCCGAGACTCTTTCCCGTGGGACGACTCGACTACGATGCGGAGGGGCTGCTCCTCCTCACCAACGACGGCGACCTTGCGAACCGGCTTCTCCATCCGCGCTACGAGATCCCCGGGTCTACGAGGCCGAGGTCGAGCGGCGCGTCGGCCCCGCCGATCTCGCCCGCTGGCGGCACGGGGTGACTTTGCCCGATGGTCCGGCGGTGCCCTCGGCGGTGCGTCTGCTCAAGCAGGGGCCCGGACCACGTGGCTCGAGGTCACCTTCAGCGAAGGACGATACCGCGAGGTCAAGCGATACTGCGCGGCCCTCGGGCATCCGGTGGTGCGGCTCCGGCGCGTCCAGTTCGGTCCGCTCCGGCTGGGCTCGCTCGCGGTGGGGCGCACGCGGCCGTTGACCGCGCACGAGCGCGAAGCGCTGGAGAACTTGCGCCGCTCTGATGGTTCGCCTATACTTGGCCGGATTCGCTGATAGATCCATCAGGAGCTTCTATGGACCTGGACGACTGGCGTTCCAGGATCAACGACCTCGACGACCAAATCCTCAGCCTCCTCAATCAACGCGGACACGCCGCCCTTCAAATCGGCGAGCTCAAGCGGCAGCAGGACTCGCCGTACTTCGTCCCGGAGCGTGAGGCCCAGCTGCTCGATCGTCTCGCTCGCGCTGAACCGCGGCCCGCTGGGGCCGGAGGCCGTGCGCGCGGTCTGGCGGGAAATTCTTTCCGCCTCGCTCGCCCTCGAGAACCCTCTGCCCGTCGGCTATCTCGGCCCCGCCGGCACCTTCACCCATGCCGCGGCCATGCGCCGCTTCGGAACCTCCGCCAGGCTCATCCCCTCAAGACCATCGCGGACATCTTCGAGGAGGTCGAGCGCTCGCGCGCGGATTACGGCGTGGTCCCGGTGGAGAATTCGACGGAAGGGCCGGTCAACGTCACCCTCGATCGCCTCATCGAGTCGGAGACGGTGATCACGGGCGAGCTCACCCTCGAGATCAGCCAGCATCTCCTGTCGAGGGCCGGCGAGCTCGGCGAAGTGAAGATCGTCTGCTCCCATCCCCAGGCCCTCGCCCAGTGCCGGCAGTGGCTGCTCGCCCATCTGCCCGAGGCCCGCATGGAGGAGATGTCCTCGACCACCGCCGCGGTGGAGCGCGCCAAGGACGATCCCACGGTGGCCGCCGTCGCCTCCGAGCTGGCCGCCCGCACCTACGACGTCCCCATGCTGCGCAAGCGCATCGAGGACAATCCGTACAACACCACCCGCTTCCTCGTGATCGGGCGGAGGGCGGTCGGGCCCACGGGGCGCGACAAGACGTCCATCCTCTTTTCCATGAAGAACGAGCCGGGGGTGCTCTACAGCATCCTCCAGCCGTTCGCCGCCCGCCAGCTCAACATGACCAAGATCGAATCGCGACCAACCAAGCGGCGCCCCTGGGAGTACGTGAACTTCGTGGACTTCGAGGGGCACCGCGATACCGATGACGTCCGGGCCGTGCTCGAGGAGGTCAAGGAGCGCTGTCAGTTCCTCAAGATCCTCGGTTCCTACCCGGCGGCCTAAGGAGCCTTTCATGACCGTGTCCTGGGAATCCATCGCCAACGAACACATCCTCGGGATCGCCCCCTACGAGCCCGGGAAGCCCATCGAGGAGCTCGAGCGCGAGTTCGGCCTCACCGACGTCATCAAGCTCGCCTCCAACGAGAATCCGCTCCCACCCTCGGAGCGGGTGCTCAAGGCCATCTCGGATGCGCTGAGCCACCTCAACCGCTACCCCGACGGCAGCGCGCACTACCTTCGGGTGGCTCTGGGCCGGCGTCACGGCCTCACCCCCGAGCACATCATCATGGGCAACGGCTCCAACGAGCTCATCGAGCTCATCGTGCGCAGCTTTCTCCGCCCGGGGAAGAAGCGGTCATCCCCCATCCGTCGTTCGTCGTCTACCCGATGATCGTGCAGGCGGCGGGCGGTATCCGGGTGGTGGTGACCCTCAAGGATCACCGTCTCGATCTCGAGGCGATGGCCCGCGCCATCACCCCCATGACGAAGATGGTCTTCATCGCCAACCCGAACAATCCCACGGCCACCGTGGTGACGGCGGAAGAGGTGGCCGCCTTCATGGCGCGCGTGCCCGACAAGGTCGTCGTGGTGTTCGACGAGGCCTACTTCGAGTTCGCCCAGGGGCCGGACTTCCCGACTCGCTCCAGTACATGAAGCAGGGGCGAAAGGTCGCCATCCTGCGCACCTTCTCCAAGGCGGCCAGCCTCGCCGGCCTGCGCGTGGGCTACGCGGTGGCCGATCCCGACTGCATCGCCCTCCTCAACCGCATCCGTGCGCCCTTCAACGTGAACTCGCTCGCCCAGGTCGCGGCCCTCGCCGCGCTCGAGGACGACTCGCACATTCTCGAGTGCCTGCGCATGAACGAGGCGGGACGGCATTTCCTCTGCGAGGAGTTCACGGCCATGGGCATCAAGTACGTGCCCTCCCGCGCCAACTTCGTCCTCGTCGACGTGGGACGGAGCGGCAGCGACATCTTCCAGCGGCTCCTCAAGGAAGGCGTGATCGTGCGTCCCATGTCGAGCTTCGGCATGGAGACGGCGCTGCGGGTGACCATCGGCACGCCGGAAGAGAACCGCCGTCTCATCAAGGCGCTCAAGAAGGTGCTCGCGGAGGGCAAGGCCGGGTGATCGGCCGCCTCAGTATCGTCGGGCTCGGCCTGCTCGGCGGCTCCGTGGCCAAGGCGGCGCGCGCCGCGTCGCTCGCGCAAGAGATCGTGGGAGTGGGGCGCAATCCGAAGAGCCTGGAGCCCGCGCTTCGCGAGCGGGCGGTCGATCGCATCACCACCGATCTGGCGCGAGGGCGTGCGCGGCGCCGACATGATCGTCCTCGCCACGCCCGTGGCCACCCTCGAGCGTCAGCTTCCCGCGGTCTGGGAAGCCGCGAGCTCGCACGCTCTCCTCACCGACGTGGGGAGCACCAAGGCGGGCATCGTGAGGGCGGCGGAGGCGCTGGGAGCATCGCGACCCCTGGGCTTCGTGGGCAGCCACCCCATGGCGGGCTCGAATCTCTCGGGATTCTCGGTGGCCCGGGCCGATCTCTTCAGCGGCGCCACCGTGATCCTTACTCCCACCGATCGCACGCCCTCCGAGCCGATCAAGCGGGTGACGGAGTTCTGGGAGGCGATGGGCGGACGCGTGACCGTCATGGATCCCGCGACCCACGACCGGGCGGTGGCGGCGATCAGCCATCTGCCCCATCTCGTGGTCGACGCGCTGGTGGCGGCCGTGGTGGACATGGATCCCCGCTTCCTCGACGTGGCTGCCCGCGGCTTCAAGGACACCACGCGGATCGCCGCCTCCGATCCCGCGGTGTGGCGCGAGATCTTCCAGCAGAACCGCGAAGCCCTCGCCGAGGCCATCGCCGCCTTCCGCGGCGCCCTCGGCCGGCTCGAGGGATTCTCGCGGCGGGCGACGATGCCGCCATCGAATCAGCCCTGGAAGCGATCCGCAAGACGCGGGCCGAGCTCGGGTGAGTCAGCTGGGCCAACGCTCGAAGTCGGGACATCCGTGAGCGGCCGGCGCGATCCGGTTATCACCATCGACGGCCCCGCGGGCGCGGGCAAATCCACCGTGGCCCGTGAAGTGGCGCGGCGGCTGGGCTTCAACCTCGTCGACACCGGCTCCTCTATCGCGCCCTCGCCTGGGCCGTCGCGCGGTCGGGCGTGGACGTCACCGACGCCGCCGCCCTCGACGCCCTCCTCGCGAGGACGCAGGTGGAGCTCGCCGGCGATCGCGTGCTCGTGGACGGCCGCGACGTCACGGGCGAGATCCGCACGCCGGAGATCGGCATGCTCACCTCGAAGCTCACCGCGCTGCCCTCGGTGCGCGCGAAGATGACGCCGATCCAGCGGAGCTTGGCCGCGGCGGGCGGGGTGGTCCTCGAGGGACGGGACACGGGCAGCGTGGTGTGCCCGGACGCCGAGGTGAAGATCTACCTCGACGCGGATCTGACCGAGCGGGCCCGGCGTCGCCGCGACGAGCTGGCCGCGCGCGGCATACCGGGAAGATTACGGAAATGTGAAGGCAGAGATGGCCCAGCGGGACCGCCAGGACATGGAGCGGGAGATCGCCCCCTCCGGAAGCCGGACGGTGCGATCATAGTGGACTCGACCGGGGCGTCCCCGGAGGCGGTGGTGCAGATCATTCTCGACGCGGTGGAGCAGTCACGATGCTGTACGCGATCCTGAAGGTGCCGGCGGTGGTCCTGATGCGGTGGTGGTTCCGTCTCCGCGTCACGGGGCGGAGCACGTGCCCCCACGGGCGCCGCCCTCATCGTCTCGAATCACCAGAGCATCCTCGACCCGCCCGTGGTCGGCGGGTCGGCGCCGCGGCAGATCTTCTTCCTCGCCAAGGCCGAGCTCTTCCGCATTCCGCTCTTCGGCCGCCTGATTCACGCGCTCCACGCGCGGCCGGTGCGGCGCGAGGGCTCGGATCCGCGCGCCCTCAAGACGGCCGCGCGCCTCCTCGAGGAGGGCAAGGCCCTACTTGTTTTCCCTGAGGGCACCCGGAGCCTCGACGGTCGCCTCGGCGAGGCGAAGCCGGGCGTGGGGATGCTCGCGGTGATGAGCGGGGCCCCCGTGGTGCCCGCCTATGTGTCGGGTACCCTCGAGGCCCTGCCCAAGGGGCGGTCCGGCCCCGGCGCAGCCAGGTGAGCGTAAGATTCGGACCCGCGTTACACTTCAAGGCTCAGACCGGCGAGGGGCGCAAGGATCGCTACCGGGAGGCTGCGAATGAAATGATGCGCGGCCATCACCCAGTTGAAGGAACAGCAGGACCGCAGCCGCACCGCTAGGGGCGACTCGCAGCTGACGCCCCGGCGACATCTATCAAGGGAGGAAGCACCGCATTATGGAGACGGACAACCGGAAGGCGAAGATCCTCGGAGGGGCCCAGAAGGAGGTGGCTGACGCCCCCGAGGAAAGCATGGAGGATTGGTTCAATCGCGGCGTGGGCGACATCGAAGAAGGGGAGGTCGTCCGCGGCACGGTGGTCGAGGTCCGCGACAGCGAGGTGCTCGTGGACATCGGCTACAAGAGCGAAGGAACCATCGCCATCGAGGAGTTCCGCCACGCCGGCGCGCTGCCGAAGCTCGGCGACGAGATCGAGGTCTATCTCGAGTCCAAGGAGGACAGCGAAGGGCTGATCGTCCTCAGCAAGGACAAGGCCGACAAGATCAAGGTGTGGGACGCCATCTCCAAGTCCCACGACAGCGGCACCCCGGTGGAAGGCAAGGTGGTGGAGGTGGTGAAGGGCGGACTCTCCGTGGACGTGGGCGTGCGCGCCTTCCTGCCCGGCTCGCAGGTGGACCTGCGGCCGGTGAAGAACCTCGCCTCCATGCTCGGCCAGGTCATCCGCGCCAAGGTCATCAAGCTGAACCGGCGCCGCGGCAACGTGGTCCTCTCCCGCCGCGCCGTCCTCGAAGAGGAGCGCGAGGAGAAGCGGAAGCACACGCTCTCCGTGCTCTCCGAGGGCATGGTGCTCACGGGTGCGGTGAAGAACATCACCGACTACGGCGCCTTCATCGACCTCGGCGGCATCGACGGGCTCCTCCACGTGACCGACATGTCGTGGGGCCGGGTGGGGCATCCGTCGGAGATCTTCCAGATCGGCGACCAGGTCGAGGTGGTGGTGCTGCACTTCGACCGCGAGACCGGTCGGGTGTCCCTCGGCTACAAGCAGAAGTCCTCCGACCCCTGGGCGGTGGTGGACGACCGCTATCCGGTGGGGGCCAAGGTGCAGGGGCGCGTGGTGAGCCTGACCAACTACGGCGCCTTCGTGGAGCTGGAGCCGGGGGTAGAAGGCCTCGTCCACGTGTCCGAGATGTCGTGGACGCGGCGGGTGCGGCATCCCTCGAAGCTCGTCAATGTCGGCGACATGGTCGACGTGATGGTGCTCGACGTGAACAAGGCGACCAAGCGGATCTCCCTCGGCATGAAGCAGGTCGAGGCGGACCCGTGGGCCACCATCGACGAGCGCTACAAGCCGGGCGAGCGCATCGAGGGCAAGGTGCGCAACCTCACCGACTTCGGCGCCTTCGTGGAGCTCGAGCCGGGGTGGACGGTCTCCTCCATATCTCCGACATGTCGTGGACCCGCAACATCGGCCACCCTTCCGAGATCCTCAAGAAGGGCCAGTCGGTGGAGACGCAGGTGCTCAACGTGGATCGCGACAACAAGCGGATCTCTCTGGGCCTGAAGCAGATACAGCCTGATCCCTGGGAGTCCGTCTCCCAGCGCTACCCCATGGGCTCGCGCGTCACCGGCAAGGTGGTGCGCCTCACCGACTTCGGCGCCTTCGTGGAGCTCGAGGCGGGAGTGGACGGCCTGCTCCACGTCTCGCAGATGTCGAGCCGGCCCATCGCGTCGCCCGCCGACCTCGTCAACGTGGGCGACGAGCTGACCCTCATGGTCATCCGCGTCGATCCCAATGAGCGGCGCATCGGGCTCAGCCTCAAGGACCTGGCCGCGGCCATCCTCGAGGAGCCGCCAGGCCGAGACGCGCGGGCGCGGGAAGGGGCGGAAGCGCCGCGGCGGCGACGACTTCGAGGACGACGAGGAGTAAGCCAGGCGTGCGGAGCAATCCGTGACGCCGCGCGGCCGCGTCGCCCTGATCGCGGTGGGGGTGACCGTCGGTATCCTCGTCCTGTTCATCGGCACGGTGTTGATCCTGATGAACGCGGTGAGCGACGAGGGCCTGGCCTCGGGGGGCCCGCGGGTGGCGGTGGTGGAGATCGAAGGCATCATCGTCGACGGCTCCAGTGCAGTGCGCGAGCTGCGCGAGCACCTGGAGAACCCCGCGGTCAAGGCGGTCATCCTGCGGGTCAACAGCCCGGGCGGGGTGGTCGCGCCCACGCAAGAGATCTTCGCGGCCATCCAGCGCGTTCGCAAGGGTGGCAAGCCCGTCATCGCCTCCTTCGGCGCGGTGGCGGCCTCCGGCGGCTACTACGTGGCCACCGCCGCCGACCGGATCTACGCCAATCCGGGAACGCTCACCGGCTCCATCGGCGTGGTGATGCAGATGGCGAACATCGAGGGCCTTCTCAAGAAGGTGGGCGTCGACTACGTGGTGGTGAAGGCCGGCTCGTACAAGGACATCGGCAACTTCGCCCGCACCATGACGCCGGAGGAGCGCAAGATTCTCCAGGCGCTCCTCGACGACGTCTACTCGCAGTTCGTGGACGCGGTGGCCGAGGGCCGTGGTCTCGATCGAAAGCAGGTGCTCGCCTTCGCCGACGGCCGGATCTACTCGGGACAGCAGGCGCAGGCCCTCAAGATGGTGGACGACCTCGGGGGCTTCGAAGACGCGGTGGAAGCGGCGGGCAAGCTCGCCAATATCAGCGGCCGCCCCAAGCTCCTCTACCCGAGGAAGACGCTTCTCCGTGAGAGAACTCCTCGAAAGTCGCCTGGGGCTGCCCCCACCTCGGCGCTTCTGCCCGCCCTGCCGGGGATCCGCACCCCCTCTACCTGATGCAGTAGCCGTAAACCCTTGCCTTCCTTGACAATCTTTCGAGCACCATGTTAGCTTCCTAGGGTGGAGCCGGCCCAGTCGAGGCACCAGGGACGACAACGCGGCAAGGTTCCCGTGGAGGGAGCGGGCTCATGACCAAAGCGGATCTCATCGAAGAAGTCTCCAAGCTGTCGAGCCTGACGAAGAAGGAGACGGAGCTCATCGTCAACACCGTCTTCGACAACATCACCGACGCGCTCGCCAAGGGAGACAAAGTCGAGTTGCGGGGATTCGGCAGCTTCCGGATCCGGCACCGCAATTCCCGGAAAGGCCGCAATCCCAAGACGGGCGACAGCGTCAGTGTCCCCGAGAAGCGCGTGCCCTTCTTCAAGGTCGGCAAGAGGCTGCGCGAGCTCGTCAACACCTAGAGGTCGCCCCGTCGCCGCGTGGATCGACTCTGGGCGCCGTGGCGGATGGCGTACGTAACGTCCGCCGGGGCGGCAACACCTTCTCCGGCAGGTGGTGGCTGCATCTTCTGTGACGCGCTGGCCAGCGACGACGATCGCCGCACTCTCGTGCTGGTCCGCTCGGCCAAGGCCTTCCTCATCCTCAACAAGTATCCCTACGCCTCCGGTCACGTGATGGTCGCCTTCACCCGCCACGTCGGTGCCCTCGAGGAAGCGACCCCGGACGAGCTGGGTGAGCTCATGAGCCTCGTCCGGACGGCCGTCCGGGCGCTCGGTCGCGCCTATCATCCGGACGGATACAATGTCGGCCTCAATCAGGGGCGCTCCTCGGGTGCCGGTGTGCCCGATCACCTTCACATGCACGTGGTGCCTCGCTGGGGCGGCGACAGCAATTTCATGTCGGTCGTCGCCGAGACCGGGTGCTCCCCGAGTCCCTCGATACGACCTACGATCGTCTTCTCGCGGCCCTCGGACCGTGACCAGCGACTCTCCCGAGCTTCCCTGGTCCCTGCCGAGTCATCGGCCTCCGTGCCGTCCCGGCTGTCTCCTCCGTTGTCTCCCGCGTTGTCGCCCCCGTTGTCCCCCCCGTTGTCCCCAATGATGCTGCAGTACCGGGAGCTCAAGAAGCGTTACCCCGATTACCTCCTCCTCTTCCGCCTCGGCGACTTCTACGAGCTCTTCTTCGAGGACGCCCACGAGGGCGCGAGCCTGCTCCAGATCACCCTCACCTCGCGCCAGAAGGGTGAGGGCGCCATCCCCATGGCGGGCATTCCCCATCACGCGGCCGACGGCTATATCGCCCGGCTGATCCGCGCCGGACGCAAGGTGGCGGTGTGCGAGCAGATGGAGGCGCCGAGCAAGGGCAAGAAGCTCGTGCGGCGAGAGGTGGTGCGCGTCATCACCCCGGGACGCTCACCGACACGCAGTACCTGGACGGGGCCGCGAACAACTTTCTCCTCGCCTTGCATCGCTCGGAACGGGCGCGGGGGCGCCCTGGGCGCCGCCCTCGTCGACGTGTCCACGGGCGAGTTCTGGATCGGCGAGGCGAGCGGGAGGAGCGGGAGCCTGCTCGAAGCCGCCCTCCTGCGGCAGCCGGCGGAGAGTCTCCTCGCGCGCGAGGCCGAGCCCGCGCTGGCCACGCGCCTCGCCGCTCTCGGACTTCCCGTTACGAGCGGCGAGCCCTCCTGGTTCTCGCTGCGCTCGGCACGGAGAGACTGGCCGCGCACTTCCGCGTGTCGTCGCTGGACAGCCTGGGCATCGGCGACATGAGCGCGGGTATCCAGGCGGCGGGGGCCGCTCTCGCCTATCTCCAGGAGACCCAGGGAGACTCCCTCGGTCATCTCACGCGTCTCCAGCGTCTCGCTCCGGGAGACGCCCTCATGCTCGACCCGACGGCCGTGGCCACTCTCGAGCTCTTCGAGCGCGCCCACGACCGGAGCGCGCGCGGCTCGCTCCTGTCCACCCTCGACCGGACGTCGACGCCGATGGGAGCACGGATGCTCCGGCAGTGGCTTCTTCGCCCGCTGCTCGATCTCGACGCCATCTCGCGACGTCAGGACGCGGTGGCCGCCCTCATGGCCGAGCCCGCCCGGCGCGCGACCTCGCGGCAGGAGCTTCGCGGGATCGGCGACCTCGAGCGCCTCTCGAGCCGCGCCGCCCTCGGGTCGCCCACGCCCGCGATCTGACCGGGCTCCGCGGTTTTCTCGGCCGTCTGACCGCGCTGCGCGAGAGCCTGGCCGGCCTGAACGCGCCCCTGCTCGCCACCCTCGGCGAGGACATCACGTCGCTGCCCGCGCTCCACAAGCTCCTCGAGGACGCCCTCGAAGACGACCCGCCGCTGACCCTCAGGGACGGCGGGCTCATCCGCGAGACCTGGAGCGCCGAGCTCGGGGAGATCAGGCGAGGCGCCCGGGACGCGCGGGAATGGATCGCTTCACTCGAGAAGCGGGAGCGCGAGCGCACGGGCATCAGCACCCTGCGCGTGCGCTTCAACCGCGTCTTCGGCTACGGCATCGAGGTAAGCCACGCCCACGCCGCCAAGGTGCCCGGCGGAGTACATTCGCCGCCAGACCCTCGTGGGCGCCGAGCGCTATGTCACGACCGAGCTCAAGGAGTACGAGGGCCGGGTGCTCGGGGCGGAAGAGCGCATGGCCCGGCTCGAGCTCGAGCTCTTCCAGGAGATCCGCGCCGCGGTGGCGGCGGAAGCGCCCGCCCTCGGCAAGACGGCGCGCGCGGTGGGCGCCCTCGATGCGCTCGCCTCGCTCGCCGAGGTGGCCCACGAGCGCGGCCATGTCAGGCCGCAGATCGACGGCGGCAAGGGTCCTCGAGATCACGGACGGGCGCCATCCCGTGCTCGAGATGGGCGGCGAGCGTCCCTTCACCCCCAACGATCTCCGACTCGACCCGGAGGCGGAGCAGGTGATCATCCTCACCGGGCCGAACATGAGCGGCAAGAGCGTGTTCATGCGCCAGGCCGCCCTCCTCGTCATCCTCGCCCAGATGGGGGCCTGCGTGCCCGCCGCGTGCGGCCCGCATCGGCGTGGTCGATCGCATCCTCACGCGGGTGGGCGCCCAGGACAACCTCGCCCGCGGCCAGAGCACCTTTCTCGTGGAGATGGTGGAGACGGCGAGCATCCTGCACCATGCCACGGACCGGAGCCTCATCCTCCTCGACGAGGTCGGGCGCGGCACCTCCACCTTCGACGGCCTCGCCATCGCGTGGGCGGTGACCGAGGCGCTCCACGACCGCGGCCGCGGAGCCAAGGTGCTCTTCGCCACCCACTACCACGAGCTGACCGCCCTCGCCGAGACGCTGCCCCGCGTGCGCAACTACCACGTGGCCGTGAAGGAGTGGAACGACGAGATCATCTTTCTCCACAAGGTCCGTCCGGGAGGGACGGATCGCTCCTACGGCATCCAGGTCGCCCGTCTCGCCGGACTGCCCGCGGCCGTGATCAGCCGGGCTCGGGAGATCCTCGCCGAGCTGGAGAGCCACCCGCGTCTATCGCTTCCATCGCTCCGGGCGCTCCGCCTCAGGCCCAGCTCGGACTCTTCCCCCACGCAACGGATCCCCTCCTCAAGGAGCTGGCCGCTCTCGACGTCTCGTCGCTGACACCACTCGAGGCCCTCAACCTGCTCGCGGAGTGGCAGCAGCGCCTGAAGGCCCAGCAATGAGCGCGATCCGTCTCCTGCCCGAGCTGCTCATCAACAAGATCGCCGCGGGCGAGGTCGTGGAGCGCCCGGCGTCCGTGGTCAAGGAGCTGGTGGAAAACGCCATCGACGCCGGCGCGCGCTCCATCACCGTGGAGCTCAAGGACGCGGGGCGCCAGCTCATCCGCGTCACCGATGACGGGGTGGGGATGACGCGGCGACGACCTCGACCTCGCCCTCCAGCGCCACGCGACCTCGAAGATCGCCGACGAGTCCGATCTGGACGCCATCGGCACCCTCGGCTTCCGCGGCGAGGCGCTTGCCCGCCATCTGCGCGGTGAGCCGATTCGAGATACGCTCCTGCCCCCGCGGAAGCGCGGTGGGCACGCTGCTCCGTGGCGCGGGGGCGCCATCGAGGCGAGGCTGGAGGTCGCCACCGATCCGGGAACGGCGGTGGAGACGCAGGACCTCTTCTTCAATACCCCGGCGCGGCTCAAGTTCCTTCGAAGCGCGCCCTCCGAGCTCGCCTTCACCCTTCGCTTGCTCCAGGGCATCGCCCTGTCCCGGCCAGATCTCCACATCCGCGTCCTCCATCACGGCAAGCCCGTCCTCGCCGCTCCCGTCGCCACGACGCTCCGGGACCGGGTAGGGGCGCTCCTCGGCTTCGAGACCTCCCAGGCCATGCTGGAGGTGCGGCACAGCCAGGGAGTGGTCCGCATCACGGGGCTTGTCGCCCCGCCCCAGCGGGCGCGGGGCAATCGGGACGAGATCACCCTCATCGTGAACGGGCGCCCGGTGAGAGATACCGCGCTGACCCAGTCGCTGATCGAAGGCTACCGCCCCATGCTCGCGCGGCACCAGTTTCCCGTGGCTGTGCTCGCCATCGAGCTCCCGCTGCCCGAGGTCGACGTCAATGTCCATCCGACCAAGGCCTGGGTCCGCTTCCGCTCGCCCCGCTTCATCCAGGAGGCCGTCTTCCGTGCCGTCCAGGGTGCGCTGCGCTCCCAGTTCGTCGTCCAGCCCCAGCAAGGTCTCGCGAGGCGGGGAGAGCCTGGAAGGCGACATGGCCTCGACGTCCCTGAGCGGGGAGAGCACGGAGGTCATGGCCGGGCCCCTGCCGCCTGCTGATATCCAGGGGACGCTCTTCCGGGAGAGCCTCGCGCCGTTCGGGCCGGGTCGATTCGGCCACGTGATCGGCCAGCTCCAGGACACCTTCGTGGTCTCGGCGAGCGAGGAAGAGGTGTTCTTCATCGACCAGCACGTAGCCCACGAGCGCGTGCTCTTCGAGCAGCTCAAGCACGAGCTGGCGAGCGGCCCCCTCGCCTCCCAGGCTCTCCTCTTTCCCCAGTCCCTCGAGCTCGGCCCGGGAAAGGCGGCGCTCCTCGCGGAGTGGCAGGAAGATCTCGAGCGGCTCGGCTTCGCCCTCGAGGACTTCGGCGGAAGCAGCGTGCTCCTCCGCGCCGTGCCGAGCCTCCTCAAGGGCGCGGAGCCACGGCGCCTCATCGAAGGCCTCCTCGACGAGGTGGGGGCGCCCACCGGCGAAGCCGGACTCTCCCATCGTCGACCGGGCTCTCTCCTTCGTGGCCTGTCGCGCCGCGGTGAAGGCGCATGCTCCGCTGCAGCGGGAGGAGATGACGCGGCTTCTCTCCGATCTCTCCGCCACGGAGACGCCATATTTCTGCCCGCACGGACGGCCCATCGTCTCGCGGCTCTCACTCAAGGACATCAAGCGGGAGCTCAAGCGCACGTGGTAGCCGCGCCGCCGCTTCTCGTCATCTGCGGGCCCACCGGCGTGGGCAAGACCGCGGCCGCCGTTCACCTCGCCGCCCGCCTCGCCATCGAGGTGGTGAGCGCCGACTCGCGCCAGGTCTATCGCGGCATGGACGTGGCCACGGGAAAGCCGACGGCCGCGGAGCAGGCGGCGGTGCCTCATCATCTCCTCGACGTTATCCAACCCGACGAGCGCTATCACGCCGCGCGCTTCAGACGGGAGGCGCTCGGCAGCATCGACGCCATTCGCGCGCGCGGCCGCCTGCCCGTGGTGGTGGGAGGCACCGGGCTCTATATCCGCGCCCTCCTCAAGGGTCTCGACCCCGCGCCCCCGCCGATCCGGAGCTGCGGGCACGTCTGGAAGCAGTGGCCGCGGCGAGCGGAGTCCCACACTCCATGGGCAGCTGGCCGCCCTCGATCCGGCCGCCGCCCGCCGGCTTCATCCGAACGACCGCGTGCGCATCATCCGGGCCATCGAGAAGCACGGCAGCGGAGCGGGCGAGGAAGGCAGCTGGGCGCGGACCGTCTCCCCGTGGCAGGTGCTCCTGATCGGACTGTGCCAGGAGCGCGGGGCGCTCAACCGCCGGCTCGAAGAACGCGCGCGCGGAATGTTCTCCGGTGGGATGATGGACGAGGTGAAGCGGCTTCTCGGGGCCGGCTACGACGAGACCTCGCCGGGCATGGCGGGCATCGGGTACCGGCAGGTCGCGGCGGCGGCGAGGGGACGCATCACGGAGGCCGAGGCGCTCGCCCTCATGGTTCGCGATACCCGTCGCTACGCCAAGCGGCAGATGACGTGGTTCGCGCGCGAGGCCGACCTGAGATGGCTTGACGTGGACGAGACGGGCGGGGCCGAAGGGGCCGCCGAGCGAATCGTCAAGGAGATGACACGAGAAGGATGGATACCGTGAGGAAGAGAGAACGCGCGCTGCTCGCCGCCCTCAAGCTGCCCAAGCAGCGCCGGTTCGAAGTGGAAGAGTCCCTCGACGAGCTGGGCCGCCTCGCGGAGTCGGCGGGGGCGGAAGTGGTAGGACGGATGACCCAGGAACGCAGCGCCCCCACCCCAAGCTCTACTTCGGCAAGGGCAAGGTCGACGAGCTCAAGGCCTCCTCGGAGCGCGAGGGCGCCAATCTCATGATCTCCGACGACGCGCTCTCCCCGTGCAGGAGCGCAATCTCGGCGGGTCGCTCGGCCTCAAGGTCATCGACCGCACCGCGCTCATCCTCGACATCTTCGCCCAGCGCGCGCGGACCATGGAGGGCAAGCTGCAGGTCGAGCTCGCCCAGCTCTCTTATCTCCTCCCGCGCCTCATCGGGCAGTGGAAGCATCTGGAGCGGCTGGGCGGGGGTATCGGCACGCGGGGCCCGGGTGAAACGCAGCTCGAGTCCGATCGCCGCATGATCCGTCATCGCATCGAGAAGATCCGCGGCGAGCTCGGGCGAGTGCGCGTGCATCGTCGCCTCCTCCGCGACCGGCGCAAGGCGGCCGGGGTGCCCGTGGTCGCCCTCGTCGGCTATACCAATGCCGGCAAGACCACCTTGCTCAATCACCTGACGGGAGCGGAGCACACCGCTGCCGACCGGCTCTTCGTCACTCTCGATCCGGCGGCCCGGCTCGTCTCGCGCGCGCCCCACGCTCCCTTCATCCTCACCGATACCGTGGGCTTCATCCGCAAGCTCCCCCATCAGCTCGTGGCGGCCTTCAAGGCGACCCTCGAGGAGCTCGAAGAGGCCGACGTGCTCCTCCACGTGGTCGACGCGAGTCATCCCGCGCTCGAAGAGCAGATGGAAGCGGTCGAGTCACTGCTCGGCGAGCTGGAGCTCGGGCGGCGACCGACGGTGGTCGCCCTCAACAAGGTGGACCGCCTCGAGCCGGGCGCGGCCCTCGGCGCGCTCGTGGAGCGCTTCGACGGCGTGGCCGTCTCCGCCCGCACGGGGAGGGGATGGACGCCCTCGTCGACCGCATCGAGCGGGCGCTTCGGCCCGGGGTGGAGCGCGTTACCCTGCGGATTCCCTACCGTGACGGCACGGCCATCGCCCAGTGCTACGAGCGCGGCCGGGTGCTGTCGCGGTCCGACGACGTGGACGGCATCCTGCTCGAGGTCGAGCTGCCCCCGCGCCTTCTGGGTCCTCTGGAGCCCTACCGGCAGGCCGGCTGAGCCGCACCACCTTTCGCGCCGGGCGCTCAGCCGAGGAATGATAAGATTGGGCCTCGTCCGCAACGGATGACCTATGGGACTGGCCAACTGGTTGACGACGCTCCGCATCCTGCTCATTCCGGTGTTCGTGACGCTTCTCGTCTACCGGAAGGCGGGCTGGGCCCTCGTTGTGTTCTGCGCGGCCAGCCTCACCGACATGCTCGATGGATACATCGCGCGGAAGCGGGGTACGCAGACCCGGCTCGGCGCCTTCCTCGACCCGGTGGCGGACAAGCTCCTCATCACCTCGGCGTTCATCACCCTCACCTATCTGAAGGTGATTCCGTTCTGGATCACCGCGGTGGTGGTGAGCCGTGACCTCATCCTGAGCGCGGGCGTGATCGTGATTCACGTGGCCGGGGGCACCGTGCATCCGACCCCGAGCTGGCTCGGCAAGGCGTCCACGCTTTTCCAGATGGGCACCGTGCTCTCCGCCATGCTCGCCTATTACTTCAAGACCCTGGTGTTCCTCCCCAAGACGGCCGCCTGGATCACCGCGCTCTTCACCGTGGGCTCCGGGCTTCAGTACCTGGTGCAGGGACTGAAGCAGCTCAACCCGCCTGATCATGATTCCGCCGACCAGGCCCACCGCGCGAACCTCGAGCATGACCGCCTGCGCTAGCTCTCCCGCGGCGGGCGTGGTGGTGGCCACCGTCCAGGAGCGGACGCCGGCGGCCCGCGCCGGGCTTCAGGCCGGCGACCGGATCGTGGCCATCAATGGCGAAGCCCTCCGCGACGTCATCGATTTTCACTTCCACGCCGGGCACGAGCAGCTGCGACTCTCCGTGGAGCGCGGGGGCAGGAGGCGGAGCGCGCTCCTTCGCCGCACGGGGCCCGACCTCGGCCTCGAGCTCGAAGCGCCGCGCCCGGGCGAGATCGACACCTGCGCCAACAAGTGCGTGTTCTGCTTCATCCACCAGCTCCCGCGCGGGATGCGGAAGAGCCTCTACGTGAAGGACGACGACTTCCGCCTGTCGTTTCTCCACGGCAACTACATCACCCTGACCGATCTCGAGGAGCACGAGCTCGCGCGCATCGAGGCGCAGCGGCTCTCTCCGCTCTACATCTCCGTGCACGCCACGGACTCCGCCCTCCGCCACCGGCTCCTCGGCGAGCCGCGGGTCCGCCGTGAGCTCCTGCCCATCATGGAGCGGCTGGCCAAGGCGGGCATCGTGATGCACGCGCAGATCGTGCTCGTGCCGGAATGGAACGACGGGGCGCAGCTCGAGCGCTCGGTGCGCGAGCTCGCCCATCTCCATCCCGGCGTGGCCACGGTGGCGGTGGTGCCGGTGGGGCTCACCCGCCATCGCGAACGGCTACCCGAGCTCCGCACCCACACCGCCCTCGAGGCGCGCGACCTCGCCGCGACCATCGCGGGCTGGCAGCGCGGGTTCCTGGACACCCTCGGCACGCGCTTCGTGTGGGCGTCGGACGAGGTGTACCTCAGGCGGGCCTGCCCCTGCCTGCGGCCACCGCCTACGAGGGCTTCCCGTCATCGAGGACGGCGTGGGGCTGGTGCGGCGCTTCAGCGACGGCTTCGCCGCCGCGCGCCGTCGCCGCTTCCGGCCGCTCGCTGCTCCGCGCACCGTGAGCGTGGTGACGGGGACCATGTTCGCCCCGCGCATGCGCGCCCTGCTCGACAGCCTGCGCGTGGAGGGCCTCGACGTCTCCGTGATGCCGGTGGTCAACGAGTGGTTCGGACACGGGATCGGGGTGGCGGGACTGCTCACGGGCCAGGACATACAGACGCAGCTCTCCGGACGGATCCTCGGCGACGAGGTGCTGGTGCCCCAGGTTGCCCTCAGCGAAACGGCCGGAGTCTTCCTCGACGATCTCACCCTCGGGGACGTCAGCGCGTCGCTCGGCGTGCCCGTGCGGGCGGTGGACCCGTCTCCGGGCGCGCTCGTCACCGCGCTGCTCGGCCGCTGAGCGGACCCGTTTCGCCATGATTCGCCCCGTCATCGCTCTCGTGGGCCGTCCCAACGTCGGCAAGTCCACGCTCTTCAATCGCCTGGTGGGCCGCCGACGCTCCATCGTCCACGACGTGCCCGGGGTGACCCGGGACCGTCTCTATGGCACGGCTACCTTCGAGCGCTGGCAGGCCACCATCGTGGACACGGGCGGCTTCGATCCGAGCACGGAGTCGAATCTCATCGCGGCCGTGCGGGATCAGGTCATGACGGCCATCGAGGAGGCCGACCTCGTAGTCTTCGTGGTCGACGGGCGGGCTGGCCTGACGTCGCTCGACCAGGAGATCGCGCGCATACTGCGCCGCAGCCAGCACCCGGTGCTCGTGGCCGTGAACAAGATCGACGGCGCCGGGCAGGAGAGCTCGGGGGCGGACTTCTATCGTCTCGGCTTCTCCTCGCTCATCGACGTCTCGGCGGAGCACGGGCGCGGGGTGGCCGAGCTCCTCGAAGCGGCGCGCGGCCTCGCCCCCGCGCCGGTGGTGGACATGCGGGCGGAAGGCACCCGGGTCGCCATCATCGGCCGGCCCAATGTGGGCAAGTCGTCGCTGGTCAACGCGGTGATGGGCGAGGAGCGGGTCCTCGTCCACGACCTGCCGGGCACCACGCGGGACGCGGTGGATACGCCGCTCACCTTTCGCGATCGGCCTTACCTCCTCATCGACACCGCGGGCATACGCCGGAAGGGACGCGTATCCGAGGTGCTGGAGAAGCTGGCCGTGGTCATGGCCCTCAAGAGCCTCGAGCGTTGCGACGTGGCCGTGCTCGTGCTCGACGCTTCGGAGGGCGTCACCGCGCAGGACGCGCACATCGCCGGCTACGCCCACGACGCGGGGCGGGCCATCGTGCTCGCCGTCAACAAGTGGGACCTCGTGCCCAGCGGTCTGGTGGGCAAGGCCGACGTCACCGCGCAGATTCACGAGCGCCTGCCCTTCCTCGACTACGCCCCCATCTGCTTCACGTCCGCGGTGACCAAGCTCGGGCTGCGCGATCTCTTCGACACCGTGGACGCGGTGGCGGCCGAATCGCGCAAGCGCCTGGCGCCCGGCGACCTCATCACCATCTTCCGCCAGGCCGTGGAACGCCGGCCCATCTCGTCGGGCGGCGTGCCGCTCCGCATCCACAGCGCGCAGCAGGTTGCGGTGTCTCCGCCGACCTTCGCGGTCAAGGTGAACTGGGTGGGCAAGCTGCACTTCTCCTTCGAGCGCTATCTCATCAACTCCATCCGCCATGCCGCCGGCTTCGCCGGCTCGCCGATCCGCCTGCTCGTGAGGCGGGCGCCGGTCAAGCGCAAGAGCGGCGGCGCCCCTCGCCGAGGCTTCACGAGATGCCCGGCGGAGGTCCTGAGCGAATCCGTCGCTAAGTAGGCAGAACCCCTAGCAAAAATGGTTTGAGGGTCATGGGGTCTGTGCTAACATGACGCCCGTTTGATATCGACGCTCGACGAGGGGCCATGGCCACCGATCCAGATCCTGAAGAGTTCATCGAAGAAGACGAGCAAGACGAGCGCAGCCCGCCGGAGCATTTTCTCGGCGGGGTGGTTTCGCGCGCTGCTCGTCCTGACGGTGCTCGCCATCATCGTCGTAGTGTCTCTGCCGTATCTCCTGAACTGGCTCGAGCCGACGCCGAGCCCGCCCGGCAAGCCCCAGGCGAAAGCGAGCGAGCCCGCGACACCTCAGCCCACCCCACCCGCACCGGCTCCCCGGCTGCACCGGCTCCCGCCGTGACGCCGGCGCCGTCCGCTCCCGCTCCCCGGCCAAGACCGAAGCTCCGGCGTCACCGCCGGCCAAGCCGGATCGCGCCAGCTACCGCGCAGGCGCCGGCAGCTCCCAGCCCGGCGGATCGTCCGGTGGGCACGGCACCGCCTCCCGCAGTTCCCGCTCCCGCGGCTCCAGCCTGCCAAGCCCGCGCCCGCGGCGAAGGCGGAGACTCCGAAGGCGCCGAGTGCGGCAAAGAAGAGCGCGCCGGTCGAGGCGGGACAAGGCGGGTACTGGGTCCAGGTGGGAGCGTTCGCCGAAGAGCGGAATGCCGAGGCGCTGTCGAAGCAGCTCAAGGGTGAGAATTTCCCCGTGACGATCTCCCGTATCTCGCGAGGCGGGAGCGCCCCCGCGGCCGCCAAGGCTCCCTCCAGTGCGCCCGCGGCGGGCGCACAGAATCAGCTCTTCATCACCGGCTCCACTACCGAGGCGGTCAACGCGGCGCTCAAGGGCAAGGGCACGGCGCAGCCGGTGAAGGGCGGCCAGGTCGTCAATCCTCCCTTCGATCTCGAGACAGCCATGTCCTTGTCGTCCTCCCTCAAGAAAGAAGGCTTCAAGGTGGTCATACGGCGCGCGAAAGCCGGCCCCGCTCCCTCGGACCCGCCGAGCGGCGAGGGAGGGGAACGATCTTCCACGTGGTGCGCGTCGGCGGCTATCCCGACCGGGCCAAGGCCCAGCAAGTGCGGGGGAGCTCGAGGCGAAGGGACATCCAGGGTTTCTCATGCAGGGCGCGGCCCGCTGATGGCCGACGATCCGACGCCGATCCCGACCGAGGGGGTGACAGCACTGACGAAGAACGATCTCATCAACGCGGTGGCAGCCCACGGGCTGTCCAAGCGACAGTCCGCCTCGGTGGTGGAATCGCTGTTCGACATCATCTTCCGCTGCTTCGAGAAGAGCGAGGATGTGAAGATCGTCGGCTTCGGCCACTTTCGCATCCGGCGGAAGGCGTCGCGCCGTGGACGCAATCCGCAGACGGGGGACAGCATCGAGATCACCGCGCGCAAGGTGCTGACGTTCAAGCCGAGCAAGGGCCTCAAGCAGCGGATCAACCAGCAGTCGTGAGACCCGAGGCGTGAGCGGCAGCGGTCCGGCGGAGAGCGGAGAGGGACAGAGTCGGGTGGCGATCCCGGACAAGCTCTACTACCGGATCGGCGAGGTCGAGGCCATCACCGAGGTCCCCGCCTACGTCCTTCGCTACTGGGAGTCGGAGTTTCGCCTGCTCCGTCCGAAGAAGAACCCGGCCGGCCAGCGTCTCTATCGCCGGCGCGACCTCGATCTGGTCCTGCGCATCAAGACCTTGCTCTACGGCGAGCGGCTCACCCTCGAGGGCGCCAAGAAGCGCCTGCTCATCGAGAGCCGCGGGCCCGCCCAGCTCGATCTCGGTGTCCGGAGCACCGCCCTCGAGGCCGCGCTCCGTCGCATGCGTGACCAGCTTCGCGCGCTCCGCGACCGTTTGAGCCCTCCGAAAAGCTGACGGCGTATTGTCTTTCCCGTCAGCACTCCGTACAATGACGAGTTGGGTCGGGGCGTGGCGCAGCCCGGTAGCGCACTTGACTGGGGGTCAAGGGGTCGCTGGTTCAAATCCAGTCGCCCCGACCAATTTCACAGTGGGCAACTATGGCAGATTCTCGGATCTGCCATCTTTTTGCTCGCAGGGCGGTGAGCAGCCATGCCGGCAGTGATCCTGGTCACCAACGACGACGGGGTGCACGCGGCGGGACTGCACGCGCTCGCCGCCGCTCTCGACGAGCCTGGGTGACGTGTACGTGGTGGCGCCCGATCGTGAGCAGAGCGCGGTCGGGCACGCGCTGACCCTGCATCGACCGCTGCGCGTCACCCAGGTGGGGGAGCGCCGGTTCTCGGTGAACGGAACACCCTCGGACTGCGTCAACCTCGCCGTGCTGGGCTTCTTGCCGGAGCGGCCCGTGCTCGTGGCCTCGGGGATCAATCACGGCTCGAACCTCGGCGACGATGTCACGTACTCCGGGACCGTGTCGGCCGCCATGGAAGGAACCCTCCTCGGCGTACCCTCCATGGCCGTATCCCAAGCCGGCACGGGCGAGGGGGGCTTCGAGAGCGCGGGCGCGGTGGCGCGGCTCGTGGCCAGCCGCCTGCTCGTGGAAGGGCTGCCCGCCAAGACCTTGCTGAACGTCAATGCGCCGGCGGGGCCGGTGAGCGGAATACGGATGACGCGGCTCGGCCATCGCGTGTACCGCGAGAAGATCGTGCAGGAAACGGATCCGCGCGGGCTGCCGTACTACTGGATCGGCGCGGGACCGCCGGAGTGGAACGAGGACGAAGGCTCGGATATCTCGGCGGTGAATCGCGGCCAGGCCAGCGTCACGCCGTTGCATCTCGACCTGACGCACTACGGCGCGCTGGGCCGGATGGCGGACTGGGAATCTGGTCTCAATTCGTTGCTGAAGAAGCGGCCACGGTGATCGGCGGGCGCCGCGAGCCGGCTGCGATGGTCACCGGCGAGCAGCGACACGGCCGAGAGCGGGAGCGCATGGTGGCCGAGCAGCTGATCAAGCGGGGCATCGTGGATCCGGCGGTGCTCGAGGCGATGCGCAGCGTGCCGCGGCACCTCTTCGTGGACGAGGCGCTGCGAGACCGGGCGTACGGGGATCATCCACTCCCCATCGGCGAGAGCCAGACGATCTCCCAGCCGTTCATGGTGGCGCGCATGACGGAGATCTTGAAGTTCACGGGGCGGGAGAAGGTGCTGGAGATCGGAACGGGCAGCGGCTATCAGGCGGCTGTCCTCTCGCGGGTGGCCGCGCGGGTGTGCACCATCGAGCGGATTCCCCGGCTCGCCGCCCGCGCGCGACAGACGCTGGAGGCCATCGGGGCGAGCAACGTGTGGGTGCGCGCGGCGGACGGCACCATGGGCTGGGCCGACGAGGCGCCCTTCGATCGCATCCTGGTGGCGGCGGGCGGGCCGTCGGTGCCGCCGCCGCTGCTCGAGCAGCTGGGGGAAGGCGGTCGGCTCGTGATGCCGGTGGGTCCGGAAGACGCGCAACGCCTGCGTATCGTGGACAAGGTCAACGGGCAGCCGAACGTCACCGAGGACTCGAGTTGCGTCTTCGTGAAGTTGATCGGGAAGTACGCCTGGGAAGCGTAAAATGGTCGTCAAGGACGGGGCGTAGCGCAGCTTGGTAGCGCGCCTGCTTCGGGAGCAGGAGGTCGCTGGTTCAAATCCAGTCGCCCCGACCATTTTTCACCCGTACCGCATGCCATGAGCACGCCCCGGCCACAGAGTGCAGCCGAGATCATCGTGAGCGGGCATGTGCACGGAGTGGGAGTACCGAAACTTCGCGCATCGAAAGGCGGCGCAGCTCGGGCTGCGCGGCTACGTCATGAACCTGAAGGACGGGAGGGTTCGCGTGCGCGTCGAGGGTGGCCGGGAAGTGATCGAGGAGCTCGCGCGCGATCTCCACAAGGGGCCGCCGCTCGCTCACGTCGAATCGCTGTCCGTGGCCTGGCGTCCGCCCACCGGGCGCTTCACCTCCTTCGAGGTACGCTACGCGGAGTTCGATTCGTGAGTCGGCCGCGGTGCCGGCGGGCCATCGGCTTGGGCCTGCTCCTCCCCGGCCTCCTCCTCTCCCTTCCGGCGTCGCTGACGCGGCGGCGCGAACGGCCGTACCCGCGCCCAAAGCACCCGCGCCCAAAGCGCCGGGGCACAAGGCGCCCGCGGCAAAAAGGCTCAAGCCAGATCACATCCGGTGGCCGAGCGGAAGATCCGCCCCGAGCCTGCGCCCGCCGCGATGGGCCGCACCGTACACGTGGTGCGCGCGCGCGAGACCCTGAGCCGCATCGCCGTGCACTACGGCGTCAGCAGGACGGCCCTCATCGACGCCAACAAGCTCACGCGTCCGGAGCAGCTGCGGGCCGGCCAGCGACTGGTCGTGCCGAGCGCGCGGATGGCCGCGGGGAGAAGCCGGTGAAGCTCATCGACGCCGTGCTCGCCAACGGCGACATCCTGCTCGTGCGGGCGGGACCGCGCCGGGTGCCCACGCGCTTCTACATGGCCGAGCCCGGCTTCGACAAGCAGAGCGTCGAGTTCGCGTGGCCGGTGGACGGCCAGGTCATCTCGCCCTTCGGCCGCCGCCGCCTCGGGTGGCACGCGGGAATGGACATCAAGGCGGAGATCGGGGCGCCCATCCTCGCCGCGGCCGCGGGCACCGTCATCTCGAGCGGACAGGAGCGGGCCTATGGCCACGTCATCCGCATCGAGCACGAGGACGGCTTCGTCACGCTGTATGCCCACAATCTGGAGAATCTCGTCGAGGTGGGCGACCGCGTATCCGTGGGCACCATCATCGGGACGGTGGGGCGGTCCGGCCGGGCGACCGGTCCTCACCTCCACTTCGAGATCCGTCACGACGGCATGGTGTACAACCCGCTCCACCTGCTGCCCGCCCGCGAGACCATCGAGGTCCGGGTGGACGAGGCTCGGACATGCCGAACGAGTCGGCGCGGGCGCAATCCGGTGGACGGCGACGAAGATGAGTGAGCCGGGCGCCGACACGCTGGACGTCGAAGACCGCGGCGAGGTGCTCGAAACGCTCCTCGAGCGTGACCCCAAGGAGCTCGCGGGCGACAAGGACCGGCCCGAAGTCGCCGCGCGCGGGCGCGAGCTCCTCAGCCTCTACCTGAGTGACATCGCCAAGATCCCCCTCCTCACCCCTGAAGACGAGCAGGAGCTGGCCCGCAAGGTGCAGGCGGGAGACGCCGACGCGGAACGGCGGCTGACCGAAGGGAATCTCCGTCTCGTCGTGCGCGTGGCCCGCCGCTACCTGAACCGCGGCCTCTCCCTGCTGGATCTCATCGAAGAAGGGCAACCTGGGTCTTCTCCAGGCGGTGAAGAAATTCCAGCCCGGGCGCGGCACGCGCTTCTCCACGTACGCCGTGTGGTGGATACGGCAGGCGGTGGCGCGCGCCCTCGCCAATCAGGCCCGGACCATTCGCCTCCCCGTCCACATCGAGCTGCTCCTCGGGCGCTTCGCCAAGAAGAAATCGGAATTGACCCAGCAGCTCGGCCGCGCGCCGACCACGGAGGAGATCGCCAAGGCGCTCGATCACCCCATCGAGGAGATCGAGCACATCGAGCGCATGAGTCAGCGCCCGGTGTCACTCGACGCGCCGCCCGTGCTGGGCGGCGACGGATCGATCGAGGACATGGTCAAGGACAACGAGCCCCTGCCCGGGGCGGGACTGGGCGCGGCTCTCCGGGCCCGCGAGGACCTCGCGGGCGTGCTCCGCGATCTTCCCGACGCGGAGCGCGACGTTCTCGGCTGGCGCTTCGGTCTCTCCGGAGAGGCGCCCATGACCCTCGAAGCCATCGGGCGCAAGATCGGGGTGACCCGGGAGCGGGTGCGCCAGATCGAGGCGGCCGCCCTCGAGCGGCTCCGGCGCCTCATGGCCGCGCGCGGCGTGGAGGCGCAGGACCTCTTCTGAGCGGCCCGGCCTAGCGGTTGGCGCGGGCCAGCACCGCCTCCAGGAGCACGTTCACCCCGGCACCGTATAGTCCTCCTCCGCGTGCTCCGCCTCGTTGTGCGAGATGCCGTCGCGGCACGGGGTGAAGATCATGGCGGTGGGCGCGATGCGGGACACGTAGTACGCGTCGTGCCCCGCCTGGCTCAGGATGTCACGGTGGGGGACGCCCAGTCGCTGGGCCGCCTCGCGGATGAGGCGGACGCAGCCCGGGTCGAAGGTCTCGTTGCCGAACTGCCACTCGCTGGCAATGCGCATCTCCACGTTGGCCCGGCGCGCGCAGTCCGGGATGGCCGCCTTGACCTCCGCCAGCATCTGCTCCGCCACCGGCTTCTCCGCGTGGCGCACGTCACAGGTGAGCTGGGCGTACTCGGAGAGGATGCCCGCCTTGTTGGGCCAGGCGACGAGGCGCGCCACCGTGGCCTTGCCCTCGGTGGCATGGTACTTCCAGCCAATGTCGTTCACGGCCACCGCGAGCATGGCCGCGCCCACGAGGGCGTTACGGCGGCGATCCATGGGCGTCGGTCCGGCATGCGCGGTCTCGCCCACGATGTCCACGTGCATCCCGCGCGTGGCGTAGCCGCCCACCACGATGCCCACGGGCACCGCCTCCTTGTCGAGGATGGGCCCCTGCTCGATGTGCAGCTCGAAGTAGGCGTCGATGCCGCGGCCGCCCACCGCGGTCTTGCCGTTGTAGCCGATGCGCTCCAGCTCGCTGCCGAACACCTTGCCGTCGTCGTCGCGGAGGGCGAGCACCCAGTCCACGGAGAAGACGCCCGCGAACGCTCCCGAGGCGACCATGGGCGGCGTGAAGCGCGCGCCTTCCTCGTTGGTCCAGCACACGAGCTCCAGCGGGCGCCTGGTCCTGAGCCGGCGGTCGTCGAGGGTGCGCAGCACCTCGAGGCCGGCGAGAACTCCGATGATGCCGTCGTACTTCCCGCCCGCGAACTGGGTGTCGAGGTGGCTCCCCATGAGCACGGGGGCAGGTGATCCTCGGCGCCGGGCCGGCGCGCGAAGATGTTGCCCACGCGGTCCACCTGGACGGTGCACCCCACCTCCGTGCACCAGGTGATGAAGAGATCGCGCATCTCCTTGTCGGCATCGGTGAGGGCGAGGCGACAGAGCCCTCCGGCCTTGCCCGGGCCGATCTCCCCGAGCGCATCACCGTGCTCCAGAAACGGCGGCCGTCGATTCCCGAGTGCGTGTCCTTGGTGGCCATGGCTCGTGCTCCCTTTCGTGCGGTATCGCCGGCTCAGTCGAGCCGGGGCTCGAAGGCGTCGCGGAGGCCTCCTGACAACTTACGGCACCCGACATGCTCCCGTTTTGCTACGTAGGTTACACTGAGCGCGTGTTGCGAGACGTGCTCGCCGATAACCTCGCCGCTATCGCGCCCATCAACCTCCCCAGAACGTCGTCAAGCTCGCGCACGGGAGCCACGTGAGCTACGTCGATCCCTCCACGGGTCGGACCTATCCGGTCGCGGAGGCACGGTGGTGCGGCGAGGACGGGCACTACCTGAACCTCGCGCCCGCGCCGGGGATCGGCCGGGGGACATCGACACCGCGCGCCACTCGGTGTGGCGGTACGCCCGCGCGACTCCTCGTGGATTTCGCGGACGCGGTGTCACTGGGCGAGGGCTGGACGCCGCTGGTGGCCGGTGATTGGGGCGGGTCACCCGTCCGCTACAAGCTCGACTTCATGATGCCCACCGGCTCCTTCAAGGACCGCGGCATGACGGTCATGGTCTCCTATCTCCGCAGCCGCGGCATCGCGCGCGTGCTGGAGGACTCCTCCGGCAATGCCGGCGCATCGCTCTCCGCCTATGCCGCCGCGGCCGGACTGGCCTGCCGCATCCTCGTGCCGGAGACCGCGTCCTACCCGAAGATCGCCCAGATCGCGGCCTGCGGCGCCGACGTGGTGACCATCAAGGGCTCGCGCCAGGACGTGGCGGAGGCGGCCCTGCGCCAGAGCGCGGAGATCTTCTACGCGAGCCACAACTGGCAGCCCTTCTTCGTGGAAGGCATCAAGACCCTCGCCTATGAGCTGTGGGAGCAGCTCGGCTTCCGCGCCCCCGACAACCTCGTGGTTCCGCTGGGCTACGGCAGCAACGTGCTGGGCGCCGAGCGCGGCTTCGGCGAGCTCACGCGACGGGGCGAAATCGGCAGGGGCCCGCGCCTCTTCGGTGTGCAGGCCGCGAATTGCGCGCCATATCACGCCGCGTTCGTGGCGGGCGGCCAGGACCTGGTCGCCACCCCGATCTCGCCCACGGTGGCGGAGGGTATCGCCACGCCCAAGCCCACCCGGGTGGCCGAGGTGCTCAACGCGGTCCGACAATCCGGCGGCGCGGTGGTGGCGGTGAGCGAAGCGGAGATCGTGGACGCCCTCCGCGATCTGGCCCGGCGCGGTCTCTACGTGGAGCCAACCTCCGCCACCGCCGCCGCCGGGCTCACGCGTCTGCTCGCCTCGGGCGCCATCCGTCCGGACGAGACGACGGTGCTCGTGCTCACGGGTAGCGGCCTCAAGTCCTCCGCCACCACCGGCGAGCTGCTCGGACTTCACGCCCGCGGCGAATAGGTCGCCTGGACAGCGGCATTTCTTCCGCGGGCGGGCCCGGAGTCGCCGGCGCTCACGCCCCAGCCCGCGTGCCCTCTTCCTGCCGCGCAGGGTCTTTACCTCGCCGATGCTAAGCGATAGCATGGCGCCCGCGAACGGGTACTCCATCGGTCCGGAGAAGCTCCCGGCAGGACCAAGGGCCCAGAAGCCCAGGGGAGGATCGCCATGATAGGAGCCTCGACGACGCGGCGAATCGTCTGGTCGATCGTCGCCGTCACCGGCCTCGCGCTCGGCGTGTGGCCGGCCATTGCCCAGCAGACCACCACGCCGCCCGCGGAGCCTCCCAAGCAGGAGGAAGAGCCCTTCTGGGCGATCGGGCGGCCCAAGAGCGGAGCGGGGGCGCAGATGGCGCCGGTGCCCGCGTTCCCGATTCCCACGCCTGCTGACAAGCTGCCTATCGCCAAGATGAAGGTTCCGCCGGGATTCAAGGTCGAGATCTTCGCGGCCGAGGTCTTCGACGCACGCGGGCTCCGCCAGGGCGATCGGGGCACCGTCTTCGTCAGCTCGCTGTTCGGGGCGGGGAAGATCTACGCGCTGGTGGATCGAGGTGGCAAGCGCGAGGTCAAGGTTATCGCCGAGAAGCTCATGCTCCCGAACGGCATCGAGTTCCACAAGGGCTCGCTCTATGTGGCGACGCCCAAGGCCATCACCCGTTACGACGGCATCGAGGACAAGCTCGGCAATCCGCCCGAGCCGGTGACGATCTACGACCAGCTTCCGGGCGACGTCCCCCACGGCTGGAAGTTCATCAAGATCGGGCCGGACGGCAAGCTCTACGTGCCGGTGGGGGCTCCCTGCAACATCTGTGAGCCCGACCCCGACAAGTACGCCCAGATCCGCCGCATCAACCTCGACGGCAGCGGCATGGAGATCGTGGCCCGCGGCGTGCGCAACACGGTGGGCTTCGACTTTCACCCGAAGACGGGCGAGCTCTACTTTACCGACAACCAGCGCGACTGGCTCTCCGAGGACATGCCGAACGACGAGCTGAACCGCCTGACCAAGGTGGGCCAGCACTTCGGCTATCCCTATTGCCATCAGGGCGACTTCGCCGACCCGCAGTTCGGCTGGGGCAAGGCCTGCGACGACTTCGTGAAGCCCATCCTGCTCATGGGCGCCCACTCCGCCCCCTCGGCATGCGCTTCTACACCGGCACCATGTTCCCCCAGAAGTACCAGGGCGCCATCTTCGTCGCCCGTCACGGGCCGTGGAATCGCACCAAGAAGTACGCGGCCGACGTGGTGGCGGTGTTCCTCAATCCCAACGGCACCGTGAAGTCCATGGAGCCCTTCCTCACTGGTCTCGTGGAGAACAACGCCTATCTCGGCCGGCCCGTGGACGTGCTCGTGATGAAGGACGGCTCGCTGCTCGTCTCCGACGATCACGCAGGCGCCGTCTACCGGATCAGCTACAAGAAGTGACGGCCTCTCGCGGGCCGGGGCGGGGATGTCACCCCCTCGGCCCGCGTCTTCATCCTGGCCGCGCTCGCCCTCGTCACGCTCGCCCTTCCCATCTCTCGTGCCGCCGCCCAGTCCGTGGACGAGCGCTTCACGGTGTGCGTCGCCTGCCATGGCGCCGACGGCCAGTCACGAATACCCGAAACCCCTTCGCTCGGTGGGCAGCCGTCGTTCTTCGTGGTGGCGCAGCTCTTCCTGTTCCGCGAGGGTCGACGCGACAACCCGGTCATGATCGCGGCGGCCAAGGGGCTCACCAACAGCGACCTGACCGCCTTCGCCGAGCGTGTCACCAAGCTGCCGCCGCCTCCGCCGCCCGACGACTCGACCGATCCCGTGCGCTTCGCGCGCGGCCGGACGCTCACCCTTCGCCACCCGTGCGGCGTCTGCCACAATCCGGATTTCTCCGGGCGCGAGCAGATGCCGCGTCTCGCCCATCAGCGCGAGGACTATCTGCTCAAGTCCATGCGCGAGTACCAGAGCGGGGCCCGGCTGGGCTATGGTGGCGCGATGGCGCAGGAGCTGGCGGGCCTTACCGATCAGGACCTGATCGATCTCGCGCACTATCTCTCCCATCTCGGCGCGAAGGCGAACTAGCGTCCGCGCCGGTCGTTCCGCGCATCTTCTCAACGGCGCGGTGACGTTAGTGTGTAATGGCAGTTTCTACCCGGCAGATCGTTCCGACTTGATTCTCTTCTCCCCGCGCGGGTTCCGACATTTCACACACTTCCGAGTCGGGCACGAGATATGCGCCAAGAAATCTGAATTGCTCACGACTCGTCCTCGCTCACCAACAACACCGAGGCCGTCAATGAAAATAAGAATCAGAGGGAACACAGGCATCACAGTTACAGCACTCGCGATCGGACTCACCGTGGCGCTTCTCCCCGTAACCGGAAGCGCAGCCGCTCCATCAGCCGCCACCGCGCCCAGCTGCCGAGCAATCGCTCAGCCCCGATCGGATCATCGCGTCGCTGAACGAAACGGTTGGCCTGGTATCGAGAGGCCCGCGCGGTGATGCGAAGCGGGGAGGCGGTCTTCGCGCGAGAAGACGAGCAGACCATCCTCGCCGTGGTCCGGCATGCCTTCGAGACCGCGCGCGCCCAAGCCGCCCTCCTGGCGACTGGAAAAGGGTCCGCGGCCGCTCAGCGAGAGGGAGGCGGGACTCTGTCGGGAAAGGCCGCTCAGCTGAAGGCGGCGATTCAGGGCGATGAAGAGGGGATCGAGCAGCTTCGGCGTCGCCTGCGAGCGGCGCCGCGCGCCTCACGGCCGGCCCTGCAGGACGCGCTGGTGGCCGCCACGAATCGGCTGGAGCTGGACCGCGTCCGCCTCGACTTCATGACCAGGCTGGAGGAATTCAAGGTCTCATCGTCCGACACCGAGCCGGATCTGGGACACCAGATCCAGACGCTCGAGGAGGCGGTGCCAGAGCTGCGGTCGCCGAGCCCGGCCGCCTCGGCGACCGTGGTTCCCCGAGCGGCACCAAAGGCCTGGTTCACCGCTTGGTCGAGGTTCATCACACGAGGACGAGCCTGGACCATCTCTCCCAGAGTACGGCCGTGCTCGAACGAAACCTCGCCCGGGAGATCCGCGACAACCGGGCAAGCATGCGCCCAGTGATGAGCCAGCTCCAGGCGCTGACCGCCGATCCCTCTCCCAATGGGTCACTGACCGAAGGGCAGCGTGCTTTCCGCGACCTGCTCCAGCGAAGCAAGCAGCTGGGCGCGGTCGCTCTCGCTCTCCGTGAAGAGTCGGCGGTCGTGCGCCGCTTCGTTGGCGACCTCGAAACGTGGAAGAGTGCCCTCGGCCGCGAAGGGTGGCTGATTCTGCAGAACCTCGGGATCGGTCTCATCGGCGTGGTCATCGCCCTGGCCGCCATTCTCGTGGGCGGAGCGCTGTGGCGAGTGGCCGCGGAACGTTACGTCCAGGATACCTATCGTCGCCGTCTGCTCCTCATCGCCCGCAAGGTCGTGGTGGGGACCGCCATGGCGCTCGTGCTCGTCTTCCACTTCGCGAGCGAGCTCACATCCCTCATCACGGGCCTGGGATTCGCCGCGGCCGGCATCGCCTTCGCCCTTCAAACCGTCATTCTGGCTCTCGCCGGATACTTCTCGATGGTGGCGCCCAACGGGATCCGGGTAGGGGACCGGGTCAGCCTGCAAGGTCCCTTCGGCTACGTCCAGGGCGAAGTGCTGGACATCGGGCTCGTCCGGATTCGCCTGCGCGAGCTGGAGGGGAGCCGCTCCGCCCCACCGGCCGCATCGTGGTGTTCCCCAACTCGGTGGTCTTCACGGGAAGCTTCTTCAAGCATCCGCCATCGGGAGACCGGGGCGAAGGGCCACGGCCGGTGGAGCGAAGCGCGGCGGCCTGACCGCGTCGGCCACGATCCTGGAGCGCCACACGGCGGATGCTGTTCTGTTAGACTCCCGCCCAGCCTGGAAGGAGGGCTCCGCTTGGACCGCTCCGGTTGCCCCACGCCCCGTTCCGAAGGAATCGAATGATAGACCGGCGCACGTTCCTCGCGGGCACGGGTGCGGTGCTCCTCGCCGCGCCGCTCGGCGCCGAGGCCCAACAGGCCAGCGGCGTGCCGAGACTCGGATGGCTGTCACCCGCGTCGGCCGTCGACGGCCTCCCAAACCTGGAGGCTCTTCGGGCGGGACTACGGGAGCACGGTTACGTGGAAGGCCGGAACATCATCATCGAGGTTCGCTGGGCGGAGGGGCGAAGTGAGCGCCTGCCCGAGCTTGCCGCCGAGCTGGTTCGTCTTCGCGTGGCCGTCCTCTGCACGGCGGGCTCGCAAGCCTCCGCCGCGGCCAAGCGCGCGACGGCCACGATCCCGGTCGTGTTTGCGAACGTCGCATTCCCCGATAGGTCGGGCCTGGTGGCCAGCTACCCGCGCCCCGGGGCCAACGTCACGGGATCGCGTTCATCGGCCCTGAGTACGGAAAGCGGTTAGAGCTGCTCAAGGAGGTGCGCCCCGGTCTTTCTCGTGTCGCCCTGATCTACAATCCAGAAAATGACGGGAGCGTCTTTGCCCTCCAAGAGACGCAACGGTGGGCCGCCGACCTGAAGGTCAAGATCGAGCCCCACAAGTTCCGGGGTCCGCAGGATATTGAGAACGTCTTCCGGGCGATCGCCGCGAAACGGCCTGATGCGCTCATGACGACGGCCGATCCTCTCATCGCCTCCTATCGGGCTCGCATCGTCGACTTCACCGCGAGCAACCGTCTGCCTTCCATGTACCCGGGCAGGGAGTACGTGGAGGCCGGGGGCCTCATGTTCTATGGTGGCAGCGTCCCCGAGATGTACCGGCGCGCCGCCGGCTACGTGGATAGGATCCTCAAGGGCGCCAAGCCTGCCGACCTCCCCGTGGAGCAGCCGATCAAGTTCGACATGGTCATCAGCCTAAAAGCGGCGAAGTCGCTTGGATTGAACATTCCCCAGTCGCTCCTGTTGCGGGCGGATGAGGTGATCCAATAGTGATGAGCACGATGGCCTCGGTCGTATGAGCACCGAGGCTAGCGAACTCCCCGGATCATCGCTGCCAAGACGCTCGGCCCCACGATCTCGAAGCGGTAGCGTCGAACCGCCCACTCTCGTGTGCAGCCCTCAACGAGGCACGGGCGTGTTGGGACGCGCCGCCCTTGGTCGTCGAGCCAGCGGGGCCGTCCCATCGCCGGAGATGAACGTCAGTCGCTCAGGCCGAGTTCGCGGAAGTGATCCTGCGTCAGCGTCATGTTTGGGATCTTGTGATGCGGCTCTGCCATTAGCACCTGAAGGGCGGTCCGCATGGCAAGAGCGGGTACGCCGAGCTTCCGCAGGAGAGCAGTGAGTGGGTCAAAGCCGCTTACCTTGGCGAGGTAGAATACCCCTGAAGAGTTCCCGCCGAAGCTGACCAAGTATTCCGACGGTTCGCCTCTATGCTTGCGACATTCGATGTGGATCACACCGTCCGTACCGTGGTTGTTGTCACCGTCGACATCAGCCACGCGAGATCCATCGGACTCGGCTGAGGAGCCGACCCCGTTGAGCGAGCAAGCGGCCAGAGGCACCCAGACGCCTTTGACTGGCGCGACATTGGTCCATCGCTCGGCCCACCAACGTGCTGCCCATGGGGCGGGGAGCGTAGTCCGATAGTCGTGCGAACGCAAGCTATCCTTTTACCGTGGCCTCGAAGGCTGGTCCCGGTCATCTCTTCTCCAGCCGTAACAACTGGAGTTCGTTGCCACAACTATAAAGGCTGTCCTACACGACCGCGCTACGATTCAGTCGGGCGAGGGATCCCAGGGGATCAAGAGGAGGCCCCGGAGATACCCTCTCCGGGGCCTCGGAGTTTCGGGCGTCTAGGCTGCTGTTACTTCAGGATCGCCAGCGCGGCCTTCGCCTTGTCGGAGGCCAGCGTCATGTTGCCGGCCTTGCACGCGGCCTCGGCCTCCTTCACCAGCGACGTAGCCTTCGTCATGTCCGCACGAGGAGCCTGGGCCGTAGTGGTAGACCCGGCGGCCGCCCGAGGGGACTGGACATCCTGGTTGCCGCGCGGCGACTGGACGTTCTGGTTACCACGGGGAGACTGGACATCCTGGTTGCCGCGCGGAGACTGCAGGTCCTGGTTGCCGCGAGGAGACTGCACGTCCTGGTTGCCGCGACGGGCGACTGCACGTCCTGGTTACCGCGGGGCGACTGGACGTCCTGGTTGCCGCGCGGAGACTGGACGTCCTGGTTGCCGCGGCGGAGACTGCACGTCCTGGTTGCCGCGGGGCGACTGCACGTCCTGGTTGCCGCGCGGAGACTGCAGGTCCTGGTTGCCGCGGGGCGACTGCACGTCCTGGTTACCGCGGGGGACTGGACGTCCTGATTACCCCGAGGCGACTGGACGTCCTGGTTGCCGCGCGGGGACTGCAGGTCCTGGTTGCCGCGCGGAGACTGCAGGTCCTGGTTGCCGCGGGGCGACTGCACGTCCTGGTTACCACGGGGGACTGGACGTCCTGATTACCCCGAGGCGACTGCACGTCCTGGTTACCGCGCGGAGACTGGACGTTCTGATTGCCACGGGGAGACTGGACGTCCTGGTTACCGCGAGGCGACTGGACGTTCTCGTTCGAACGCGCGCCGGCGAGGGACCGCGGAGCCTGGATGTCGTCGGGATTGACCGACGCCGTCTTCTTGCTCAGCATGTCCTTCGCCTGGGCCACTTCGGCCGGGCACTTGGTCTGCGCCGCTGCCCATGGCGGGCGACAACGACAGCGCCACTGCTACGCTGAGAACCCCTGCGAAGAGCTTCTTCATTGTGTTCGTCCTCTCTTTGGTGTTTTCGGCCTTGGCTCTGCCCGCCCGGCTCCCCACTGAGCCGGGGGCCCACCTGAACCCACTCCTTAAGAGTGCACTAGCGGTGCCATGGTTGCTTAACCGTATTCACTCGGTAAATTAGCCACTTCCGATGCGGCTCCGAAGGGAGCAAGGACGGCGCGGGCTCCGCGTCAATGCGGGGCCTGTCGTGTCTTAAGCTCTGCCTCGCATCGGCTAAGAGCCTCCGCCAAGACGCAGTTCACTCTCTTCTCTCTATGGGAGGCGAGCGGTGATAGGCCAACGTGGAGTGAGGAAGAGCGTGATGGAACGGGCACTCCTGCCGACCGCACCCGTCCTGGTCGAGCGTTAGGGAGGGACGACATGCTCGCGTGCAAAGAGTGCGGCGAGGTTCGCACGTTCGAGAAAACGTACAAGCGCCGGGAGCGGTGATCTACCACCTCCGCTACTTCATCTGCAAGCACCTCAAGGCGAACACTATGAAGATTCTGCTCATGCTACTGCCGCTGCTCTTTGTCGGGCTGCGCCCAACGCTTGCGGGCGTTGTACTCGCTCTCCGGTCGCGTGGGAGGGCATTGATCATGGCGAAGACCGCGATAGGAGGGGCAGCGTGAAGACCATCTGGCGCATCGGGCCCACGCTACGGACCAGGCTCGGCCACGCGGTGGTCTGGATCGTGGTGCTCTGATCGTCGGCGCTGTGATATCGACGCTCGTCCGTCTCTCCTTGGCGGGGTATTGATCTTGGCGAAGACCGCGATATGAAGGGCGGCAGCATGAGCACCCGAGTTCAGCGCGAGTGCGCGTCACTCACGCCTCCTGAAATGACGAAAACACGTCGCCGGGGATGTACACCCGCTGCATTGTCGAGTCCGTCGGGAGAGGCAGGCCATGACGAAGCTGGGGCGGTGGCTGTGGCGTAGGCTAACGGTGGAGGCCACACTCGGTGGCGCAGCACTCTTCATCGGTGTCGTATTCATAGCCCTCGCGGGCCCTCGGCGAGGTCACCGACTGGGCTCTTGAACGGCAGCGGTGCGAGTCTATTGCGGCGCAAGTGTTCCCGAAGCCCACCAACTCACGGAAGTACGCCGTCGAGGACTGCATCCGCAAAGCACTCGAGGGGGGAGGCAAGAGTGATGGCGAAGACCGCGCTCCGAGCGGCGACGTACAGCAGGAAGTCAACCCAGCAGCGGGACATCGAAGACGCGAGCACAGACCGCCAGATCGCGTTGGCGAAGTCGTCGCGCTGAGACCAAAGGCTGGACGATCGTCGCCGACTACGTGGACGAGGGCGTCTCAGGTCGGACCCGCGAACACGCAAGCTAATCGGTCGACCAACGCGACTGGACAGCATCGGTCGGGCATTCCGAAGTCCGGGCAAGTCCTGGGCGACCACGGGCATCCGCGAGATGCTGCGACGTGACTTGTACCAGACGGGGCCAGTCGGTTCATTGCAAGACCCGGTGGAGTACCGGAAGGGCGGCAAGCGCAACGTCGCCATCCCCGAGAGGGATTGGATCACGGTGCCAGTTCCGCACCTCCAGATCGTCAGCAATGAACTCTGGAAGCGCGTGCAGTCTCGCCTCGCGAAGACGCGCGAAACGTACCCTGGTCGGAAGACGGACGGGCGGCTCTCTGGTCGGCGCGAGGCGGGACTCGTCTCGAACCACCTACTTCCCGGCTTCCTGCGATGCGGCGTCTGCGGGGGCAACATGTTCGTGACCGCCCGCTCGGGGCGCGGGGGCGTGAAGCGGTACTACGTCTGCACCACCGCTCACACTGCGCGGCTCGACCGCGTGCTCGAACACGAAGGGTGTGCCGCACGACGCGCTAACCGAGAGCATGGGTGGCAAGGGGCCGGTCGCTCCGGGCGACTCGCTCGCCGGGCGCCGCGCCTTCCATGTGAAGGCGGCCGGCCAGTCCCCGCTGAGCGCCGGGAACTGCAGAATTGGGTCCGGCGGCGGCTACCTGAACTTCGCCGCCGCCTGCTCGAACGACTCGTGAAGATCCTTGTAAGCGTCGGCAAACCCATTCTTCGCACTGTCCCAGGCGGAACCCGACGCCTTGCCCATTTCGTCGAGCTTGCGGGCCGTTTGCTCACGCTTGACCTTCAGATCCTTGATGGTCTCGTCGTATTTGGCCTTGGTCTCTCCCGAGGCCTTGGCCGACTTGGCCTCGAGCTTCTTGATCTTGTCGTCGCTCTCCCGCACCAGCTTCTTGCCGTACGCCACCGCATCGTTCTTCTTCTCGACCGAGTAGGCCTTCACGGTATCCCACGCCTCCACGGTCTTCTTCGAGACGTCCTTTGCCGTCGTCTGCCCGAGGGTGGGCACGGGATATGAGACAAGCACGGCCAGGACCGTAGCGAAGATAGCCGCCCCCAAGCGATCGCGTCATGAAGTTCCTCCGGCTCGTTGATCGAGATCGAGAGAACATTGCGGCGCACGGCTCGACGTTCACGTTCACGCTCCCAGGGTGTTGTGAGGAATGAGCTGATCCCGCTACAGTAAACTCACGAACCCCATGTCTCATTCTTGTTGACAGGTTCCGCCGGCCACAACGAAGAGCTAAGCGCATCGAGATGGGGCTGGATAAAGGGTCAGAACCGCATCCCGGCGATAGAATCCCCACCCGCGGCAATTCTCCGATTGGTTGCGCCTCAGCGGCGACCGGCGCGGCGAGGAGCACCGCACCCGTGCCATGCGAGGAAGCTGCGCCGGTCCATCTACTCGGATCACCTCATCCGCCCGCCCCAGCAGCGACGGCGGGATCGTCAGGCCGAGGGCCTTGGCGGTCTTGAGGTTGATGACCAGCTCGAACTTCGTCGGCTGCTCGACGGGCAGGTCGGCGGGCTTGGCGCCCTTGAGAATCTTGTCCACGTAGGTCGCGGCGCGCCGAAACAAATCAGCAAGGTCCGGTCCATAGGACATAAGGCCCCCGGCATCGACAAACTCCCTCGATGGGTACACTGCCGGCAGCCGGTTCTTGGCCGCCAGGTCCACGAGGCGTCTTCGCTCATTGAAGAACATGGTGCTTGGCAGCACAGTCAGAGCACCCGCGCGCGCCCTGGTCATGTCCGAGAAGGCCCTGTCGAAATCGGCGGGACCTCGCGCCTCAACGAATTGAAGCCGCACCCCCAGCGCCCGTGCCGCGACTTCTGCTCCCTTCAGCATGTCCTTTCCGTGCGTTCGCCGAGGCCACCTGGCTGCCAGAGGACAGCGACCCGACTGACCCCCGGAACGGCCTGCTTGAGCAGTTCCAGACGCTTGCCGACTAGCTCCGGGGCGAGGATGGACAACCCCGTGACATTGCCGCCCGGCCGCGCAAGGCTGGTGACGAGCCCGCTCGCAACCGGATCGCCAGCACCAGCGAAGACAATGGGGATGGTCCTGGTCGCTTGCTTGGCGGCCAGGGCGGCGGGTGTGCTTCGCGGCCACGATGACATCAACCTTGAGCGCAACCAGTTCGGCCGCAAGAGCGGGGAGCCGCTCGAGCTTCCCTCGGCATCTCGGTATTCAATCACGACGTTGCGGCCCTCGACGTAACCGAGGTCACGCAGTCCTTGACGGAAGGCCTCTGTGCAGGTGGGGGCTAGCGGCCAGGTTGGCCGCCAGGTAGCCTATTCGAGCGACCTTGGCCGCCTGCTGCGCCTCGGCGGCGAGCGGCGCGGCGAGGAGCACCTGCCCCTGCCCGCGAGGAACGCGCGACGGTCCATCACTACGTCCTCCTGCTCAATTGAACCACGCGGCCTTACGAGGTCGGGCCTGCTCGCCAGTCAGGAGCCACGGAATGTGCTGCCGGACCTCGCGCCACGCCTCTGGTGCCCATCGGAAGGAGCGGACATATCGAAGCGCCACCGAACACCTTCGAGCCACGCGATAGCAGACGGTCTGGGAGCCGGGAGCGAAGGAATGCGGGACATGGGGCCGAGGGCTCAGTCTTCGATGCGGAAGCCTCCTTCCAGCCTGGCGGGAGTCTAGCAGAACTCGTCACTGTTCCCGTTGATCATCTGCCTGATGCTCGGGGTGTCCTTATTGTCGTCAGCGCCAACCTTTACCTCTGTCGGCGCGCTGGGCCCCGCTGCGAACGGCGATCCTTCCACGAGGCGCTCTGTAAGAAGCGGGCAGATTGAAAGAGGGCGGCAGGAATCCGCGGTGCATCCATCCGGCTCGCGATGGAGGAGTGGAGGCGCCGGCATCGGTGCCGAAGATCAGGCTCGGAGAAGGATAGCCCCAGGGGCGCATCCGGATGGCTCGAAGCCGACGAAGAGGTACGGCTGCTCGACGCCTGCGCCAAAGTCGTTCAACAAGTCGCTGCTGCCCGTCGTGACCGTGCGCGCTGGAGACCGGGCTGCGGAAGGGTGAACTACTGGGTCTGACGTGGATCGGATCGACCTGGCAGGGGAGTGCTCCGGCTGGAAGTGACCAAGAGCGGCAAGCGTCGGGAGGTGCCTATGCGCCAGGCCGTCTACACCACGCTGGCGGGGCTCCCGGAGCCCCACGAGGGCAGGGGTGTGGCGGAAGGGGCAGTGTCCGCAAGGCGTTCGAGAATGCCGTCACGGGAGCCAAGCTGGAGGACTTCCACTTCCACGATCTCGCGCAATCATCGCCCGCCAGCCGGTACGTGATGCGCGGAGGATCGCTCCCGCGTTGCAGCAGATCCTCGGTCACGCCACGCTGGCGATGACGATGCGGTGGCACGCACCCGGAGCCCGCGTCACCTTCGCGATGAGATGGAGAATGACGGACACCGCCAGCCGCGAAAGTTCTTCGCCGAGCTGACCGGATCCGCGGGCGCAAGCTCGGGCGCAAGAGCCTATCGAAGGGGCTTCGCCCTGCTCGCCAAGTAGTTGAAGTAGATGGTGCCCCGGGGAGTCCGACCAGGCCCACGTCCCATTCGAGGGCTTGAGCCCGAGCAGCATAGTGTCGCCCTAATTCGCGCGCAGCGTCCTGCCTCATCTGTGGGGAGGGTCGCGTCCCTTTACGCCGCCTGCGATGCGAGGGTGAGGCGCAGACCTGAAGCTTCGGGACCCTACTTCAAGATGAAGCGTCGAGGGGAGTTCGGCTTCGATGCCGCTTGCTGGTCGAGATGGAACGGGCGCAGGAGCCGGACGGCCGAGGCGGCTTTGTCGAACTGTTAAAGCAAGAAACTTTCCAGACGTTTCTCGCGTGGCGGTGCTGGGCGCAGGAGAGCCTAACCGCCGTTCGGGGCTGATGGCCTGCCCAATCCGTGCTTCGGTCAGCGCTCGATCATGTCTGTTCAACCAGCCGCACCTGGGTCCCCGTGCGGCATCGCCGGCTGCGCTGGCCCTCACTCACGGCCGGATGCCAACAGGCCCGCACCGTTCGCCTTGACAGCCCTTCATCCGCCGCGTAGCATCCACGCTACCGAGGCCGGGGCCACCGCCTCCTCTGACAATGGTGTAGGTCAGCGTCACGTTGACGGTGCCCAAGGAAGGCGACTGTCTCCGGAGGTCGGCCATGGTGCCGATCCTCTCGACAGGAGGCCATATGCTGCGTTTCCTTCTGCTCGTCTTTCGTCAGTGCGGCCGTTCTGCTTGTGCTCGCCGCCAGCCCTTGCGAGCGAAGTAAAAGCGAGCGGCAAAAATCAAGCCCATCCAGATTTGCAATGACGCAGGTGCTGGTGCCAACGCAACCCAGACGTTATTCGAGGCCGAAGCGACAAGATCTGGGCTCAAGCCGGCATCGATTTTGCCCCTTCTCGGTTTCTCGACGATCAACAAGACTGCCTACCTGACATCTCGGCTGGAGACCCCCGGCTCAAGAAGCCATGATGTGATGGAGCTCGGACGACCACCATCAAACGACCTCACAACGTCACCCGCATCATCACCATGTTTTTCGCGACTTCACTTCGAATGGCGGAGCGGCTCTTACCTTGGGTGCGGCGCGACGGTCTACCAAGGGTACCGCGGTGCCGGCAATGTCGGTGTTCATCAACGATTCGGTATTCGCGACCACGCGGCTCGACACGATCGCGCACCTCTGAAGTTGGGCATGTGCTGGTCTAACCCACGACGACTTTGGTGCGGGTCCCGGTGCGCCCAAGAACTTGATGACGGCTGGATCACTGGAACAAGCGGATTCGCATTGTCCCGACCACCATCAACGACATTATTCCCGGACGGCGCGCAGCTCGACCAGCTGACGAAGGCCCAGATCACGAAGCCTTCGCAAGCCCCCATAGTGCCAGGGCTCGCCCCCACTCATTCTCCTGGGGCTCGGTCTGGTCGCGGCGACGGCCAGTCGGCGCTGGAGGGTCTGAGATCTACGATCGATTCCGTGTGGCAGCTGGCGCGCCGAGCCTGCTTCTCACGTGTTTTGTGGCGATGTGCTCGGCGGACCGTGGCGAAGTCGCTGGTCGAAGCGATTCCGACTGATCGCATTGCCTTCCTGCGCAACTGCGTGTCGAGCACTCGTCAGCGTCTGGGCAGTATATTCGCGGTGACCACCGCTGACAACTGGAAGACGCCGACGGCAACTGCCGCATCCTTTCTGGTCGGTGAAACAAATCGACATTAACAGGTGTGGTCGCGTCAACTGCCGCACCGGTTTGGACCGCGCTTCGTCGGTGAGCGACACCGGCGTCGTGTTGCTGCTCGACGAGTGGATCAACAGCCTCACCGAATACGCCGTGGTGCTCACGCCGGCGTGACGGAAGTGGAAATTCGCGCGTCATAGCGCAAGTGATGTGCAGGCCGGGTGGTGCAGGTGCCGATGAGTCGGATCGTCGACCTCGCGAAGCACGGAGCCTGGATTAGCCGCGCCTCCCAGCACGACCGCGCTCGGGATAGCGTGCTGGTGTCGACGGCTGCAGAGTGCTCGCCATTCGTCTGTCGGATGGAACGCTCTCGGCGCACTGAAATCTCCCGCCCAGATCAGTCGGGCGCGCCAGCGCCGCACGCTGCGCGGATCGAGGCCCAGGATGTCGGCCGCCTGCAACCAGGTGATGGCACCGATCCGTTTCAAAGTTCACCAGGGAGATCCTCACGTACGCGGGAGCCTCGCCTGTGGTGCGGAATGCGGCTATACGGCGGGGGCGCTCTTATTACGGCTCCGCTCTCTCTTACCTTGTTGAGATGGGTCGAGGTCCAGTAGCGAAAAATGATCTCGAAGTGGCGAGGGCCTGATTTTCTTTTGCCCGCACCGTCTGAGCTACACCGCCTATAGAAGAGATCTTCCCCTGGTCGGGTGAGGGCCGACCCTGTTTTCTTACTCCATCACGGATGCAGCGCACTCCCCTGCTGGTGTCCTCCTGCTCAGCCACGGATCTTTACCGTGGCTGTGGCAACCCACTCAGGCCGCAGCCGTGCTCCAAGCATTGCGCTTCTGGAGCGGGACTTATCGGGCAAAGCCGAGCCGCGCCACACTGGGTGCAGGGCCATGTAGGTCTCGGGTGCCAATGCCACGCCTGGGTGAAGCGTCACGATCAGCCGCCGCTTGAACTCGCTGGCGGGACCGGGGAAAACGCGCAAGTACGTGAAGTCTCGCGATAACCCCTGCGTCGGGTAGACGCAACGTAGCTGGAGCGTGCTATCAGGGATGGGGTTGCATTGCCGCTTCGCGTTCACGGTTAAGACTGGAAGCAGACTTGTAAAGTAATCTGGACCTAAAGCCCCCGGTTCGGAATGAATGACGTGATTGAAATACTGCGTAGTTCCTACGAAATTTTCGCTGTTGTCGAATAAATTTACTAATCCAGCTTGATTAAGCAGAAATTTGGCGCGCAAGTGTCAGCATTCCTTACGTTGCGGATCTTGGCAAAGCTTGATGCTCCGACTGCCAATACAGCCAGCAGAGACGGCGGATTCTGGAGCGGGCCGATAACGCCCAAGCGGGAGGATTTTCAAGGAATGGGAAACCGTAAATCGACCCCGGGGAGATGTTGTCAATTCGATCCGGACGGGGCAGACACGGCTCATACTTGGAGGTTATATGCTCAACCGCCTTTTATTCCAAGGCTCAATATTGCTAGTTATCGGGCTATTGACATTGACAGCGCGTGCCGAAGCACTACCTCTCCATAACGATCGCCAGCAGCATGAGGTCTTTACGGTAGCCGGCCCGAGATCTGGGTCGTTTCCAATAATTCAGATTGCAGTTCGTAACCAACGAACCCCATCAAATTCGCGGCAGGGAACAGTTCCGTTTCCAATGAGACCTGCAATATAACAAATCCTATCGGTCTCGTTAAGAATTCATCCCTTCCAGGAACGCCCAAATTTCAACGCTTCCGAATTAGAAAAAGCCTGGAGGCCGGAAACCTGGAGATTTACATTGCAGAACGAGGGGTGCTGTGGTGACTTTGTTTACAAAGACAAAGACAGACCATGGACCGTCAGCATTCGCAAACCAGAACAACACTCCGGCAGAGGTTAAACTGAGCTTGGACCTATCGCCTGTCAAATTGACGTGAAGTGGAACGTGGGGGCGATTTGTAAGCACCACGTTTACCATCACCAAGTTTCAAGATGTCCCGGAGATCGTGTACACCTCGACGGAAGCCAAGCAGGGATTCTTTGGTAATGGAGGTTCTATCGAAGTATTTGGCACAGTTGAATCCACGGCTGTCGGCCCCGTCGATTCTCTCGTGCACCCGCAGCGGATTGTTGCACTGAACCAGCACTACGCAGCTCTCGGGGATCTATGGCCTCCGATGATAGCACCGGCAAGCAGGCTACTTCACACTCACCGGGGTTGAGGATCCCTACACTAGTCTCGCTCCCGAACCTAGCGCCATGCTCCTGTTTAGTTCCGGACTGGTTGGAATCGGAGTGCTACTCAGACTCCGCCGTCGTTGGAGCTATCAAGAATGCAAGCGCGCATGATGAAGATAATTTATCTTTAAACTGAACTAGGAACGTTGGACGAGGAGTATGCAGTGCTCGCCTCCGAAGAGCGTAGCCAACTCTAGCACTCCTTCCGGCGGCGGGCACTCCCGCCCGTGTGCCCCATCCCCCCAACGTCAGAGGATAGGCGGCATCAACGCCCTCCGGCGGCGGGCGCCCTCCTCGTGGCCCCCGTCCCCGTGACATAACCTGCCCAGACTCGGACGCGGAACGCCGCAGGAGCCGATGCCACAGACGCGGAACGCCGCAGGAGCCCGATGCCACAGTGCACATGGAAGCAAGCGAGGAGGGCCACGGGGGCGCATCGGCCTCACTATGGTTGAGAGTGGCGCCCCAAGACGGAAAGTGTTCTGAAGGGCGTGGTGTGACCCTCTTCGCTGTAGGTGTTCGCGGGTAGCTCTATCCTTCAGCGCAGGTTTTATCCTGTAATCTCTAGAGGTCAGCATCATGCCGGACGATGCCGACGTAGCGCATCGTCCGCGCCATGAACAGGCTAGCGTCCAACGCCCTGTCGTCCCGGTCCCCGACGACCACGGGCGATGCGGGTCAGCCCGTCGCCCTCAGCGTAGCGCGTGAAGATCAGGCGCACGACGGCCGCTTCCGCGTCGTCGATCGACCCGACAGCACGTAGTGCCGGTGCCGTTGCGCACGTTGCGATAGCCGAACGCCCGCTCCGCCCGTCACCGCGCCAGCTTCCGCGCTTGCGGAGCGTCGCCACGATCCGCTCCGCGCCCGGCGACGCTCGAAGCTCGCGGCCAGAGAGTTGAAGATCGTGTGCAGCTCGCCCGCCTCGTCAGCCAAGCTAATGGGCGCATCGCTTAGGTAAGGAGCGAATCTCGACGCCGGCCTCTTCGATCGCCGCAGGACGGCGGCCGGCGTGCGCACGGTGTCGCGCCCGATGCGGGACAGCTCAGAGACGATCACGACGTCGGAACAGCGGGCGGGGCTCGAGGGCGGCAAGCAGCGCGTTGAAGCCAGGGCGCTGTTTCCACTCAGCGCCGGACGTGTTCTCGTCGACGAAGATATAGCGCGGGTCGACGGTCCAGCCCTTCGTCGTCGCATACGTCGTCGCGCTGTCGATCTGTCGCTGCGTCGAGCGCGCCCTCCGCGTTGCGGTCGCTGTCGTCGGTACTCTCGCGGGCGTAGATGGCGGCGATCATTCCCGCCCCCGACGACAGCGATGGCTATATGACACCGGCCACGCCGATTCCAAAGAGAATGTGCGTAACGAAGTAGAACAAATTGGTCCACTTCGCCCACCGGTCGGTACTCCATTTCAGCGTTTCCACTGTTCCAGGTCTGGCCACGATCTCGACAACATCTTTTGATTTGGCGTCCTCTATCTGAGCTAGATTCGGGGCGCGCCCATCGTTGTGGCAGGAGGCCGGGCAAGGTTTGCTGCGGCATTCCGCCAAAAGGATCCTGGGCCGGTAAGGGCAGTAAGGATCCCCAACACCCAAGTGGTTAATAGAACATCTCCACCCCCAAGAAACCAGAGACAAGAGCGGGTAACATCCAGCGAGGCCAGCACCCATGAGTCCGATCGCTCGTTAGCATCTTGTCGGTCTGCTCGTGGGAAGACCGTATCAATCCGTGCGACTCACGAAGCGCTGCCTGCGTGTGCGCGGCGAGCGTGCGCACAAAATTGGGCGATCTTCCGCGTTCGTCACCTTCGTGCTCCCTCTTCCTACTCCAGCAGCCGGGTTCCTGCCGCTGGCGGTTGTTCGTGAGGTGCGCCGGCAAGCCCAGCAGTATCACTTCCCTTTCGGCCCGCGCCGGTCCACGGTGTCGGGGAAGCAGTTGTATGGCGTCAGCCTCGTTGTTGGTTTACCGCCGCCCTGTACGACCTGCTTCTGGCGGAGCATCAGGCGGGGGAGCAGGAGACCGAGGCTAAGTAAGACGAGCGTCGCCGGCGCGGGCACGCTCCCTGAACCATCTCCTGTCGACGCCAGAGACCGAATAGCCGTCCGTACTAAAGCTCCACCGGCTATCGGTATGAGAGCTAAAGACCGCCGTCGTCGACCGGAAGTCGCCTCCCGCTGACCGGCGGCGGGGGGGGTAACTCAAACGTGATGCCATCCAGGCGCCAATCCAGATCGATCAGTCCGATATCACGATCCCTATAGGTCGCCGAGAGGATCGTCGGATCTGTCAGTTCCGACGGCTGCCAGTCGAGGCGCGTTCTGAACGTAGCTATCGGACCGTGATGATTTCGACAAACGCGGAGAAACAGCTAGCAATACGTAACTGAACGAAGCAGCGTC
>ERZ1370068.4720-contig-3776_pt1 | contig 147552 bp, 171 predicted proteins | sample MGYA00561227_ERZ1370068 | MGnify/ENA primary metagenome ERZ1370068 (study PRJEB38410, sample SAMEA6850437) | metagenome | study: Metagenomic assessment of the ecological functions of the soil: analysis of the soil microbiota associated with the... | reverse complement strand
TGTACTTCGTTCAGTTACGTATTGCTAAGTTCGGCGTGCAGTTCGACTTCGTCGATTCGTCGGGCGGGTCGCCCGCATGACAACAGAGGCCGTTTCCGGTCTCGCCGTCAGAGCAGGCTGCGCGAAATCTTTTTGACATCGTGGAGACCATATGTTACGGTCCGGCCGATTTTCCTCATGCTGATGCGCCGCGTGTCTTCTGCGTGCCCGACTATTTCTTGCCACACACAAAAAGGGCGTTGTAGCGATGAACGCGAGTGGAAAGCTCGAGTCGTATTGAAGATCGCGTCCGTGCTGGTTGCGGTAAGCTGGTCTGCTCGTCGTCGGCGGCCACGGAGGCTGGGCGCGCAGCGGGCCGGAGGGGCGGACGCGGAGCCGTCGTGGACCGGTGGCGCGTGCGCTGTAGCGCGATCGACATCCCACATGCATTCATTTCCCGACAACGCCAATCGCTCCATCGATGTCTTCGAGGCCGCGACGCTGGCGAAGGCGCACGGGATGCGAGGGGCTGGTGCTCAAAAACCATTACGACCAGACTGCGGACCACGTCTCGCTTGTCCGCAAGGTCGTCCCGGAATCGAAGCTGGCGGCATCGACTTGAATTTGCCGCAGGGCGGCATGAATCCCGCGCGCCGTCGAGCACATGACCCAGATCGCCGGCGGCTGGGGGCGGCTGGTCTGGATGTCGACCTTCGATGCCGAGAACGCCGCAAATGACAGAGGTGGCAAAGGAGAACCGACCGTTCGTGTCCGTGTCGAAGAACGGAGCGCTGCTGCGCGGAAACCAAAGAGGTCATCGCCGTCGTCGCCAAGCATCAGCTCGTGCTGGCCTCGGGGCACACCTCGGCCGAGGAAGGCCTGATGATCTTCAGGGGAAGGCAAGCGTCTGGGCGTGCATATGGTGATGACGCACGCGGAGAACAACCCGATTTCCGCAACGATCGAACAGATGAAGCGGCGACGAGAGAGAATTGCGTTCATCGAGTTCTGCGGCAGCAACCTGTTGCCGGCGAACGCAAAGAGCGCATCGACAAGTGGGCAAAAGACATCCGGGAGAATCCACGGCCCCCAGTAAATCATCCTCTCGACGGACCTCGGCCGGGCAGTCCCTACCGCCCGACGGTTTCGCAATGTTCATCCTGGCGTTGAAAGACCGCGGCTACACGGATCAGGAGCGGACATGATGGCGAAGGAGAACCCGGCGAAGCTGCTGGGGCTTTCCGCCTCTTTCAAAACCTTGAAGTAGCCACGAAGCTTTTATTCCAAGAAAACTTCCTGCCCTTCCCGCCTACCGATCGGCCGAAACGCCCGTGAATGATCGCGAGCGTTCAGCATGATGGCGCCGGATCCGATTGGATCGCCGCGCGAAGTTTGCCCTCCTCGTTCGTGAATCCTTGCAGCGTGTTCGACTTCTGTACGTCGCCGCCATCACGCGGCTTCTGAATGCGAGGTAGGCTCGGAAGAGGGCCTGGATCAGGCCGGTCCCCGCCTTGAACCTGGTCGCCCGACAGGCCGAGCCCGAAGGCGATGCGCGCGCGCCTGGAACGCCTGCAGCCCGAGCGCGGGATGCGCCCACTCGCGAACGATCCGCTCGGGATGCGAGGCGGCGACCTCCTCGATGTCCATGCCGCCGGCCTGGCTCGCCATGACGACGTGAGTGCCTTGCGGCCCGCGGTCCAGCGTGTCGCGGCGAGGTACAGCTCCTGGACAGATCGCGGACGCCTCCTCGACGAGGACCTTGAGGACCGTGATCCCCTCGGGCGGCGTCTGGGGCGTCCGGAGCCGCATCCCGAGGATCTGCCGGGCCGCCGCCTCGGCCGCCGCAGAGTCGTCAGCCACCTTCACGCCGCCGGCCTTTACCGCGGCCGCCCGCGTGGACCTGGGCCTTCACGACGACGCGGCCGCCGAGGCGCTCGGCGACGCGTGCGGGCCTCGGCCGGCGTCGCGGCGACCTCGCCCCGCGGCACGGGCACGCCGAACTCCCGGAGGATCGCCTTCGCCTGGTACTCGTGGATCTTCATGAGGGCGCCGGGCACCGGTCGATCGGCCGAGGGCCGGCGGGCTACTTACCGCCCAGCTTCCGGAGCACCCACAGCACCGGGTCGTAGTGGTCGGTCGACCACGCGCTCCTTCAGCGGGATGATCGCGTTGTCGGTGATCTTGATGTGCTCGGGGCAGACCTCGGTGCAGCACTTCGTGATGTTGCAGAAGCCGATGCCCGCGCGCGTCCCGGACGAGCTCGCGGCGGTCAGTGGTGTCGAGCGGGTGCATGTCGAGCTCGGCGCAGCGCGCACGAAGAAGCGCGGCCCGAAGAACTCGCGGCTTGTTCTCCTCGTGGTCGCGGATGACGTGGCAGACGTTCTGGCAGAGGAAGCACTCGATGCACTTCCGGAACTCCTGGCCGCGGTCGATGTCCTCCTGCATCATCCGGCAGCGTGCCGTCGGCATCGGGCGGCCGGGGCGGAACGCCGGGATCTGTCGCGCGGCCTCGTAGTTGAACGACACGTCGGTGACCAGGTCGCTGATGAGCGGGAACGCTCGCAGCGGCGCCACCGTGATGGGCTCGCCCTCGGGAAGATCTCGCATCCGGGTCATGCACATCAGGCCGCGGCTTGCCGTTGACCTCGGCGCTGCACGAGCCGCACTTGCCGGCCTTGCAGTTCCAGCGGACCGCCAGGTCGTTGGCGTGGAGTCCCCTGGATGCGGTGAATGACGTCGAGGACGACCAGGCCCTCCTCGAACGGCACGCGTGTACTCTGGAACTCCCCGCTCTCGCGTCGCCGCGGAAGACGTGCATCGTGATCTCGCGCGTCGGCGCGGCTGCGGGGCCGGCTGGGCGTCATTTCTTCTCCTCGAACGGTGTCTGCAGCTCGGGCGGCATCGCCGGCAAGGCCTCCTGGGTCACGATCAGCTGTCCGTCCCGCATCCGCACCACGACGTTGACGCTTCCGATAGTGGGCGTCCGGCCTGCGGGATAGTCGTCGCGCGTGTGCGCGCCCGGCTCTCCTTGCGCTCGAGCGCGCGCCAGAGGCGATCGCCCCGGAGACCGCAAGGAGGTTCTGGAGATCGAGCGCCAGGTGCCAGCCGGGATTGTAGGTCAGGCTGCCTGCGACGCGCACCCGGGCGGCCCGCTCCTCGAGACGGCCGATCTCGGCGACCGCCTCCTTCAGCTCCGACTCGGTCCGGATGATGCCGACCAGGCTCTGCATGACCTCCTGCAGGTCCTTCTGGATCTCGTACGGGTTCTCGCCGGTCTGGCCGCTCGACGGGCGCCAGCACCTCGCCGCATCGCCGCCTCGACCTGGTCGCGCGTCGATCGGCCAGCATGCCCTGGCGGCGCGCGCATGCTCGGCCGCGTAGCGCCCGGCGCGCCGACCGAACGACCAGGAGGTCCGACAGCGAGTTGCCGCCCAGCCGGTTCGACCCGTGCATGCCGCCTGCAACCTCGCCGGCCGCGAAGAGCCGGGGAGCCCGGCCGCCGCCGTCGTGTCGGCGATCGACTCGGACGCCGCCCATCATGTAGTGGCAGGTCGGACCGACCTCCATCGGCTCCTTCGTGATGTCGACGTCGGCCAGCTCCTTGAACTGGTGGTACATCGACGGGCAGGCGCTCGCCGGATGTAGTCGGCGGAGCGGCGCGTGGCGATGTCGAGGAAGACGCCGCCGTGCGGGCTGCCGCGGCCCGCCTTGACCTCGGCGTTGATCGCCCGCGCGACCTCGTCGCGCGGCAGGAGGTCGGGCGTCCGGCGGTTGTTCTTCTTGTCCTCGTACCAGCCGGTCGGCCTCGGCCTCGTTGTCGGCCGTCTCCGCCCGGAAGAAGTCCGGGATGTAGTCGGAACATGAAGCGCTCGCCGCTCGTGTTCCGGAGCGTCCCGCCGTCGCCGCGCACGCCCTCGGTGACGAGGATGCCGCGCACGCTCGGCGGCCAGACCATGCCGGTCGGATGGAACTGGACGAACTCCATGTCGATGCAGGTCGGCGCCCGCCCGTAGCGCCATCGCGTGACCGTCCCCGGTGTACTCCCACGAGTTCGACGTGATCTTGTACGATCTTGCCGATCCCGCCGGTCGCGAGGACGACCGCCGGCGCCTTGAACACGACGAACTGCCCGCTCTCGCGCCAGTAGCCGACCGCGCCCGCTGACCCGCTCGCCGTCCTTGCAGCAGCCGGTGGACGGTGCACTCCATGAAGACGTCGATGCCGCGGTGCGACGGCGTGCTGCTGGAGCGTGCGGATCATCTCGAGGCCGGTGCGGTCGCCGACGTGGGCGAGGCGCGCGTAGCGGTGGCCGCCGAAGTCGCGCTGCAGGATGCGCCCGTCCTTCGTGCGGTCGAACAGCGCGCCCCACTCCTCCAGCTCGAGCACGCGGTCCGGCGCCTCCTGGGCGTGGAGCTGGGCCATGCGCCAGTTGTTGAGCATCTTGCCGCCGCGCATGGTGTCGCGGAAGTGGACCTGCCAGTTGTCCTCCGGGCCACACGTTGCCGAGCGCGGCGGCGATGCCCCCTCGGCCATCACGGTGTGCGCCTTGCCGAGCAGCGACTTGCAGACGATGCGCGGTCGCGCACGCCCTGGCTGGCGGCCTCGATGGCGGCCGCGCAGGCCGGCGCCGCCGGCGCCGATCACGACGACGTCGTACTCGTGGACCTCGTGCTGCGCGAGCGCCGTTCACTGCTGACGCTCACTCGGCCTGTCGGCCCGTCGGCCCGGTCAGAGACGATGCGGAGGTCCCGGATGACCCCATCGACACCAGCCGGATGTAGAGATCGGTCAGCCCCACGCTGAAGAGGCGAGAGCCACGCGAAGCGTCGGATGGCGCTCGTTCAGCCGGGTGACGACCTTCCACAAGCGCGTAGCGGGTCGGCGCCTTCGAGAACTGGTTCACCGCTCCGCCGCAGAGGTGGCGGCAGCTGTGGCACGAGAAGGTGTAGCCGGCGAGGAAGACGACGTTCAGCCACATGACCAGCGTGCCGACGCCGATGCCGAACCGCCCGCCCGGAAAACGGAACGCCAGGAGGGCGTCGTAGGTCAGGACCACGATGAAGAGCACCGCCACGTAGGAACGTGTAGCGGTGGAGGTTCTGGAAGATGAGCGGGAAGCGCGTCTCGCCCGTGTGCATCCCGGGCGGACGTCCGCTCACCGCGCAGGCCGGCGGCGCGCCCCAGAAGGAGCGGTAGTAGGCCTTCGCGGTAGTAGTAGCAGGTCAGCCGGAACAGCCCGGGCCCCCAGAGGATCAGGAACGCCGGCGAGACGACGCCGAGTGATCGGGAGCGCCGGGCAGCTTCCCGAAGAGCGGCACGGTGACGTGCTGCCAGTCCGTCGACAGGCACGGCGAGTAGAACGGCAGAGAGGTACGGCGCGCGCGTAGTAGTGGGCGTTCTGGAAGCGCGGCCCACGTCGAGTAGACGATGAAGGACCCTTAGCACGAGCACGACCAGGCCGGCTCCACCCACCACTGGTCCCACCGGATCGGGCCCTCGATCCGGGCGCGCCCGCTGGCCGCCGGCAGCCGGCGGGCGGTGATTTCCGCCGTTGCGGACCGCCGTGGATCGCGCCTGATGACCGGATGCCGCCACCCTCTGCCTCCTAGATCCCGAGCTTGTCGGTGGAGCTCGCGCACCGCGGCGGCCGAGCCGCCCGAGCGCCGCGGCCTCGTCGGGCGCGAGCGTGATCTGGACGATCTCCTCGATGCCGCGCCCGGCCGAGTTTCACGGGCACGCCGACGAAGAGCCCTTCAGCCCAGTACTCACCCTCGAGGTACGCCGTGCAGGGCAGCACCTTCTTCTTGTCCCTGAGGATCGAATCCACCATCTCGACCACCGAGGCGGCCGGCGCGTAGTAGGCGCTGCCGCGTCTTGAGGAGGGCGACGATCTCGGCGCCGCCGTTGGCCGTCCGCTTCACCATGGGCGTCGAGCCGCGCCTTGGACAGGAGCTCGCGTGATCGGGATGCCGGGCCACCGTCGAGTAGCGCGGGAGCGGGACCATGCATGTCCCCATGGCCGCCCAGGACGAAGGCCGTGACGTTCTCGACCGAGACGTCGAGCTCTCGTGCGCGATGAACGTCCGGAAGCGGGCCGAGTCGAGCACGCCGGCCATGCCGATGACGCGCTGCTTCGGGAAGCCTGAGCGGCGGAACGCCAGCTGGCGCCATGGCGTCGAGCGGGTTCGTCACGATGATGAGGGATCGCGGTGGGCGACCGACGGGTCGTCTCGGCCACCACGCCGCCCACGATCTCGGCGTTCTTCATGAGGAGATCGTCGCGGCTCATCCCGGGCTTCCGCGGCGAGGCCCGCGGTGATCACGATGATGTCGGACCCCGCCGTCGGCTCGTAGTCGTTGGCGCTCGATGATCCGGCAGTCGTAGCCGTGGACCGGCCCGCCTGGAGCAGATCGAGCGCCTTGCCCTGCGGCAGACCGTCCACGCACGTCGGTCAGGACGACATCCGCCAGCTCGCGCTCGACGATGTACTGCGCCGTGAGTCGCGCCGACATTCCCGGCGCCCACCACCGTCACCTTCGGTCTCGCCATCTCGCCCTCCGGGGTCAGGCCTGACTCCATACCGTTCCGCGGACTCAGGCCCTGCTGAAGTGTCGCGAAGTCAAGGCCTGACCCGCGCATGTTCTCCACGATGGCGGCGCCGAACTCCGAGCACTTGACCTCGCGTCGCGCCGTCCATGAGGCGGGCGAAGTCGTAGGTCACGACCTTCTGGCCGATCGTGCTCGTCCATGCCCCTTGACGATCGCGGTCGGCCGCGTCCGTCCAGCCCATGTAGCGCAGCATCATCTCGCCCGACAGGATCACCGAGCCCGGGTTCACCTTGTCCAGGCCCGCGTACTTCGGCGCGGTGCCGTGGGTCGCCTCGAAGACCGCGTGGCCGGTCACGTAGTTGATGTTGCCGCCCGGCGCGATGCCGATGCCGCCCACCTGGGCGGCGAGCGCGTCCGGACAGGTAGGTCGCCCGTTCAGGTTCAGGGCACGCGATCACGTCGAACTCGTCGGGCCGCGTGAGCACCTGCTGGAGCAGTGACGTCGGCGATCGCATCCTTGATCAGGATCTTGCCGGCCGGCGGCTTCCCACCGCACTCCTCCCAGGACACGGTGCGGTCGGGGAACTCCGCGCTTGGCGAGGGCGTAGCCCCACTTCATGAACATGCCCTCGGTGAACTTCTGGATGTTGCCCTTGTGCACGAGGGTGACGTTCCGGCGGTTCTGCTCGATCGCGTACCGAATCGCGGCTCGATCAGCCGCTCCGATCCTTCGATCGAGATCGGCTGATGCCGATCGACGAGGTCTTGGGGAACCGGATCTTCTTCACGCCCATGCTCGCGGGTCAGGAAGTCGACGACCTTCTGCACTCGGGCGTCCCGGTGCGCCACTCGACGCCGGCGTAGATGTCCTCGGTGTTCTCGCGGAAGATCACCATGTCGACCGCCTCCGGGCGCTTCACCGGCGACGGCACGCCCTGGAAGCAGCTGCACGGGGCGCAGGCACACGTAGAGGTCGAGCTCCTGCCGGAGCGCGACGTTCAGGCTCCGGAAGCCCTCGCCGATCGGCGTCGTGAGCGGCCCTTGATCGCGACCAGGTACTCCCGGATCACGTCCAGGGTCTCGGTCGGCAGGAGGTTCGGCGGGCAGTCCGGCGCCGTAGACGGCCTGCGCCTTCTCGCCCGCGTACACCTCGGCCCAGCGCGATCCGGCGCTTGCCGCCGTACGCCTGCTCGACGGCGGCGTCGAGCACCCGCACCGACGCTCGCCAGATGTCGGGCCCGGTCCCGTCGCCCTCGATGAACGGGCATGATCGGGTGATCAGGCACCTGGAGCTTGCCGCTGGGAGATGGCGATCTTCCTCGCCGGCGGGGACCTTCACGCGACGTGACATGCTGCCTCCTCAGGGCACGGGCGCCGCCTGCACCGTCCGGTTCCCGATCGAGCCGCGGTCGGGCGCCCCGACGAGCCTACGACAGCGCGTTCAGCGCCGACCCGGCGCGGAACCAGCCGATGTGCTCCTCGGTCAGGCTGTGGCGGGTCTGGATCGTGACGGTCCGGCCATCCGGCTTGTGGATCCGGACCTCGACAGGCCGGCCCGGGCGCGAGGGCCTGGAGGCCCACCACGCTCACCCGGTCCGCCTGCTCGAACAGGTCGTAGTCCTTGGGGTTCGCGAACGTCAGGGGCAGGATCCCCTGCTTCTTCAGGTTCGTCTCGTGGATGCGCGCGAAGCTCTTGACGAGGACCACCTTCGCGCCCAGGTAGCGGGGCGACATCGCCGCGTGCTCCCGGCCTCGATCCCTCGCCGTAGTTCTCGTCGCCCACGACGATCCAGCTCGCGCCCTTGGCCTTCCAGTCCCGCGCGATCCGCGTGAACAGCATCGCCGCTCTCGCTCGGTCAGGACGTTGACGCCCTTCCCGGTCTCGCCGGTGAAGGCGTTGAGGCGCGCCCAGGAACATGTTGTCGCTGATCTTGTCGAGGTGGCCGCGGTAGCGGAGCCACGCGCCGGCCGGCGAGATGTGATCGGTCGTGGTCTTGCCCTTCGTCTTGACGAGGATCGGCAAGCGATCGAAGTCCTTCCCATCCCAGCGCGGGAACGGCTGGAGCAGCTGGAGCCGCTCGCTGTCCGGCCGCACGAGGACCTGCACGGCCCCGCCGTCGGCCGCGGGCGCCTCGTAGCCCTCCTCGCCCCGCGCGAAGCCCTGCTGCGGAAGCTCTTCGCCCTCCGGCGGCGTGAAGCGGAACGCCTTGCCGTCCGGCCCGGTGAGGGTCCCGTGGACCGGATCGAACTCGAGCGGTACCGGCGAACGCCAGCGCCGTCACGATCTCGGGGCTCGTCAGGAAGGAGAGCGTGGCCTGGCTGCCGTCGTTCCGGCCCGGGAAGTTCCGGTTGAACGACGAGACGATGGTGTTCGGCTCGTCCTTGCCGACATCGGACCGCTTCCACTGCCCGATGCAGGGGCCGCACGCGTTGGCGAGCACGGTGCCGCCCATCTGCTCGAAGGTCGTCCATGATCCCGTCGCGCTTGATCGTGTGGTGAATGCGCTCCGAGCCCGGCGTGATCAGGAAGGGGTGCGCGTCTTGAGTCCCGCCTTGATGCCCTGCATGGCGACGTGGGCCGCGCGCCGCATGTCCTCGTACGACGAGTTGGTGCAGGAGCCGATGAGCGCGGCCTTGATGGTAGCCGGCCAGCTGTTCGCCTTGACCTCGGCGGCGAGCTTCGACACCGGCCGGTCCCGGTCCGGCGAGTGCGGGCCGACGATGTGGGGCTCGAGCGTCGACGAGGTCGATCTCGACGAGCTCGTCGTAGAAGTCCTTCGGGTTCTGCAGGACCTCGGGATCGGGCACCAGCAGCGCGCGGCTGTTCGCGGCGAGCCGGGCGATGTCGCCCCGGTCGGTCGCCTCGGGTACGCCGCCATCCGCTCGTCGAAGGGGAACACCGAGGTAGTGGCGCCGAGCTCCGCGCCCATGTTGCAGATCGTGCCCTTGCCGGTCGCGCTGATCGACTCCGCGCCGGAGCCGAAGTACTCGACGATCTTGTTCGTGCCGCCCTTGACCGTCAGGAGCCCGCAGAGGTACGTGATCACGTCCTTGGGCGACGCCCATCCCGACAGCTTCCCCGTGAGGTGCACGCCGACGAGCTTCGGGTGGAGCACCTCCCACGGCAGACCAGCCATGACCTCGCCGCAGTCCACGCCGCCGACGCCGATGGCCAGCATGCCGAGGCCGCCCGCGTTCGGCGTGTGGGAGTCGGCGCCGATCATCAGGCCGCCCGGGAACGCGTAGTTCTCCAGGACCACCTGGTGGATGATCCCCGACCCCGGCTTCCAGAAGCCGATGCCGTAGCTTCTTCGAGGCCGAGTGGAGGAACTCGTAGACCTCGTTGTTCTCGGTGACCGCCCGGTGCATGTCCTCCGAGGCGCCCGTCTGCGCGCGGATCAGGTGGTCGCAGTGCACGGTCGAGGGCACGGCGACCCGGGCCTTGCCCGCCTGCATGAACTGGAGCAGCGCCATCTGGCCGGTCGCGTCCTGCATCGCCACCCGGTCGACCCGCAGCCGCAGCGTGGCTCGGCCGCGCTCCCAGGCCTGGGCGCTCCAGTCGTGGACGTGGCCGACCAGGACCTTCTCGCTGAGGGTGAGCGGGCGGTTTCCACTCCGGCGGGCCCGGGCGAGACGCTCCGGCATCGACGTGTAGAGGGCGCGGATGGCGTCGATCATGGCAGGGCTCCCAAAGTAATCGCCTCCCGCCCAGAGGACGGGAGGCGCTCTCGTCTGCGTCCACATGCTGCCGCCACGACGCGCGGGTGTCAAGCGCGAGGAGGGTCCGTAAACCGCGCGTGAACAGTGCACGGATGCGACCCGCGCCGCTCCGCCGTCGGCGCGAAAGTCGCGCGGCTCCGATCCTTGTTCGCGGCTCGAGCCGGGGGCTAAGAGCGCACGCCTCGAACCGCCCAGGCCCCGGCCACGAAGGCAGGATCGAGCCGTCCGGCCGGACAGGGAGACGGGCGCGGACCGCGTCGCCGAACCGCCTCACGGCGGGACGGGGCGAGCGACGCAAGCATGCGGGCGCGGATCCCTGGCCTCCCAGGAACGGGAGCCAGTAGTCGTCGAAGTCCCGGAACTCCGTGGGTACCTCGATCCGGGCGCGTCGTCACCCTGGCGAGACCGGACTCCTGGAAGAGCGCGGCGAGCCGGTCGGCGTTCCAGCGGGAGAACCGCCGGGTATCATCGCGCTCGGTAATGGCCGGATCGAGGGCGACCGCCGCGGCCCGAAGTGCCGCATCATCTCCATCCGCCCGGCGTAGTCCCAGACGTACGATCCGACGGTCCCCCGGCCGCACGGTCGCCGCCATTCCCGCCACTGCGCGCTCCGGGGCCGGCAGGAAGTTCAGGAGGAGGCCCGCGACCGCCGCGTCATAGAGCCGCGGCGGAACCGGAAGGCTCAGAGCGTCGCCGACCTCGAACCGGGCACGGGGATCCCGGATCTGCCCCCGGGCATACGCCACGAGGCCCGGCGAGAGGTCGAGCCCGTCCACGCCCGCCGGATCGGCGGCGTCGACAATGGCGGCCGCCAGAGCGCCGGTGCCGCAGCCGACGTCGAGCCAGCGCGCCCCGGGCGGGAGCGCGAGCCAGGCGACGAGCTCCCGGGCCACGAGACGGCTCCAGCGTCCGACATAGCGCTCGAAGGGCTCGGCCTCGGCCCAGATCGTACGGTCGGCCGGCGGGTTCACCGCGACCACGTCCTCGCCGGGGCGGCCGCGCGGCACGTCGGAGACGCTCCGGTGGCCCGAGTCGAGGTCAGCGCCGGCGCGCGCGTCACCCCGGGAGCCGGGAGGCCCGTTCGCGCACGGTCGCGATGTTGCGGAGCTTGATGTCCTCGTAGCCACGGATCGTCTCCGGCAGGCGCGCCAGCTCGACCGCCGTCGCGTGGGCGTCGGCGCCACCAGCGGCGAGCCCGTCCAGCACCAGGCCGCGGTACCAGGGCACCAGGCCGCCGCTCTTCGCGCCGGATGGCGGCATAGCCGAAAGGATCGTACGGAGTCCCCGGAAGCGCCGGAGTCCTCGCCGGGGCCCGGAGCGCGTGCCGGAACCAGGGCCCGAGACGCAGCTTCCGCTTGAGTCCGAGCGCGCGCAGAAGCGGCGGGTGCAGATGCCAGGCGATGCGGCGGGGCGCGGCGAAGAGATCCCCGCGTCCCCGCGTGGAACGCCGGCTTGAGGTGGAGGCGCGCCACCTCGTACTCGTCCTTGTAGGCCATGAGCTTGTGAGGTTGCGGATCACCTCGTGCGTCACCTCGGCCCGCCCAGGCGCCATCGCCGCCTCGCGCGCCGCACTCGAGGACGAACACCACGTATTCCCCGGCATAGCGCGCGTCTGATAGTCGACCAGCTCGCCGACGCGGAGGGCGAGCATCCGGCGCGCATCCGGGTCGAGGTGGGCGCAGCGATCCAGGAGCGACACGTACGCGCTCGCGTCCTGGCCGGCAAACCGGTCGAGCGCGGCCGCCCGCTCCGTGTCGAACGAGCGCGCTGGGGGGCTCGACGAGCGCCCCGGACGCGGTCGGGTCGGCCAACCACAGCCGGCCGTAGCGGAAGGCCTGGACGTTCTGCTCGACGGCGACGCCGTTCAGCTCGATGGCCTGCCCTCGATCGCCCCGGCCGTCAGCGGCGAGAGCCCCGCCTGGTACGCGACGCCCAGGACCAGCATGTTGGTGGCCATGCTGGTCGCCGAAGAGCCCTTCGGCCAGCGGCCGCGCGTCGACGGTCACGTTCGCCTCGGCCCGCGTCGCGCGGTCGATCTGGCGGCGAATGGCGTCGACGGGCGGCGCGAGTCGCGTTCCGCACCATCTCGCCGCTCGGCAGGACCGACGCGTTCACCACCGCCACGGTGCGCGCCGGATCGCAGCGGTCGAGGTTCGCGCGCCCCGGCCGCGAGGAGATCGAGCGCCAGATAGAGGTCGGCCCGGCCGAGCCCTACCTTGTTCGCGGCCACCTCCTGGTAGGGCCGCGCAAGGATCAGGCTCGAGACACCGGCCCCCACTTCTGCGCCGCGCCGGTCTGGTCGTAGCTCAGGACCTCCAGCCCGTCGATGAGCGCCGCCCAGCTGAGGAGCGCGTTCATCGTGATGACACCCGTCCCGCCGACGCCCGGAAGGTAGACGTGGTAGGGCCGCTCCAGCCCGACGCGGGTCGTGGGCTCCAGGGCCGCGTCGGCCGGAAGTACCGGCGGCGAGGGCCGCCGGTATCCGTCCCCAGTTCCGTCTCGACCGTCACGAACGAGGGCAGTCCCCGCCAGGCACGAGAGGTCCTGGTTGCAGGACGAGGCGTGGATCCGCGTCTTCGGGCCGAGCTCGGTCTCGACCCGGTGGAGGGACATGCAGTTCGTGAGCGCCCCGCAGTGGCCGCAGCCCTCGCAAACCTCCTCGTTGATCACGACGAAGGTGCTCGACGTCGGCAGCTGCCGCCGCTTCTGGCAGCGCCGGCGCTCGTTGGCGCACAGGCCGTCGTGGATCAGCACGGTGACGCCCGGTGTGGCTGCGAGCTCACGCAGCACCGCGTCCTGACGCTCGACGGCCTCCACGCGCGCGTTCCCGCGAGAGCCGTGCCGCGATAGACGTCCGGGGTCCTTGGTCAGGACCACGGTCGCCCGCACCGCCTTCCAGCTCGAGCATCCTCGTCAGCTCGGGCACCGGCTTTCCCGCCGACCATCTCCTGGGCGCCCGTGTTCGCGACGAACCCGTTGTAGAGGATCTTGAAGGTCATGTTGGCGCCGGCCGCCACGCAGAACCGGATGTTGAGGTACGACGAGTGGAACAGGGAGCCGTCGCCCACGTTCTGCACGATGTGCGGCCGGTCGGTGTAGGGTTCGAGCCCGATCCACGGCAGCCCCTCGCCGCCGAGCTGAGTCATCGAGACGATGTGCCGCTCCGGCTGCTCGATGATCGACGCAAACGGATGGCACCCCGGGCTGCCCCATGCCACCTCGCCGGGCAGGAGCCGCGTGCCCACGTTGTGGGGGCATCCCGAGCAGTAGTTCGGTGTCCGGCCCGCGTGGGTCTCGTGCGGTCGCGCGCGAAGCACACCTGGATCGCGTCGAGGCGGCGCCGGATTCGCGCCGCCAGATCGGGCTGTCCCTCGGCGAGCCGGAGGAGCCGGGGCCCCAGCGCCGCTCCCGCCACGAGGTCGGAGTCCATGCCCCCCTGGATGGGGAACAGCGGCGCGCCCGTCTCGTCGGCGCTTGCCGAGCACCCGGCGCCCTCGCCGAAGCCGGCCAGAGCCTCTTTCACCTGTCCCTCGAGGAAGCCGCGCTTCTCCTCGACCACCACGATCTCCGCAGATCCCGCGCGAACTCGCGAATCGCCTCAGCATCGAGCGGGTAGATCAGCCCCCACGCGCAGCAGGCGCACGCCCAGCGCGCGCAGCAGCCTCGCCTCGTCGAGGCCGAGGTCCAGGAGCGCCTGGCGCAGGTCCGCGTACGACTTGCCCGCCGTGACCAGGCCGAGCCGGTCGCCGCGCGCGCCAGATCTCCGCGGACGTGAGGCCGTTCGCGCGCGCATAGGCCGGGACGGCCCGGTGCCGCTCGTAGTAGAGCTGACGCTCCGTCTCGATGTTCAGCCCGGGAAGAACGTGAAGTCGGTCGACTTCCGGAACGGCTTCCGTCGATCAGGAGCTCCGGCACGACGATCCCGGGGTCGTCCGGTGAGACGTGCACCGTCTGGCCGCCGTCGGCGAGCTGCCCCACGGCTTCATCGCCACCCAGCAGCCGGAGAAGCGCGACAGCGCGCATCGCGTGGAGCCCAGGGTGAGGAACTCACCCGTCGAGGCCGGATAGATGACGAGCATACCGTGCCCCACGAAGGCGTAGTCGTCCTGGTAAGGCATCGTGGAGCTCTTCGCCTCGTGGTCCATCGCCGGAGAGGACCACCACCGCGCACGTGCCGGCTCGTCCCGGCGAAGTTGCCGATGCTTGAGGGCGTCCCCGCTCCGGTCGACGCCGGGGCCCTTCCCCGTACCAGAGCCCACGACCCCGTCGTAGCGCGAGTGGGGATAGCGGTCGAGCATCTGGGTGCCGGAGAGCGCGGTGGCGGCAAGCTCCTCGTTCGCGCCGGGCACGTGGCGGATGTCGTGCTGGACCAGGATGGGCCGCGCCTGGCGAAGCGCGAGATCGTAGCCCCAGGCGGCGAGCCCGGATAACCGCTGATGAAGGTCCCGATCCGGAGGCCCGCGCGCCGGTCCCGGCGGCTCTGGTCGATCGGCAGCCGCCGACGCCTGCATGCCGGCGAGGTGGACCCGGCCCTCCTCCCGAAGGTAGCGGTCGTCGAGGGTGAGCCCAGGGCTCGCGGGGGCGGCAACCGAGTCCATCGCGCTCAATTATGGGACCGCCCCGGCCTCGGCGTCCAACGTGGCTACCCCGCCGGGAGCCTCTCGTCCCGCGCTGCGTGGAACTCCGGTCCGCGGACCGTCAGGACCAGGAGCGATCGACCAGGCGCCGGAGGCGCACGTAGACGTCGCGGGCCCGCCAGAACTTGCTGGCCTTCATCTTGTCGAGGGTGCCCTCGAGATGCACCGTGCGCCGCGCCATGGCCGGGATTTCCGGGAGATGGGCAGCGTAGAAGTCCCGATGCTTCATGGCCAGGTAGCCCACCAGGCGGCGGTGGTTCGTCGGAATCCGGCACATCCGGACCATCGAGTCCGATCGAACCCGGTAGTCGAGCATGACCTCGGGGATGCGGACGAACTGCCAGCCGCGCTTCGCCGCCTGGAGCCAGAGGTCCCAGTCCTCGTAGCCCAGCCGGTCGGGCATCTCGGTGTCGTAGCCGCCGCGTTCCTCCCAGATCACGCGCCGGAACACCGCGCGGTTGTCCACGATGTTGTCGATCATGAGTCGCTCGACGGAGAACTCGGAGGCGTCACATTCCGGCCCAGTCGCCTCGCCGAAGTACTCGATGTCCCCATAGACCACCCCCGACCGCGGGGTCCGATCCGAATGGACGTGCCCAGACGAAGGTAGTCAGGGTCGGATCCGGTTGTCAGCGTCCAGCGGGAGAAGGTAGCGCCCGCGGGCGCGGGCAATCCCCGTGTTCCGGGCCGCCGACACGCCCCGGTTCTCGTCGTGGCGGATCACCTGGTATCCGTCCCGGCGAAGCTCGGTCATCACCTCGAGCCGTCGCCTCGTCGGTCGAGCCGTCGTCGACGACGATGATCTCGAACCGCGCACCGCAAGACACTTTCGCGCTCTCGATCGCTTCCCGGAGGAGTCCCCGTGGTTGTAACGGGGGCACGACGACGGTCACGTCGACAGAGGCCGAATCGCTCATGGCACGCATCCGGGGCCAGCCCGCGCCGGGCTCAGCCCCCTTCCCGCTCGGGGCAGGGTGAGGCCCAGCCCCTCGTGAACGTCGCCGAGGCCGGTCGTCGAGGCGTCGGCGGTGAAACGGTTCTCGAAGACAGCGGGGCCGGCACCCACCGGCTTGTGGCGGGCGAGACGTCGGTCAGAACCCGGCGCGGGGCCCGGCTCCCCCGCTCGGCCGCGCGCCGGCCGCCATGGTGTCCAGGGCGCGCGCATCCTCCTCCGGGGCCGCCGCCCGTTCGCGGCGGCTGCACGGAATCCGGTCTCGTCGGGTCGCCACGCTTCCAGCGAGGTTGAGCCGCTCGCCCGCCAGCCCAGTGTGTTGGGAATCCACGTCCGGACGGTACAGTACCAGCGGTTCGTCCACGAACGTCCATTCAAACTGCTCGAGCGCCTTCACGCGGCCCTCGTCGAATCCGTCATCTATCACAACGATCTCGAAACCCTCGACCTATGGCCGAGCACGCTATCGCCCCTGCACCAGCCACGCGCGCAGACCGGCATCCGGACACTCGCCCCGCGACCGGGACAACCTCCGCGCTCATCCGGCGCGGGTCGCATTCCGCGGCCAGGGCGCGACGACCCATCGCGTCAGCGCCTCGCAATGCGCCAGCTGGTCGGCGTACGACGTCTCCGGCTCCGGCGGGAAGTGGCTGGCGAAGATCTCGCGCCGAGCCCGTCCCTGGCGCGCCCGTCCACGACGGAAGGCCGCAGAAAGCCGACCCGGTAGCCCGGAGAGAGACCTTCGCATGACGCCAGTCGGCGGCGAGAGCCGCTGATACCCGGCCAGGGTCGCGCCCGTGTCCGGCGCCTCGTCGGCCCGGCGCGGGCCGCCGCGCCCCACCTCCACGGCCAGGACCCGCGCCAGCGGCGCGTTGCGCACACCGAACGGATGATCGCCGCGCACGAAGTGGGCGCGCACGCGATCGTCCGGGCAAGGCATCGGAGGCGGCGGAGCCAGTTCTTGGGCTGCCAGGACTCCACACTGCCTTCCAGCACCGGTCGGGACGTCGATGCCAAATGCGCTCCGGGTGGCCGCCCGGCGGCAGCGATTGCCGACCGCGATCCGGAAGCACTGGGAGCACCGGCTGCACGCGGCTTGGCGGTCGCCCGGACCCTCAGCACGGTACAGAAGGCTCGCGAGGGCCGGATGGCGACTCCACAGGAGCCGGATCACCTCGGCGCTGTGAAGCTGGCCAGGTGAGGCGAGCCATACTCCATGCCGCTCCGGCGCCAGCCAGGCCGAGACCGCCCGCTGGGTGGCCGCCGAGTACATGAAGTGCGGGTGCCGGACGGCCCCGACCATCGCGCGGGACGCTCTCCTGCAGCTCGGCTTCCGAGGCGAGAAAAGAGGTGCGTGGCGCCGAGCGCCATGCTGACGGCGAGAGGGGCCGCGAAGTAGAGGAACGTGTCGGTGGTCTCGTTGGCGGACACCGGATAGCCGATCTGCCGCGGGTAGTGGTTCTCCCACGTGGCGCGGAAGTCCGAGCTGTAACCTCCGCGAACGTCAGCCGGCGGCGGCGGCCCTCGAGACGGGACATGCCGGCGCCACGGAGTCTCGTGGTCGAACAGGCCGGGCAAGAGGGACGTCGTCGTCACCGACCAGCGGGCGTCAGGTCGAAAGCTCGGTCAGAAGCCCGACCTGGAGCAGGCTGTCCTTGCCGCCGCTGAACGAGGTCGCGCACCAGCCGGTGTCCGCCATCGGCGCGAAGGGCGGCAGGAGCGGGCCCTCGTCCACGAGCTCGATGGACCGGCCCGGCGTCTCGCCCGTGCGGTACGCCTCGAGCGTGTCGAGATAGGACGACACCAGCCGCCGCCAGAGCTCGCGCTCCCCTGGGCCGAGCCGTACCGGCAAGCGCACCTCGCACGGCGCCAGGTAGAGGCCACTGGGCGTGCAGGCCGGGAGGAAGACCGTCCACCACAAGCGATCCGGCAACCCGCGCACATCAATCAGGGCGGAAAGGTGAGCGAGAACCGGGTGGCGTGATTGGGGGCGACGGAGGTCGACGTCGAACCGGAACGTCGCCGTCCGCCCGAGACCTCCGGCGGATGAAGCGTGACGCGCCGGGGCCGGGTGCTCCCGGAGGAGACCGGAGCCTCGACCATCGCTGGCCGGCCGCCCGCCGGCACGTATCACCCGGTGGGACACCAGCCGGCCAGGCTGTACTCGTGGACCGCCCGGATCCGCTGTGCCCGTCGCTGTCAGACAGCTCGGCCACTCTTGCCGAGCATCCCCGCGGCGATGGCGACGTGAAACCGATTGGTCCGCACGTGGGCGCGCGCCGCGATGGCAGTCAGGAAGGCATCCAGGTACGCGCGCCGGTACGGGACGGTCCAGAACTTTCCCGGTTGGTGGGGCTGGCCCGGCAGCTGGATGGCGTCGGACAGGTCGACGTTGTCAGGAGGGGATGGGAACCTCGGTGCGCTCCTGATCCAGGCGGAACGCGTTCAGGGTCCCGGTGCCGGCACGCCCGGTACGGCGCATAGTCGAAGTATCGAAACGCCAGGTCGGCCGGAGTAGAAGCCCGGTCCGGATGACGGACCACGTCCCGCAAGAGTCACGTAGGGTATCGCTCACGCGCGACCCACGACCCGCGCGTTCGGCGAACCGAGCGAACGCGGCGCCGACCCGGTCCCCGTAGATCGTGTGCGGCAAGATCGCGACGTCCTCAGAAGCGAGCGTGGAGGCTCTGGAGCCGCGGCAACAGGTGCTCGTAGCGGTCGATCAGGTTCCCGCCGCCCCCGACCAGCAAGACGATCGCCCCGCTCGCCCTGCTCGCCCGTGATGATCACGGCCGCCCGCGGGTACCAGCCCGCGCTGCTCGGACCTGGAGCGTCGCCGCATGGATGAGAATGGCGTCCCCGGGTTGCACGTTGTCTGGCAGGATCGCCGTACGCCCGTCACTGTGAGACGGGGCCTAGAAGGTCACCGATGGCTAGTCTCGCGGTATCTTCGACTGGGATGGGGCTCACGCCGCGGCCCAGTCCCGGGGAAGCGCTGAGCCGGGACCAGGCGGCGCCGCGCGATCTCTCCACGAGCAGGGAGTCCGCGCTCACGGTCTCATGCTGCCTACCGCCGGCGACCGGCCGATCTGCCGCGTGGCGCTAGAAGAAGGACGGATACGGCTCGGCGATCCGGCCCAGGTGGCTCCCGGTAAGGGCTCGAGCGATCCCGCAGCTGGCGGCCCCGTAAGAGCGGGCGCGGCGACGCCGCCGGGTCGATTGACCTCGAGCCGCTGGACCTCGCCGCCGACGTAAAGCGCGTGATCCCCGCAGCCGTAGCGGTGCTTCGCCGCGACGCGCCGCGATGACCACCGCGGCGTGGGCGAGCACCGGCACGCCGGCGAAGCTCCCGAAGACCGGCGCGAAAGCCCGCGACCGTCTGGCCGGCAGAAGTGGCGGCTGGCCGGCTCTTGCGCCTCGCCGAGGATGCTGATGCCGAGATCGCCGCGCGGCGCAGGCCCGCGCGTGCATGCGCGCCTTCTTCCCACCGACACCACCACCAGCGGCGGCTCCAGCGAGCCCGACATGAGACGCGTTCGCGGTCATCGCGTGGGGCGCGCCGGGGCCCCGTGGACAGCACGATCACGCCCGTGGTGAAGCGGCCCAGCGCGCGGCCCGAAAGACCCGGGCGTCGGGACGCTGCGGCATCAGCGGAGCGCGCTCAGCCCGCCGGTGTTCACCAGGTCCTTTGCCTTCCAGCCGTCGAGATCGTACTCCGCCATGCACGACTCGGCGAACTGCTTCCAGCGATCGTACTGGCCCGGAGGCGAGCGCGCCGAACAGCGCGTAGCGGCGGATCTCCTCGGTGGCTGCCGCCGTAGTTGATCTCGTACAGCTCGTGGCGGCGCGCCGAACTCGGTGCCGATGCAGTCCACAGGAGCTTCATGAGCTTGACGCGCTGCTCGGCCGTGTACGCCGTTCGACTGCCGCGCATGTAGCGGTCGATGGTACGGGCGGAGTCTCGGGTTGTCTTGAAGTCGCTGCGCGTGCGAGTTCAGGTAGATGAGGCCGCTGACGCCACCGTCTGCTCGATCAGGTACTTGATCTGCGACGTACGCGATCGGGCGCGAGCACCTGGTACGCGGCTGCCGGGCTCGATGCTCGGCAGCAGGATACAGCCGCCCTTCCACGGCTCGGCGGTCGCGGACCATCGCGTCCGTGAGCGCCCAGAACATGTTGCGCCAGGCGATGCACCTCGCCGACGTTCGCCTGCACGCCGCGGATAGTCCTTGCGTGCCCGAGGCCTCGATCGGCCTTGAGCAGCAGGCCCGCGATGAAGTCGAGCTTCACCGCGAGCCGCGTGCAGCCGTGCACGACGAACGCGCGGCAGGAAGCCGGTGCGCGGGAAGAAGTTGTTCGCCTTCTCGACGTCGCCGTAGACGAACACGTTCTCCCAGGGCACGAACACGTTGTCCATGATGAACACGGCGTCGTTCTCGTCGAGCCGGCTGGAGAGCGGCTGATCGAACGGGCTCGCCCATCACGGCGGCGCGTCATCTCGTACGAGCGCGGCAGATGAGCTTCACGCCCGGCGCGTTGGTCGGCACCATGAACACGAGCGCGAAGTTCTTGTCCTGCAGCGGGATCAGCCCGTGGTGCGCGACGAACGTGTAGTTCGTGAGCGCCGAGCCCGTCGCGACGACCTTGGCGCCCGACGACGTGATCGCCGCCGTCGGTCTCCTTGGTCGACGTGCACGCAGACGGTCGGCCGCCTGGTCGCGCCCGGCGCCATGTTGCGATCGACGGGCGGATGGATGATCGCGTGGTTGACGAACGGCACGCGCTCTGGCGCGAGCGTGGTACCAGCGCCGCGCGTTCGCCTGGTACGGCGCGTAGAACTCGGCGTTGCGCGCCGAGCGTGCCCAGGAACGCCGCTTTGTAGTCTGGCGAGCGGCCCAGCCAGCCGTAGGTGACCCGGGCCCACGCGGCGATCGCGTCGCGCGCCGGCGACCTGCTCCTCCACGTTCAGGGCGCCCGGAAATACCGGTGCGTGAAGCCGCCCTCTCCGGTGGGCTCGGTGAGCACGTGCTTGCCGGTCCCGTAGATCGTCGTGGAGCGCGTCGTAGAGACGAGCCAGCATGCGGGCGCACGTTCTGGAAGGCCGGATGCGTGGTGACGTTCTTCACCCGCGCCCCGTAGATCAGACCTCCCGCCCGTCGTCGAGGCTCGCGAGGAACTCCTTGCCGGTATACGGGAGCGGCACCTTCTTCGCCGCCGGTCGCGGGGTCGTCTCCTGGGCTCGCTTCGAGGGCTTCGCTTTCAGGAGCCGCCATGTGCGCACCTCCGGGCTGTGTGTCGGGGCTCCCCGGGGAGCGCCCGCGATGGCGATTCGATCAAGCGCAGGGGCCGGTGGATGTGAGCCCCGCCCCTATCCATTGGAGGAACCGGGCTGGCGCCGGCAGATCACGTTCAGGACGGCCTGGCGCCCCTCCTCGCGGACCGCGCGCAGGGGCGCGGCGAGAGGGCGTGCGGCAGCTCGGCCGGGCTCTCCACCCGCTCGCCGTGCCCGTCGAAGCTTCGTGCGATCTCCTCGTAGCGGGCCGAGGCCGAAGGCCGGTCAGCGGGAAGGCCGCCGTCGTCGCCGCCCAGCCGTCGGGGTGCACCGAGCGCGTGGCGCGCTCGACGGCTTCCCACGGCGTTGTTGAAGATCACGGTGAGGAACGGCAGCTTGTGGAGCTCGGACGCGAGGTGCGCGGCCGTCGGGGCGCCGAAGATGTACGCCCCGTCGCCGACCGTGGCGATGACGGTCTTCTCCGGAGCCCCGAGCTTCGCCCCAGCGCCGCTCCCAGCGCCCAGCCGAGCCCGCCGGAGTGGGGCGACCCGAAGCAGGACCCGGGGGCGGGCGGCGGGATGTGGCGGAGATCCACCGGGTACTCGTTGACGAGGATCGTGTCGGACCCCAGCACCTCGCCGATGCAGCGCGACGCCCACTGGAAGCCGATCGGCGTGCGCCCGGACTCGGCCTCCGCGGCGCGCGCCCAGGCCTCACGCTGGGTCCGGTGCGCCGCGACGGGGCGGGCGCGCCGGGCCGCCGCGGCGGCCGGGTCGACGCGCCGACGGACCGCGTCCGCGAGGCGGGAGCGCCACGGCCGGCTCGGCCGCCACGGGAATGTCGCACGGGTAGGGCGCATCGGATACCGCGAATAGAACGGGTCGACGGCGAGCTGGATCCACGGTGGCGTCGTCGGCGGGCCGCGAGCGCGCCGGGAACCGGGGACGTCGCAGTCGACGACGAGCACGACGTCGGCGTCAGCCACCGGGATAGTCCTGGCTCCCGAACACCCAGCCGGCGTGGCACGGATGCTCTGCCGGAAAGTTCACGTAGGCGGGGCTGGACTCGAGCATAGGGAAGGCGCCCGCGTCGGCGAGGCGCGACCAGGCCGTCCACCGCTGCCCGCGCCCGGCCCAGCTCGGCGGTCACGATCCAGCGGGTTTCGCGCGCGCGCGAGGCCGCTCCGCCGCCTCCTCGATCCGGGCGGGATCGGGAAACCGGCGGCTCGCCACCTGGCGGCGCGCCGGCGACGGATGCTCAGCTCGCCGAGCGGCTGCGCCAGCACCTCGCGCGGGAGGGTGAGGTACACCGGGCCCGCGCGGCTCCGCCATCGCGAGCTCGAGCGCGCGATCGACCACCGCCTCGAGCTGGGCTGGCTGGCGCAGCTCGTAGTCCCACTTGACGTACTCGCGGAGCATGCCGGCCTGGTCGAAAGCCTCCTGGGCCCAGTGGATGTGCGTGTCGCGCACGCCCGGCAAGGTCGCCGCCCTCGGTGATGGGGGTGCGGCCGGCGGTGACACGAGTACGGGGACCTGCGTCGCGCGACGCGTTGATGACGGCGCCGGCGCCGTTCGCCGTCCCGACCGTGACGTGCACCATCACGGCCTGGGGCGCGCCCGCTGACCATGTAGTACCCGTGGGCCATCGAGACGGCGACGAACTCGTGGGGCACGACGATCGGGCGCGGCGTCGTCTTCCCTTCGGCCTGGAAGCGCGCGAACGCGTCGACGATCGACGCGAAGTCGGTTCCGGCGTTGGCGAAGAAGCAGTCGATTCCGCGGTCCGCAAGAGCTCCAGGTAGGCCTGGGCGACCGTCTCGACGCGCAGGATCTTCGTGGCCATCAGCTCCTCGAACGCCGAGGGTCGCCGAGCTAGGGGTGTCAAGCGGGACGGACGTCGCGCGCAGGCTGCGCAGCAGCAGCGCGCCGTACAGCGCGAGGAGGGACGCGCCGTCGAAGAGGCGACCCGCGGCGCCCGGCCGCCGGGCCCGCGAGCGCGATGCCGAGCCAGTGACCACCCAGGACCAGGAGCGCGCCGACTCCGTCGAGCACCGGCATCCGCGGCGGAGCGCCCGCCGCGAGCAGCCAGATCCAGGAGCGGCCCCGCCAGCACCGCGAGGTGGTGCGTCTCGCTCACGGGCGAGACCAGGGGCATCGGCCGTCATGTAGAGGGCGAACAGGAACAGCCCGCCCCGAGGTCGCGCGCGCAGGCGAGGCTGGAACCACAGGATGGGTCCGAGCACAGCCGCCGCGGCGGCCTGGCGCAGGCCGGGGACGGTCGCGAGGCCGGGCCAGATCTCGGTCAGCACCGCGGCCAGCGTGAATCGCGTGCGCCACTCGTACTCCACCGGCCCCGAGGTCAGCCCGAGGACCTCCGGCAGCCACCCGTCGCGGTACAGCTCGAGCACCCGGGAAGAGATCAGCGCGGGGAGCCCCACGGCCAGGAGCAGCGTCCACGCGACGGCGCCGAGGGCCGCTCGATACGATCGGCCGCGGCCGAGGTAGAGAAGGAACACACCGCCGGCGTGAGCTTGAGCGCGATGGCGCCACCCAGCGAGACCGCCGCGGCCGGCCCGCGCCGCCGGAGGTGGAAGGCCAGAAAGAGGCTCGTGAGACACAGGAGGGAGGAGGTTCAGCTGGCCATACCGCAGGTGGTTCTGGAACGGAATGAACAGGGCGAGCGCGAGGGCGGCCGAGGCGGACGCTCGAGGGGCCTGGCGAGCACCGGATCGGCCGCGCCGCCCCGCGCCTGCCGCCAGAGTCGTCCAGAACGAGTAGCGCGCCCACGAGCGCGCGCGCGATGCTCAGCGCGAACCAGAGGCTCTGGGCCGGAGCCGAGGGGCATCCACGTGAGGGAATGACGAGGACGTCGATCGTGAGCGGATAGGGCCCGTGCCCCTGGGGCAGTGGAGCGTGTAGGGATTCCCGCCGTCCAGCAGGATCCGCGCGGACGCGAGGCGGGCGCCGAGGTCGTTCCCGTCACCCGCGCCATGCGGGCGTACATCTGAAGGAAGAAGCCGGTGCCCAGGCCCGCGAGCACGAGCCAGGCGGCGGCGCGCACGACCGCGGTCCGCGCCAGCGCCGCCATCAGGGCGGTTCGAGCGGCGTCCTTCACACGCGAGCTCGGAGGCCAGAGGACGCGTCAGGCGGTCGACGTGTGGCCTGTGGCATCCGGCATCATCCGCCGCATGCAGGCCACCCGGCAGCCCGACACGACTACGGGCGGATCGCCGATGCCATCCCGAACGCCAGGATGGCCAGCAAGCTCAGTACGCGGCCAGGAGAGCCGCAGTCCCCACTCCGAGAAAGAACGGGGTCGCGCCCACCGCGCGCATGTCTTGCCAGCTTCGTGTGGAGCCCAATCCCGGCCATCGCGACGAGGATACAGGCCTTCGCCCCCTCGTCGAGCCAGCGGGCCAGGCCGACCGGAATGAGCCCGACACTGCGTAACAAGGCCATGCCCAGGAACATCAGCACGAACGGCGGGATCGCCTTGAGCCAGCTTTGGCCGGCATCGGCGCCGGTCTGCGCGTCCGTCTCCCGACTCCACCACCACGCGATCCAGCATGATCCAGCGGCGCCATGAGCGCGTTGCGCACCAGTTATGACGACCGTCGCCACGTCTCGCGCGATCACCGAATACGCGGCGCTCGTCGCCACCACCTGACTGGTGTCGTTCACCGCCACGCCGCTCCAGACGCCAAACGCCGCATCGCTCATCTGCAGGAAATGTCCGATCAGCGGGTACAGGAACAGTGCCATCGTGCCGGTCAGGGTGATGGTACCGACCGCGAAAACCGACTTCCCGCTCGCTGGCCTTGATGACCGGCGCCGTGGTCCACGATGGCCGGGTTGCCGCAGAACGGCGGTTGCCGACGCCCAATCAGCAGCGCCAGCCGCAGGCGAACTGGAGGCGGCGGCCCACTAGCAAGGCAAAGGCCAGGGCGACGGTCATGCAGAGCAGGATGAGTCCGATGGCGCCACCGCCGATCCGGGCGACGTCGGCCAGGTAGAACCGCGCGCCGAGAAGCACGATGCCGGCTCGGAGGACCTTCTGCACCACGAAGCGGAGACCGGGCCCGGCGCCGGTGGAACCTTCCACGCGTTCGACACCACCAGCCCGAGCAGAATCGCCACCAGGATCTCGCTCACCACCGCCGGTAACACCCAGGTGATCACCCGGGCCACGACGGCCACCAGCACCGCCAGGACGCAGGCCCGGCAGGACCTTCCGGCACCACGCGATCATGGGAGTCTCCGGCGCACGCGCGCCGACGCGGCACTCAGCCTCCCGGGTGTCGGTCTCACGGCGCGCCCGGGCGATGACCAGGCGTCCACCGCCTCACGGGAGGAACTCGGGCGCCGCCATCCACGTGCGTGGCAGCCGATGCACCGCGTCCGGTCGAGCACGAAGCCGTAGCGCACTCTGATCCCCCTTTTGGTCGCTAGTGGGACAGCACGTCGATCCGGACGCGAGAAGCGTCACCGGGGGCGATCACTACGACGAGGCTGGCGCGCAGCACCCGCGGCGGGGCCCGGTGGCTGACCCGCGCGCCGACCGCCGCTCCGCCGAGGCTCCCCGCCACGACCGCAACCGTAGGCCAGAGCGGCACCTGGGCTGGATCACGAGCTTCCCGAGGAACCCGGCGACTGCGGCGATCCCCGCGATGGCGAGGGACGTCCCGATGCTCAGCCGGAGCAGGGGCCGCAGCAGTCCCGAGGAGGACCGGGTGATCGAAACGCGCCCGCCGGCCCGACGAGCCACGCTCATCAGCCCGACCACCACCGGATGGGCGACGGCTGCCTCGCGGTCGAACGTCACCACCGCCTCCGCCGGCGCCACGGTGCCGCGGGCTCTCGGGTGATGGCGCGCGGCATCAGAAGCAGCGCCAGCAGCCATCATCCCGAACACCGCGAGCAAGGTCCGGCCGGTCATAGCGCGATGCCACGGCGCCGGTCAGCGTGGCGGCTGCCATCGGGTCCCGCGATCACCGCCAGCGGGCCTGGTGCACCGCGCCCGCTCCGCCGTGCACCGCCGTACCCACCGCGGTTGCGGCCAGCACCTGGGCCATGGTGACGCCCGCGACGAGCTTGATGTCGAGGGCCCCGACACCGAAGCCACGGGGGACGTAGTAGAGGAGCGGGATGAGGACGACGCGCCCGCCCGCCGACCAGGCCCGAAATGAACGCGCCGACGAAGCCCAGGCCCGCAGGCGTCGCGGCAGGCCGGGGTCATCTGGCTCGCCGCGCCGCCGCGGCCGAGATCGGCCAGCCACGCGCGCTTGAGGGTGTCCCCGGAGACCGCAGCGCAGCGCCTCGAGGGCGAGGATGTCCTCGGGCGCGACATTGCCCAGGCTCACGTTGGCCCCGAAGCGCAGGACGAGGAGTACCGCTGCTGGGGACCGAGGGGCTTCCCACAGAATGCGCCCCGGGTCGCGCACGCCCTTCAGGGAGGCCTCGATCTCCGCTTCCTTCGGAAGGCCCGAAGGCGTCGTAGATGTCCGACCCACTGCAGCGCCTCGCGCGCCTCCATGATGACCATGAACGCGCCGCCGTCGAGGTCGGCGTTGACGATCTCGGCGAGCGCCGCCATCGGCTGCGCGTCGGCGGGATCCTTCTTGCCGACCTCCGACAGCACGCGGAACCCGGCCTTCACCGCGCTTCCCGATGGCATCGGCTCGCGTCCAGGCGTCCATCTCGATCGTGCCGTCCGAGACCTCGATCGCGTTGAAGCCCAGCTCGCGGGCGCGGTCAGGTAGCGGTCGAGCGCGCGCTGCCAGATCGCGACCTCCTGGAAGGTCCCGCCCGGCATGCAGTAGACGCCGTGGGCCGTGACAGTCCGCACCTTCTCCTTGAGCACGTCACGGCCGAAGAATGCCGACCGTCCCGGAGGTGAGCATGAGCGCATCGATGACCGGCGCCGCCACCTGCATCAGGTCGTCGATCGCGTTCAGGCCCAACCCCTTGTCGATGACCATCGTCCAGCCGCTCTCGCGCGGCTTCCGCGAGCCGGTCGCGAACCGGAATCCTCGATGATATCTTCGTCCACGCCAGGCGCCGCGCAGCCGCGTCGCGCCTCTCATTCATCGAGCAGACCCTCCATGCAGTTCAGGCGCCGCACTGGCGTGCTCCGGGCGCTCTTGATGGTCGCCCGGTCCGCTCAAGTCCACGCATCGCGAGGAGCCGCCGGGCCATCAGCGCCGGCGTGTCGAAGGCGACGCGGACGGCCAGCCGGTCGTAGAGAAGGACGGTGTTGCCCGTGCTTCTCGGTGGCGTGTCGAAGAAAGCTTGACGAGCTTCTCCCGACGGTCGAGCAGCGTGACGACGCGCGCGGTCCGGCCGGACTCGACCTTCGGGCTGACTGATGCGGAGGGACGGGCTCACCAGCACGTCCGACGGTGTCTGCACGTGCCGAAGGTCGAGGGCGATCTTCGACCCCACGGATCCTTCGACGGCGGCAGCACGGTCCCAACCGTTCCAGGACGGCGGGAAAGTCGTAGAGAAGGGTGCCCAGGCGGATGTTTGTCGAAGAGGGAGCCCTTGGCAGAACTCGTAGCCGCCGGCGGTCAGGCGGTGGGTCATCTCGGTCGAGAAGATGGTCCAGCCGCGGGTCAACCCTCCAGCAGGAACACCGTCTTGCCGCCCCGGCGCCGCCGGGATAGGCAGAGATCCCCTTGTCGTCGACCATCGCGCTGGCATGAAACGACCACGTGTCGTGATGGCGCTCGAGCGCGTGGATGACCGTAGCGACAGACGCGAGCGGTTTGAACAGGGAGTAGCGCCAGTCGGTATTGGCGGCCTCGAGGGCCGTCAGTCTCCCACGGCGAGCACCCGGTCGGGCTCGAGCGCGATCGCGGGCGCGGGCCCCGGCGCGTCGAGAGATGCGGATCTCCGCATCGACGCGAGGGCGCGCCGTCCCAGGAGCACGTCGTCGACGCGATGGTAGTCCGTCAAGAGGGACTGGGGCACGCGGTCGGTGAAGTACTCGGACCGCGTGAAGCTCCCGGTTGTTCGAAACGAGACCGAGACGGGCGTGGACGATCCGGATGGCGCGACGATGGAGGTCCATGATCAGTCCTGGTCGTTGCCCGGGCGCGAGCCGATCGCCGGTGGCGCCCGCCCCGCATCCGCCGGCAGTCGTTGCCCGAGAAGTGCGAGGCGTCAGGCGCCGGGGCGGCTAGTCACTGTCCCAGAGGGACAGCGATCGTGTCAAGGCGACGTCGGGCGCGAGTACGGATTGAGCTTGGGCCGCAGCACGATCCGCTGCCCCCTTGCCGCAGGACCGCTCCTTCCTGCGTGATCTGCTCGACGATGGTGTCGCCTTCCACCGTCTGCCCCTCGAGGTACTTCTTCCCGTTGATGAAGACGAGCCGCCCCACGGGATCGTCCGAATAGACGAGCACGTCGAGCGTGAGGCGCGAGGGCGGCGACGGTCGGGGCGGGCGCCGCCGCGGGTGCCCTGACGCCTCCCACTCCGGGGAGGCGACGCGGGGACCGGATCCGCCGTGGACGGCGCGACGGGATCGCTGTTCGGTGGGGGTCTGGGCGATCCGCGGGACCGGCTCGACGACGGCCCGCGGCGCGTAGGTGGCGCGGCGGCGCACCGGCGCCCGCGGCAGCCGGTTGAGCCGGCACCCCGGCGTCACCGGGGCCGGACCCGGAGCTGCCTGTCGGCGCGACCTTCGTCGAGGGCGCGGCGGGCGTGACCCGCGGTCCTGCGGAGGGGTGCTCGACGGCCGGACCGGGCGCGACTCCCGGGGCGGGAGCGGGACGGGGCCCAAGTGCGCGCTCGAGTGGAGCGGGCGGGAGCGGGTCGGCCAGGGGCGGCGACACGGTCGAGGGCGCTACCGGTAGCGCGGGCGCTGGCGGCGCGGGCGCGACTACCGTCCGAACCGGATCCGGACGAGTCGGCGGTGTACGCACGAGCGTGAACGTGATCGCCCCACCCAGGGCGAGCGCCCCGGCCACCGCGGCCCACACCCGGTGAGGGCGGCGGAGCAGGTCGGCACGCTTCCGTGCGCGGTGGCGAGTGTGGGAACCCGTGACGCACGTGACGATCGCGCTCGGCCTTCCGGAGGCGTCGAGAATGTACGACACGCCTCGCTCCTGGCGCGCCCCGGCAGTGAGCCGAGGCACCTCAGGCCACCCACTCCGCCCGGCGCAGGATGATGGCGGTCTCGCGGCCAACCACGCCGTCCGGCTCCAGCGAGCGGGCCTGCTGGAAGGCCGTGACGCGCTCCCACAAAACCTGGTCGTATGGCTGGCCCGGCTCGGCCGGCTGACCGGTGGTGTCGGCGCGCCCCATACGTTGCCGGGCCAGTCGGTCGCCGGCCCACGCGCGCCCGCCGGACGGGAAACTCACCGGGCGGCGGGCGCCGCAGGAGAACGAATGCGCCGTCCAGAACGGCTCGATCTCCGCCAGGAGCGCGGTCACTCACGGTCGCCGAAGCGAAGCGTCGCCTCGAGACGGCGTCAGCGCGGTGAGGACGCCGTAGCGCCGCTCCCCGGGGGCTGCAAGCTCGAGCGCCGCCGGCGAGATCCAGCCGACGGAGCTTCTGCCGGGTGCCGACCGAGGCGAGACACTCGAGGGCCCCAGGAGAGGGCGCTCACAGTCGGTTGGGCTCCCACCACTGGCACGCCCAGAGACCGTGCAGGACGGCCAAGGCTTCCCCCTTGGTGGCGGGAACGCCCGGATCCCGGGCACGTCCGCGAGACGCGGAGCCGGGAGAGGAGGACTGGCTCGGCGCCGCCGACGCGCCGATCCGGAGTCGACGGCCCGCCGGTCAGGGAGGAGGCTGGACGAGCCCGCCACGGCGCTCTCGCGCCCGACATCGCTTCCGGCCGAGCTCCCGGGCGCGAGGAGCACCGAGCGAAGCGCGCCGATGGCGGCGACGAGGACCGCCGCGGCAGCGGCTCGCACCCAGCGGGGCCAGGGCATCGGAGCCTGCCCCAGCACTTCGGCGCGCCGCTCGCCGGACGGTTGCGGCGTCCACCTGGGCGCGCTCCTGGGTGTAGGCGCCCAGAGGGGCGCGGTCGGCGATGGAGTTGATGATTCGCGGGATGCCACGCGAGCGCCGGTGCAGAGTCCGCAGGGCCGCCGCGGTGAACGCCGCCCGGCCCCGGCCGGCCACAGCCGAGACGGTGGCGGATGTACGCGCGCGTCTCCATCCCCGAAGCGGCTCGAGATGATATCGAGCCGTGACGCGCTGAGCGAGCTGCCGGAGCTTCGGCTGCTCGAGGATCGCAGCCAGCTCCGGCTGGCCGATCAGGATCACCTGGAGCAGCTTCTCCGGGTGGTCTCGAGGTTCGTCAGGAGGCGCACCTCCTCCAGCACCTCGGGCGCGAGGCTTCTGCGCCTCGTCGATGATGAGGACCGTGCGACGCCCGCGGTGTGCGCCTCCAGCAGGTGCCGATGGAGCCGATCGACGAGCTCGCTTGGCGCTGGTCGTCCCGGCCGGGTACGGAATGCGCAGCTCATCGCACACGCGTGGCCAGGAAGCTCGACGAGGGCTGAGCCGCGGGTTGAAGACGAGCGCGAGGTCGACGTGGCGGGCAGACTGCTCCAGGAGGCATCGGCACACACTGGTCTTGCCGGTGCCCACCTCGCCCGTGAGCTGAACGAAGCCACCGTGCTCGCCCACGCCATAGAGCAGGTGCGCGAGCGCCTCGCGGTGCCGCCCGCTCATGTAGAGGAAGCGCGGGTTCGGCGCGATCGAGAACGAGGAGCTCTCGGAGGCCAAAGTGTGAAGAGATACATGACGTCCCCCAGGGCCGAGTCGCCCAAGTCTAGCACAGCGTGCCGTGAAGGCAGGCCTCTACAGGATTGGCCGCCGCGCACCGCCCGGACGCGGCCGAACTACTTTGACATCCACGGGAAGCCTGCGTAGGGTGGTTTCAGATGAGCCTCTCCAGCGCTGGCGCTCGCGCAGGATCAAGGCACGGAAGTGGGTGCTGGTCGTCGACGACAACGCCCGCCTTCGCGCGCCTCTGGATCGAGGTGCTCGAGGAAGCGGGCTACCGCGCCATCGGCTCCGAGGACGGCCTGGCTGCGCGGGGACCTGATCCGCGATCTCTTCCCGGATCTGATCCTGCTCGACCTGCGGATGCCTCGCGCCTCGGGATGGGACTTCCTCGAGAACGTCCGCGTCAACCCCAGGTGGCGCACGATCCCAGTGGTGATCGTGTCGGCGCACCTGGAGGAAGGGCCGGATCTCGCCGGAGACTCGGGGCTCAACATCGTGGAGCCAGCTGGCGCCGAAGCCCGTCTCGGTCGGCGACCTGCTGGCGGAAGGTCGAGGACATCATCGGCCCCGCCCAGACACCCGCCTGACGCTCGGGACGCCGCGCCGCCGGTAGACCCTGAGCGCGGCGCCGGCCGGCTCCGAGTGCTTCTCGGCCGCGCGGGCCTCCCTCTCCTTCTTCGCCTCGCCCACCACCTTCTCGGCCAGCACGCCGGGCAGCTCCTCGTAGTGGGAGAACTCCATCGAGTAGCTGCCCCGGCCGCCTGACATCGAGCGGAGGTGCGGCTCGTAGTTCAGCATCTCCGGCCATCGGGACCTGGGCCCGGACCACGCTGCTCTCGTCTCCCGGCTCCATCCCGGCGATCTTGCCGCGGCGGCTGTTCAGGTCACCGATCACGTCGCCCGCGATGGCGGAGGGCGCCGTCACCTCGACGTCCATGACCGGCTCGAGGAGGCACGGCCGAGCCTCCTGCACGGCCTTCTCGGCCGCGATCTGCCCCGCGAGCTGGAACGCGATATCGGACGAGTCGACGCTGTGGTACGAGCCGTCGTAGAGCGTCACGCGGACGTCCACGACCTGGTAGCCGGCCATGACGCCGCGCTCGAGCCGGGCGCGCACGCCCTTCTCCACCGACGGGATGAAGTTCCGGGGATCGAGCCGCCGAAGATCTTGTCGACGAACTCGAAGCCCGCTCCCGCGCCAGCGGCTCGATCTCGACCCAGCAGTCGCCGAACTGCCCACGGCCGCCCGTCTGCTTCTTGTGGCGGCCCTGGACCTGCGCCCGGCCCTTGACGGTCTCCTTGTAGGGGATCCGCGGCGGCAGGAGGACGACCTCGGCGTTGAACTTCCGCTTCATCCGCTCGAGGGTGACCTCGATGTGTTGCTGGCCGACGCCCGAGATCAGGAGCTGCTTGGTCTCGGGGTCGTAGTGGTACCGGAGCGTCGGGATCCTCCTCGGCGAGCCGCGCGAGCGCGTTCGAGATCTTGTCCTCGTCGCCCTTCGCCTTCGGCTGAAGGGCGAAGGAGATGGCCGGCTCCCGGCGAACTGGATGCGCGGCAGCGTGATCGGCGCGTTCTCGGCGCACAGCGTGTCCCCGGTGAGCGTCTCCCGGAGCTTCAGCACCACGCCGATCTCGCCGGCGCCCAGCGACGTCGACCGCCTTGTGCTCCCGGCCCTGGAGCAGCGCCACCTGGCCGACCCGCTCTCGCGTCTCGCGCGCCGGGTTGTAGGCCTGGGAGTTGCCGGTGACGGCGCCCGAGAAGACGCGGAAGAGCGTCAGCTTGCCGACGTGGGGATCGGTGAGGGTCTTGAAGACCAGGGCGGAGAACGGCTCCTTCGCGCTGGGCGCCGCGTGACCGTCTCCTTGGTCCGAGGGTCGGTCCCCTCGATCGGCGGTCGGTCCGCCGGCGACGGGAAGGAGTCGATCACGATGTCGAGCAGCGAGCGGACCCCGATGGCCTTCGTGGCGGACCCCAGGATCACGGGCACCAGCTTGCCTTCCGCGATGGCCGCCCGGAGCGCCTTGATCGATCTCGGCCTCGGCCGAGGGTCCCCTCCTCGAGATACCGCGCGAGGAGATCGTCGTCGGTCTCGGCGACGGCCTCCACGAGCTTCTCGCGCGTGGCCTGGACCGCGTCGGCGAGATCGGCCGGGATGGCGGTCTCCTCGATCTTCCCCGGCGCGTCGCCCACGACGTAGCCCTTCATCCGCAGGACGTCCACGAGCCCGCGGAACCCGGACTCCTGGCCGATCGGGAACGTGGAGCGGGACGAAGCGGCCCTTGAGCCGGCGCTGGACCGACTCGAGCGTGCGAGCTGAAGTCGGCCCGCTCGCGGTCCATCCGGTTGACGAAGACCAGCCGCGGGCAGCCCGTACTCCTGGGCGAACTTCGAGACCTTCTCCGTCTGGACCTCGACACCGGCGACGGCGTCCACGACCAGCACCGCGCCCTCGACGACGCGGAGGCCGGCCCGCGCCTCGGCGATGAAGTCGCCATATCCCGGCATGTCGACGAAGTTGAACCGGTGGTCGCGGTAGTCGCAGTGCGCCACGCCGATGTTGATGGAGATCTTGCGCTTGGTCTCTCTCGGGATCGAAGTCGGTCGTGGCGGTACCGTCGTCCACACGGCCCAGACGGGACGTCATGCCGTTGCGGAACAGGATCGCTTCGACCAGCGACGTCTTGCCGACGCCGCCATGGCCGACGAAGCCGACGTTACGGATGCGCGCGATATCGATGGTCATCGTGCCTCCCGGGGTCGTCAGGGCTAGAGCCGGCCGAACCGGTTCGTGCGAGGCGTCGAGATCGAATCGTAGCACGGCGCTCGCGCGCGCCGCCCAGGGGGCCGGTTCGCGGACGGGCTCAGCGGCACCGGCCGGGCGGCGCCAGCGCGTAGGTCAGATCGATCGGCGGGAGCCGGCCGTCCTCGGGATCGGGCGCGAGCCGGAGCCGCCGCAGCACTTCCTGCGCGCACGTCGCGCGCGATCGGCCCAGCGGTACGCGCGGTCGAACCCGCACCAGGCCTCTGTCACGCGGCCCGCGTAGAGCGTGTGCAGGAGAAGGCTCAGCACGGCCCGCCGGGCGCCGCGCGCGTCCCGGCGCGCTCGCGCCTCCGCGAGCCGGCGCCGCTCCTGGGTGAGGCGGAACTGGTAGACCTGCGGGAAGCGCCGGTTGTCGGCCACGTAGGCCCGGTCGCGGAACGCGTAGACCACGGGGACGAGCGGGGACTCGGCGAAGGGGCAGGTCGAAGGCGTAGGCGAACCGCGAGTCGCAGGCGATCAGCTCGAGCGCGCCGTCCTGGTCCAGGTCCGCCACCCGCAGGCTGCAATCCCCGCGCGGATCGTCCCTTCGCGGCCGGATCTGCGTCCCCTGGACGTGGAGCGACGTGATAGTCGAAGCAGCAGTGCGCGCCGCCGGACCACTCCTGCACGATGACGTGCCGGCCCGGACCGCGTCGAGCGGCTGCTTCGCCTGGTTGTAGAAGGTGAGCCGCCACCCCTCGAGGGCGACGTGCTCCCAGCCCGACTCCTCCTTCGCGACCAGCGCCTCGGACTGGTCGAGGCGCCGGACCCGCGTGAGCGTCACCTCCTCGACCGTCAGCTGGCTGCGGTCGGAGTAGGCCTGGAACTCGGGGTGCGGGACGTAGACCTCGCGAAGCTGGGACCTCCTCGTCGTCGTCCACCAGCTCGGCCGCCGCGCCCGGCCGCGCGCCCGCGGCCGCCAGCAACCAGCGCGCCGAGGAGCGACGGGCCCAGCGCCGATCGATCGAGCCGAGCCGTCATGCGCGCCTCACGCGCCGAGGCGCATGCGCCAGGAAGCGGCCGGTGTACGACGCGTCCGGCCTCCGCCGCCAGCTGCTCCGGCGTGCCGGCCGCGACCACGCGGCCGCCCTCCTCGCCTCCCTCCGGACCGAGATCGATGATGTGGTCGGCGGTCTTGACGACGTCGAGGTTGTGCTCGATGACGACCACGGTGTTGCCCTGGGCGACCAGCTGGTTCAGCACGTCGAGCAGCCGCTGGATGTCCGCGAAGTGGAGGCCGGTGGTCGGCTCGTCGAGGATGTAGAGCGTGCGGCCGGTCGCGCCGGCGAGAGCTCGGTGGAGAGCTTCACCCGCTGCGCCTCGCCGCCGGACAGCGTCGTCGCCGCCTGCCCGAGCCGGATGTAGTCGAGGCCCGACGTCGTGGAGGGTCTGGAGCTTCTGGCGCACGGGGATCGGGCTCGAAGAAGCGCGAGCGCCTCCCGCACGGTCATCTCCAGGACCTCGGCGATGTTCCGGCCCTTGTAGCGGATCTCGAGCGTCTCCCGGTTGTAGCGCTTGGCCTTGCACACCTCGCACGTCACGTACACGTCGGGCAGGAAGTGCATCTCGATCTTCACCAGCCCGTCGCCCTGGCACGCCTCGCACCGGCCGCCCTTGACGTTGAACGAGAAGCGCCCCGGCGCGTAGCCGCGCGCCCGGGCGTCCGGGAGTCCGCGCGAACAGCGCCCGGATGAACGTGAAGACGCCGGTGTACGTCGCCGGGTTCGAGCGCGGGGTGCGACCGATCGGCGACTGGTCGATGTTGATGACCTTGTCGAGGTGCTGCATCCCCTCGAGGCGGTCGTGCCCGCCCGGCCGCTCCTGCGCCCGGTGGAAGACCTGCGCCAGCGCCCGGTAGAGGATGTCGTTGACGAGCGTGGACTTCCCGGAGCCGGACACGCCCGGTGACGCAGGTGAACGTCCCCAGCGGGATCCGGACCGGCATCCCCTTGAGGTTGTGCTCGCGGGCGCCGTGGATGGTCAGGGTCTTGCCGGTGCCGGGACGGCGCGTCGCGGGCACCGGGATCGAGAGCTCGCGGGCGAGATAGCGCCCCGTCAGCGACTTCGGGTCCGCCATGATCTCCCCGGGCGTGCCGGTGGCGACGACGTAGCCGCCCAGCTCCCCGCGCCCGGGGCCGAGGTCGATCACGTGATCGGCCGCCTGGATCGTCTCCTCGTCGTGCTCGACGACCAGCACCGTGTTGCCGAGATCGCGGAGCCGGAGGGCGTGTCGAGGCAGGCGCCGGTTGTCCCGCTGGTGGAGGCCGATCGACGGCTCGTCGAGGATGTAGAGGACGCCGACCAGGCTCGATCCGATCTGCGTGGCCAGGCGGATCCGCTGTCCCTCGCCGCCCGACAGCGTGCCGGCCGCGCGGTCGAGCGTGAGGTACTCGAGGCCCACGTTCTGGAGAAAGCCCAGCCGCTCGCGGATCTCCTTGAGGACGCGGCGGGCGATCGCCTGCTCCCGCTCGCCGAGGGCGAGCGCGTCGAAGAACGCGCCGGCCTCCTTGATCGTCAGGGCGCACACCTGGTGGATCGCGCTGCCACCGACACGGACGGCCAGGCTCTCGGGCCGGAGACGGCCGCCGCCGCAGCCGGGGCACGGCCGCTCGGACATGAAGCGCTCGATCTCGAGCCGGGTGTCCTCGGACGTCGATCTCCTTGTACCGCCGCTCGAGACCGCCGAGCACACCGTCCCAGCCGCCGTCCTCCCGGTGCCCCGGAGGATCAGCTCGCGCGTGGCCTTCGACAGGTCCTTCCACGGCGTGTCGAGGCTGAAGCGCCGCTTCCGCGCGAGCACCGCCAGCGTCTGCCGGAAGTACGACCGACTCGCGCCCGACCCAGGGCGCGAGCGCCCCTGGCCAGCGACTTCCGCGGCATCCGGCACGACGAGATCGGGATCGAGCTCGAGCCGCGTTCCGAGACCTCCGCACGTGGGGCACGCGCCGTACGGGTTGTTGAACGAGAACATCCGCGGCGAGACCTCGGGAAGGAGATCCCGCAGCGCACGCAGGCCAGGCGCTCGGAGAAGACCCAGGCCTGGCCGCCGTCGGGCACCTCGACGACGACCACGCCCTCCGCGAGCCGCAGGGCCGTCTCGAGCGAGTCGGCGAGGCGCGCCGCCCCGGTGTCGCGGATGACCAGGCGGTCGACGACGACCTCGATCGTGTGCTTCTTGTTCTTGTCGAGCTCGATGTCCTCGGCGAGGTCCCGCACCGTCCCGTTCACGCGCACTCGGCGCGAAGCCCTGCCGGCGCAGATCGAAGAACGAGCTTCCGGTACTCGCCCTTGCGCCCCGCACCACGGGCGCCAGCACGACCACGCGGGTGCCCGCGGGCAGGGTCCGCACGCGGTCGACCATCTGCTGCACCGTCTGGGCGGCGATGACCTGGCCGCACTGGGGGCAGTGCGGCGTGCCGACGCGCGCGTACAGCACGCGCAGGTAGTCGTAGATCTCGGTGACGGTGCCCGACGGTCGAGCGCGGGTTCCGCGACGGTCGTCTTCTGCTCGATGCGAGATCGCCGGCGAGAGCCCCTCGATCGAGTCGACGTCGGGCTTCTCCATCTGCTCCAGGAACTGGCGGGCGTAGGCCGACAGGCTCTCGACGTAGCGGCGCTGGCCCTCGGCGTAGATCGTGTCGAAGGCGAGCGTGGACTTGCCCGGAGCCCGACAGGCCCGGTGATGACGACCAGCCGGTCCCGGGGATCTCGAGGTCGACGTTCTTGAGGTTGTGCTCGCGAGCCCCGCGGATGACGATGCGGTCACTGGCCATGGCGGTGACGATCCATTCTTGCCGCGCGCTCGCGCGAACGCAACCGCGCGGCGCGCCGGTCGAAGCGCCGGGCGCGTCCTACGAGCCCGTGGCGATCGCGCCGGCAGCGATCGACCGAGAGGCCCGTCGAGGCCGGAGGGCAGCGGGCTGCGCGCGGAGGCGATGCCGCGCGAACGCAGAAGCCCAGGCGGCCGAGAAGGTGGACCGGCGCGGCGACGGCATGCGCGGGCGCCGCCAGCGCGAGCGCTCCCCACCCTCGCCCAGGCTGCCCTCCGGCTCAGCGACGCCCGGTCGAGCTGCCAGCAGCATGAACGCCACGAACCCCAGCCCGGCGCCCGCCGCAGTTGCCTGCGGCGTGGCGCGCTCGCTCCAGCAGGCGAGCACCGCCGCGGGCGCGAGCGCGCGAGGCGGCGAGACCGAGCGCCGGCGACGACGAGCGTCCAGGCTCCCGCGGGACCTCGGCAGGTCGAGACCCCCGCGCCACGGCGACCACGCGAGGACAGCGAGCCGCCGCTGCACCATCCGGGCGGCACGTCGTCGCCGGACGCCCGGGAGACCCCCGGAGCTCGCCCAGGCGGACGCCGCGGCCGCCGAGCGAGGACCGCCCAGAGCGAGCCAGGTCAGCACGGACCGCTGACGCGTTCGACCCCGCCGCACTGGTCGAGGCGAGCGTGTACACCTCGGCGCCGGTGACGCCGCGACGTAGACCTCGGGCGTCAGCCAGGCGGCATAGAGGCTCCAGCCGACCGCCAGCGCCACGCCACGTCGCCACGAACGATGGCCGCCAGCGGCGCGCTCCGCCCGGGCGATAGTCGACCCGCGCCCACGGGCGTGCCGCGCCGGTCGGCAGGCCGAGCAGCTCCGCAGGCACGCCCGTCACGCCGAGCGCCACGAGCCAGAGCCAGCCGGCTCCGCCGCGACCGCGGCTCCATCCACTCGGGCCCGGAGTCCGGCGCGTTAGGCACGCGCCGGCCCGCCTCGAACCGGAGGCGGAGGCCCGCAGGGACGACGAGCCGGTCGCCGGGGTGAAGTGACGGCCTCGTCGCCCGCCTGGACGTCGCGCGCGAGTCGGCCGCCCTCGCGGGGCTCCACGAGGACCGACCCGGTCGCGGCGAACGTGACGCGCTGCTCGTCGGCGAACCGGAGGGTCAGCGTCGAGGCCGGGCCCCGCACGGTCGCGCCGCCGTCCCGTCCAGCGGCTCCCCTCGCCGAACGCGACCCGCGCGCGCGAGGCCACCGCGCTCCACACGAGCGGCCACGCCGTCGGTGGTGCCAGCGGTGATCACGACGAGCGGCACGGCGAGTCCGGCCGAGCGCGACGACCTCCGCCCAGCGGCGGTCAGCCGGATCCGGAGCGAGATCCGGCAGACAGCAGCGCTCGCGACCACGAAGCCCGCGACGCCAGCATCGTCGCGCGCGCAGCGGCCAGCCGACCATCGCGCCGACCTCGCGCGGCAGCGGCCAGCTGGGCCCAGACGAACAGGCCGGCCACCACCGGTCTCGGTCGACGCCGAGGAGCGCGTGGCAGCTCCGGGCGCTCGGCCAGCGCGACCTGCGCCATCATCGACGCGGACGCCGACCGAAGCCGCCCGTCCGGCTCCATGGCGTCCCCAGGAGCAGCAACGCGACCATGGCGCCCGCCGACCACCACGGCCGGCGCCCAGAGTCCGCGAGTCCCGTCGGCCAGCAGGAGAGGCGGAAGGCCGAGCCAGAGCGCGGGAGAGCCCCACACCGACGGCGAGTGCGAGGGGCGTGAGCCGCGACGTGCCGGCCGATGATGCCTGTGGGCCCGCTGCCCGGAAGCCGCGCCCGAGCGGCGACCAGGCCGGTCGACGGCCGCCGCGCCGCCACCCACCATGCGAGCGCGACGTCGCCGCATCTGAAGACTCGCCAGCCGGTTCGGCGCGACGAAGACGGCGAGCGCCGCCAGCGCGATCAGAGTGCCAGGACGCACGCGCTTCGCACGAGGGCGCGGCGGCGACAGCGGAGGAAGGTGCGGCGGTCGTCGCGGACGGTGCCGGTCGGCGGGCTCCGTCACCGCCGCCCGCTCGCGCCCGACGCCAGCGACGGTCAATCGGCGTTGCGCGGCGATGACGGCGAAGCCCAGGCGCTTGAGACGTCCCGGGCGGCGGCACCGAACTCGAGGGCGAGCTCGGTCTCGAGGCGCTCGAGCGAGCAGCCGGAATGCCGGGCCCGCGCGACTGCCGATCGCGCCCACGACCCGCTCTGGCGTAGTCGCGGATGGGCGCGGCGAGTCCTCGCACGCCTGGCTCGAGCTCCTCGTCCTCGAGGGCCCACTCGCGCTCGGCCAGCGCGGGCGAGCTCCTCGTCGAGCCGCGACGGGCTCGACGAGCGTCCGGCCCGTCACGCTCGGCGGCGCCGCTACGCTTCCACATCTCCTCGCGCTCTTCGCCGGAGCGAAACGCGAGCTGGGCCTTGCCGAGCGCCGACGCGTGCGCGGGCAGGCGCCGTCCGAGATGCGGAGACCACCCGGACCGGCTGGGTCGGTGTCCACCATGTCGACGCAGACGACGGACGGTCCGTCCAGGACAGCCGAGATAGGCGGCCTCGCCGGTGACCTGCGCCAGCTGATCCAGCGACCGGGGCGCGCTTGACGGACGAGTCCCGAGGTGGTGCGTGAAGATGTTCGGCCACCTCGAAGGTCTTCATGCCGAGGCGGTAGTTGCCGCTCTCTCGGTCCTGCTCGACGTAGCCCCGCGTCTCCAGGCGTCGCGAGCAGACGGAAGACGTTGTTCTTGTGGAGCTTCAGGCGGCGGGAGCAGCTCGGTCACGCCGAGCTCGCCCTCAGCCGGGCGTGAACGCCTCGAGGATGTCGAGCGCGCGGCTCACGGACTGGATCAGATAGTCGGACTTGGCTTTCTTCATGGCGCCAAACAGGAGTCGAGCTAAGAAGGTTAAACCACGGTTATACCCTTCCGTCAAGAAAACCGCGGCCCGCTGGACATTCGCCGAGCAGGTGGAACGAGGTCCGCCTCGGACCGCGCAGATTAGAACGCATGTTTAGCGGACGTGCGCGGGCGGGTCGCCGGCAGGCGGGCGCTCAGCGAGGTCGGGGCCCGCTCGTCCGCAGACCGAGGCGCTCCCGGCCGTACTTCCCACGCGAGCACGGTCTCGCACCAGGCGCGGTGCTCGAGATACCAGGCGCACGGTGGCGCGAAGATCCCGTCGCGAACCGGTGCACCGGGCGCCAGCCGAGTTCCGGTCGTGAGCCGGGTCGCATCGATCGGCGTAGCGCCGATCGTGGCCCGGGCGGTCGGCGACGAACGTCCGCAGATCGCCGTAGCGCCGCACGCCCCGCGCGGCCAGCGCGGGATTGCCCGGCCGCCGGGCGGATCGCCTCGAGCGCCGCGCAGATCCCGTCCACGATCTCGAGGTTCGTCCGCTCGTCGCCCGCCCCCGACGTTGTACCGACCGCCGGGCACGCCCGCGCCGCAGCACGCAGGAGCAGCGCCGCGCAGTGGTCCTCGACGTGGAGCCAGTCCCGCACGTTCCCGCCGTCGCCGTAGAGCGGCAGCGGTCGGCCCTCGATCGCGTTGAGCGTCATGAGCGGGATCAGCTTCTCCGGGATACTGGTACGGGCCCGTAGTTGTTCGAGCAGTTCGTGACGCAGCGTCGGGAGCCGGTACGTCTCGTGGTACGCCCGCACCAGGTGGTCAGCGCCGGCCTTCGACGCGGCGTACGGCGAGTTCGGCGCGTACGGCGCTCCCCTCGGCGAAGCGTCCCGTCGCGCCCGAGCGAGCCGTACACCTCGTCGGTGGAGACGTGCAGGAACCGGAAGCGGCGCGCGCGCGCGCGGCTCGAGCGTCTGCGACGTGCTGGCGCGCCGCGTCGAGGAGCTCGAAGGTGCCGACGACGGTTGGTCTCGACGAACGCGCGCGGACCGTCGATCGAGCGGTCGACGTGGGTCTCGGCCGCCAGGTTCACGACGGCGTCCGGCCGGTGCTGCCGGAGCAGGCTCGCGACCAGCGGCGCGGTCGGCGATGTCGCCCTGGACGAACGCATGAAGCGGGGGTGCGATCGGACGTCGTCGAGGCTCGCGAGATTGCCCGCGTACGTGAGCCGATCGAGGCACCACCACCCGCGCCTCGGTTCGCGCCAGCAGGAGCCGGACGAAGTTCGAGCCGATGAATCCCGCGCCGCCCGCGACCAGGATCGACTCCATCGACGATCCTCACCTCCCTCGACGGTCCAGTCTACTCGCCGCGCCGGCGCCGCCGAGCGATCGCCACCCGCGTGGTACAGTGGGTCGGCATGCAGCATATCCCACGCACGGGAGCGCTCATGGTCGACGTCCGACGGATCCTGGTGGTCGTGGCTCACCCCGACGACGCCGAGTTCGGGTGCGCGGGAAGCGTCGCGCAGTGGTCGCGGACGGCTGCGAGGTCTTCTACTGCCTGTTCACCAGCGGTAACCGCGGCTCGGACGACCCGGCCATGACGCCGGAGCGCCTGGCGGCGCTGCGCGAGACGGAGCAGCGCGCGGCCGCCCGCGTCCTCGGCGTGCGAGATGTCGCGTTCCTCGGCTACCCTGACGGCGATCTCGAGGACACGCGGGACGCCCGCCGCGACGTCATCCGCGAGATCCGGCGCGTCCGCCCCGACCGGATCGTCACGCAGAACCCGTTCCCGAGCCTGAACCCCTACTCGGGTCACCGCGACCACCGTCACGCGGGCCGCCTCGCGCTCGACGCGGTCTATCCCTACGCTGCGCGATCGGATGCACTTCCCGAGCTGCTTGCGGAGGGATTCGAGCCCCACAAGGTTCGCGGAGGTCTATCTCATGCGGTCACGACGAGCCGGACGTCGTCATCGACATCACGGCCACCATGGACCGGAAGCTCGAGGCGCTCAGGTGCCACGCCAGCCAGCTCGGGACTTCGCCGGAACTCGAGGGCCGCGTCCGCAGCGCGCAGCCGACCTCGGCAAACCGCATGGGTACACCTACGCGAGGCGATTCCGGAGCATCGACCTCCCGCGGCAGGGCGCGCGCCTGCCTCCTCGCCCTCTCGTCGTCGCCGTCGGGGCGGTTGCCCGTGCCTCGGACGGGGACGCGCGGCCGAGCCGGTTCCCGAGGCCGCCCGGCTCTCGGCTGGGTCCGCGACCTGAGCGACCCGGCCATGGAAGGCCGCGCAGCGGGGACCCCGGGAGCCGACCGCGCGGCGAGCTATCTCAGCGCTGAGTTCCGCCGCCTGGCCTTGCAGCCCGCCGGCGACAGCGGGGATTTCTCCAGCGCTTCGAGGTGCTGACGGGCGTCAGGGCTGGGTCCCGGAGCCTCGATCGAGGTGACGGCGCCGGGCGTCGCGCTGCGGACGTTCGCCGGAGGCGCGAATTTCCTCCCGTTCACGTTCTCGGCCGACGGAGACGTGGCGGGGAACGTCGTGTTCGCCGGCTACGGAATCACTGGCGCCGCCGCTCGGCTACGACGACTACGCGGGCCTCGACGTCCGCGGGCACGTCGTCCTCCGGTGATGACGGGCGAGCCGCGCGCGAGACGGATCCGCGGGGCCGTTCCGGCCGGCCGAGCACTTTCACTACACCGAGCTCCGCCACAAGATCCTGAACGCCCGCGAACACGGCGCCGGCGCCGTGATCATCGTCGAGAATCCGGGACGAGGGACCGGCTGGCGGCGCTGCCGCGGCACCACGCCGTCCTGGGGCATCGTCGCGATCTCCGCGCGCGGCGCGAGGTCGCCGGACGCGCCTCCTGAGCCCCGCCGGGCTCGACCTCGCCGGCCTGCAGGCGGAGATCGAGACGCGCCGGGAGGCGCCGGCATCCCGCGCGGTTCCCGGCGCGCGAGCGGGATCCGGGTGACGCTCCTTCGCGACCAGGAACGACCGCGAACGTCGTGGGTCTCCTGCCCGGCTCGGATCCGACCCTCGCCGGCGAGGCGGTCGTGGTCGGCGCCCACTACGATCAATCTCGGCCGCGGCAGCCCGTTCTCGCTTGCGCCCGAGCGCGGGGACGCGATCCACCCGGGTGCCGACGACAACGCGTCGGGCACCGCTGCGCTCCTCAGGATCGCCGAGACCCTGGCCCGGACCGGCTCGGGAGCGCCAGGAGCATCGTGGTCGTGGCGTTCTCAGGAGAGGAGCTCGGTCTCCCTCGGCTCGACCCACTACGTGAGCCAGCCGGCGAGTGCCGGATCGACTGGACCGTCGCGATGGTCAATCTCGACAGCGTGGGCCGGCTCCGCGACGGCCGGCTCCACGTCATGGGCGTCGACACGGGACAGGGGCTCCCGCGCCTCGTGGGTAGCAGGCGGCGCAGGGACTGCCGGGGCCGTCGAGGCTCCGCGGGGACGGGCGTCGGCCCGTCCGATCACACGGCCTTCCCTGAACCGCGAGCGCCCTGTCGTGTGTCTCTTCTTCACGGGCGCGCACGCCGACTATCACCGCCCGAGCGACACGTGGGACAAGATCGACGCGGACGGGCTGCGGACGGTCACGACGGTCGCCTACCGGGTGGTCCGCGCCCTCGCCGATCGGGACGATCTGGTTGACTTCGTCCGGCGTGCAGGGCGGTCCGCCGCGCGCGGGGCGCCGGGCCCACCGGTTACGGCCCGTACTTCGGCGCCGTACCGGACTTCGGCGACTTCGCAGCCGGCGAGTCCGCTCTCGGCGGCGTCCGTCCCAGGCAGCCCCGCGGACTGGGCAGGCCTCCAGACCGGGGACGTCATCGTGCGGTTCGCGGGGTGACCATCCGACGCTGGACGATCTCGTCTTCGCCTCCGGAGCCGCCGCGCCGGCGAAGCCGTCGAGGTCAGCTACGTCCGCGACGGGACGGAGCGCGCCGCGCAGGCCACGCTCGAGGAGCGGCGGTGAGTGGCGCAGGCCTGACGGACGCGGAACGGGAGTGCTGAGCCGCCCGCTCGACCGCCGCACGCTGCTGCGTCTCGGCCTGCCGGCGCCGCCGCCTTCCTGCTCGAGCACGTCGCGGCGCGGCGGGCGCGCGCCCAGGCCGGTCGAGCGGACGCCGCCCGCCGACCCGCGCGAGCGCCATCTCGCCGGTCTCCGCCAGCTCACGTTCGGCGGCCAGAACGCCGAAGCCTACTGGGATCGCACCGGAGCCCGCCTGGTCTTCCAGTCGACGCGCCCACCCTTCGGCTGCGACCAGATCTTCACCATGAATGCCGATGGGAGCGACGTCCGGCTCAGTGTCCACCGGCCGCGAGCCGCACGACGTGCGCGTTCTTCACGCCCGGATGGCGCGCGGATCCTCTACGCCTCGACGCACCACGCGGGGGCGGACTGCCCGCCCGCCGCCGATCGCTCCAGCGGCTACGTCTGGCCGCTCTACGACTACGACCTCTACACGTGCGCCGCCGACGGCGCGCGATCTCAGGCGGCTGGCCGGCTCGCCGGGCTACGACGCCGAGGCACGATCGCGCCCGACGGGCGGATCGCTCTTCACGTCGATGCGGGACGGCGACCTCGACCTCTACGTCATGGACGCCGACGGCGGCAACGCGCGGCGGCTCACCGACCGGCCCGGCTACGACGGCGGGCCGATTCTTCTCCTGGGACGGCCGGGACATCGTCTGGAGAGCCTGGCATCCGACCGAGGAGGGCGAGCGCGCGGCGTACCGGCGCTGCTGGGCCGGGGCCTCGTGCGCCCGAGCCGCGCGGAGCTGTTCGTGATGGCCGCCGACGGCACGGGAGCGCGGCAGATCACGTCGAACGAGGGCGGCGAACTGGGCGCCGTTTCTCCACCCGGACGGCGAGCGGATCGTCTTCTCGTCCAACCTCCACGATCCGGGCCGGTTCGACTTCGCGCTGTATCTCATCCGCCGCGACGGGCGCGGCCTCGAGCGGCTCACCTACGGGGAGTCGTTCGCGTCGTTCCCGATGTTCTCGGCGGACGGTCGCCGGCCTCGTGCCTTGCTCGAGCCGCGGGGCGCCGCAACCGCGCGAGTTCAACGCGTCTTCGTGGCGGACTGGATGGACTAGCGGCGCGGCGCCAGTCGGCCGCCCGCGCCTCAGACCGCGGCGACTGCCGCCCGGTCGTGTGCGCGGGTCGCGCGCAGTCGGCCGGAGCCGGCCCGGCCGATGTTAGAATTTGCCTGACAGATGACGCCGCCGCGAGAATCCGGAACGACGACGTCCGCACTCTGGCGTCCGGCCGAGGCGCCGACCGCTTTCGGCGTTGGTCCAGCGCCGGGCCCAGATGGAGCCGGAGGGCGTCACTTCACACCTCTACGGCACTCCGCTGACGGCGGGCGCGTCTCCACTCGACGAGTCCTTCGCTACGCCGGCGCCCTCCGCGAGCGAGGTCTCGGGCCGGACGACAAGGTGGCGATCATCCTCCCGACGTGCGAGGAGTTCTTCTTCACCTTCTTCGGTGCCCTCGCCATCGGCGCCGTGCCCGTGCCGCTCTACCCCACCCTCGAGCCCGCGCTCAAGGCCAAGGTCTTCCAGAGCTGCGGAGGCCGCGGGCGGTCGTGACGATCGACTGGTTCCGGGCCGACGTCGAGGCCGCGAGCGCCGGGGCGCCGGATCTCCAGCATCTCCTGACGCCCGACGTCCTCGACCTGGGGAGCGCGATTGCCGGGCCCTGCAGGCGCGCCGAGGACGCGACCTGCTTCCTCCAGTACACGTCCGGCAGCACCTCCATCCCCCGCGGCGTCGTGCTGAGCCATCAGCAACGTGATGGCCACCGTCGGATGATGGTGGACGCCGTGGCGGTGACGCCGACCGACACGCTGGTGAGCTGGCTCCCCTCTACCACGACATGGGGCTGATCGGCCTCGCCTTCGGCGCGCTCTACACGGGCGCGCGGCTCGTGCTGCTGCCCCGGACCTCGGGATCCCCGCGCCTGGCTCGAGGCGATCTCCGCAGCACCGGGCCCAGCTCACGGTCTCCCCGACTTCGGCTATCGAGACTGCGTCCGGCACATCCACGACACGACGGGCCTCGACCTCTCGAGCCTGCGGATGGCGCTCTCGGGCGCGGAGCCGGTTCGGCTGTCGACCATTCGGGCGTTCCAGGAGCGCTTCGGCGTGGGCGACATCTTCGCGCCGGCGTACGGTCTGGCCGAGGCGACGCTGGCCGGTTGCCGTGTGGCCGCCCGGGCAGCCGGTGCGCGCCGACCCGACGGGCAGCTTCATCTCGGTCGGCCGGCCGTGCCGGGCGGTGCGGGTCGAGATCGCGGGGCCCGACGATCGAGAGCGAGCCCAGCCCGGAGAGGTGGGCGAGATCCTGGTCCAGAGCCCCGGCGTGATGCGGGGGTACTACCGCGATCCCGAAGGCACCGCCCGCGCGCTCCGCGACGGGTGGCTCCACACGGGCGACCTCGGATTCCTGGATGCCGAGGGCTATCTCTTCATCACGGGGCGCATCAAGGACGTGATCATCGTGCGTGGCCAGAACATCGTCCCCGCCGACGTCGAGGATGCGGCCGACCACGTCGCCCGGCATCCGGTACTCGGCCGCCGTCGGTCTGGAGAGCGAGCGCACCGGCACCCAGCGGCTGCACGTGGTTGCCGAGGTCCGTGGCGACGGGCTGACGCCCGAGGAGCTGTCGCGCATCGCGCTCGACGTGACGCAGGCCGTCCGCCAGCGCAACGGGCTCCGGCCCGCGCGGGTGTTGCTCGTGAAGCCGCAGACGATCCCGAAGACCTCGAGCGGCAAGATCCAGCGCGCCGCGCTCGCCGCCATGGTCGCCGAGGGCGCATCGCGGACCGGATCCTCCACCACACCGGAGCGGCCGGGCACGAGCCGGACCCGGTTCCCGACCGCCGGTGACCGGGCTCGTCGCCTTCGCCCTCGTGGCCGCGCTGGTCGGTCGCGGCGATCTGGCTCTACAACGGCCTGGTGGGACTCCGGAACCAGGTCGGCAGCGCCTGGGCGCAGATCGACGTTCAGCTGAAGCGCCGCCACGATCTGATCCCAGAACCTGATCGCGGCCGTCCGGGGCTACATGCAGCACGAGCGCGACCTCTTCGACCGCATCGCGACCGCCCGGACGCGGGCTCTGTCGGCCAGCGGCGCCGGAGCGGTCGGAGCCGCCGGAGGGCGCGCTGACCCAGGCCGTCGGCGGGCTGATCGCCGTGATGGAGCGCTACCCGGATCTCAAGGCGAACCAGAACGTCCTCGCGCTGCAGGAGGAGCTGGTCACGACCGAGAACCGGGTCGGCTTCGCGCGCCAGCTCTACAACGATCTGGTCGCGCGCAGTACAACACGCGCCAGCAGGTCTTCCCGCCAACCTCGTGGCCGGCGCCCTCGGCTTCAGGCCCGCCGAGTTCTTCCAGGTGGACGCGGTGGATCGGGAGCTCCCGCGGGTCGACCTCGGATCGCGGTGACGGGATGGCCGGGGAGGAATCGGCGACCTCCGCCGTTCCCGCGGGCGGGGTCCCCGCCCGGCGCGGCCGAAACGTCTTCGACGAGCAGCGCCGCAACCGGCGCGACACCTGGCTCCTGATCGCGGGCTTCGTCGCGCTGCTCGCGTTCATCGGCTTCGGCTTCGATCTCTTCATCCTCGGCGCGACCGGCGTGGCGCGTCCCGGCGGCGTGCCGCTCCCCTGCCGCATCGCGGCCACCGGCGCCGCGCTCTGTTCGGATCGGCTCGGCGTGGCTCGGCTACCGCTTCGGCGACCGGGCGGTCCTCGCGTCGAGCTTCGCGCGGCCGGTCGACGCCGAGGACGCCTCGCCGGACGTCAAGCAGCTCATGAACGTGGTCACCGAGATGGCGATCGCGGCCGGCCAGCCCATGCCGCGCGTCTACCTCATCGACGAGCCTGATCCGAACGCGTTCGCGACCGGCCGCGACCCGAACCACGCGTCCATCGCCGTCACGACGGGCCTCCTCAAGACGATGAACCGCGACGAGCTCCAGGGCGTGATCGCCCACGAGATGTCGCACGTCCGGAACCTCGACATCCGGAAGATGACCCTGGTCGCCGCGCTGCTCGGCGCGGTGCTGCTCCTGAGCGACTGGGCGACGCGCCTGCGCCTGGGCATCCCGGCCGACCGGGACTCGAAGCGGCGCGAGGGCGGCGCGGGCGGCGGCCCCCTCGTCGTGATCCTGCTCGTCGTGTGGCTCCTGACCATCCTGCTCGCGCCTCTGATCGGACGGCTGCTGGCCACCGGGATCTCGCGCCGCCGCGAGTACCTCGCCGACGCCTCCGGGGCCGCGCTGACCCGCAACCCTCTCGGCCTCGCCAGCGCGCTCCGCAAGCTCGAGGCGGCCACGGCGCCGACGGCGCGCATCTACCGGGGCACGGCGCACCTCTGCATCGCGGATCCGCTCGGCCAGAGCGGTCAACGAGCGCGAGGGATGGCTTGCCGACCTCTTCGCCACGCATCCGCCGATCGCGGACCGCGTGGCGCGGCTCGAGGCGATGGCGTACCGGGGCCGCGCCTAGCTCGACGCCCGGTCGCTACCGCGAGACCGGATGATCAGGCGCTTGCCCGACGGCGCGCCGAGAACGCGGTCGACGGTCTCCACGGACACGGCGACGCCGGAGCCGATCAAGCGCCTCGAGGGTCGCCCGGAGCATCGGGACCATCTCGGATCTGAAGCCGGGCAGCGGCACCACCCGAACACCACGGTGTCGGGCGCGGTCTGCTCCGGCCTGGTAGTCGGCGATGAAGCGGACGACGTCGCATCTGCCAGGCAAGCTGGGTGGCCAGCATCGCGGGCGTGATCGCGCGCCCTTCGGGGTCTCGATCGTCTCCCGCTTCGGCCGTCGATCGCGGCGAGAGTCGGGAAGCCACGGCCGCACGGGCAGACGGGGCCCCTGATGGCCCAGTCGCCGAGGTCGTAGTTGACGAACGGCATCACGTCGTTCGTCAAGGCGGTGACGACGACGCGCCCGCGCTCGCCCGCGCGGACGTCGCGCCCGTCGCCCCCACCACGCGGAGGACGACGGCGCTCGCTGTTGACATGCAGCAGCGCCGGGTCGTCCGGGCAGCTCTGCGCGACGTGCGGGACCTCCCAGGTCGAGTAGTGGTTCACGACCCGGCAGCCGAAGCCGGTCCGAATCGCCACCTCCTGGACCGACGAGAGGTCTCGGCACCGGTCATGACCACGCGCTGGGATACCGGGCGAGCGGCCGACCATCCGCGAGGAGCTGGTCGCCAGCCGCGCGGCGTACGAGGGGCTCGCCCGGATGAAGTAGGGTCGCCGCCGGGGCAAACGGTCCAGGCAATCCCGGAAGGCACCTAGGGTCAGGTCGACGCCGGCAACGGTGATCGTCCGCTCTCCCAGCACCAGAGCGCGCTACGAGCGGTGGCAGGGCGGCCGATCCCGGAATGTTCTCGACGGCCTCACCGCCGGGCGGACCGAAGATGTGCGATCCGCGGCGTCCAGGGTCCCGCGCCGATCCAGCCCAGGAAGAACCAGTGCGACCCGAGCCAGCTGTCCATGCCGGCCCGGTCCGCGTAGAACTCGAAGGGGACTCCGGTCGACCCGGATGTGCGGGTATGCCATCGCCGGGCGGTCGGAAGCCCTTCCGCCACCGTGCGCGAGGAAAGTTCGCGCGGAGGTCCGCCTTCGGTCACGACCGGCAACCGCGAGAGGGCGGACAGCGTGGTAACGTCTCCCGGGGTCACGCGGGCGCGGGCGAACAGGTCCCGGTAGTAGGGCACGCGGGTCGCCGCGCGCCGTCGAGCACGTCCCGAAGACGGCGTAGGGCGCGTGCCTCGAGCTCTTCCCGGGGCCGCCACTGGAGCTGCTCGGAGACGGATCGCCTCCGCCCAGGGCCGGCGCCCGGTCGGGTCGCTCGTAGAGCGGGAGCACGACATGGGGAACGAGCCAGCGGTGCATCGCGCGACCGACGGAACCGCCCGATCCTACACCGCAGTCGGGACCGGCTGGTAGCCGGGCCCCGCGACGCTCAGGCCGTGCCCGATTCCCTCCCTGTCGCTCCGGGACCTGGCGATGGGGGCCCGCCTGATCGGGGAACTGCCCCGGCTGCTTCGGCACCCGATCCGGATCGAAGATGCGCGGTCCATTCTCCGGCGACGTCTCGAGCGACGGGCGGCCGACTTCCTGGACCTGGTCCAGTGGGGCGTCTACGCGAACCCGGCGAGTCCCTACCGCGCCCTCCTCCGTCTGGCCGGCTGCGAGTACGGAGACCTGGAATCGCCTGGTCGCGACGGAAGGCCTCGAGGGGGCGCACTGCGGCAGCTCTACGCGCAGGGCGTCTATCTCACCGTCGAGGAGCTCAAGGGCCGCCGCGCTACCGTGCGCGGCTCGACGGCGATCCAGGTCGACCCCTCGCGACTGTTCAGTCCCGGCTCGCGCCACATCTTCTGTCCCAGACCAGCGGAAGTCGTGGCAGCCGGAGCGTGATTCCGATCAGTCTCGCCGGCGATCGTCGACCGGGCCGTCGACCTCGCGGTGATCCTGGGCGCTCACGGGGCGAGCGATTGGCGCCTGGCCTGCTGGGAAGTGCCCGGCGGCAGCGCGCTCGCTCAGGTGCTGGAATACGGTGCGGCCGGCGTCGAGGCCCGGCGCTGGTTCTCGCTCATCGATCCCCGGGCCGCCGGCGTTCACCCCCGGTATCTCTGGAGCGTCCACGCGCTCCGGCTGGCCCAGCTGCTGGCCGCCAAGCGGCCGCTGCCGGCCCCGGCCCACGTGACGCCGGACCATCCGCTTCCGATCCTTCGCTGGATGGCGGAGATCCTCGAACGCGGCGAGACCCCCATGTCATGAGCTATCCGAGCGCGGTGGTGCGACTCTGCACGGATGGCCACGGAGACCGGCATGGACCTCAGCCGGGCCGTGTTCACGAGCGCCGGCGAGCCGATGACGGCGGCACGCCTGGCCGCCATCGAGAGCACGGGGGCCCGGATGATTCCCCGATATTCCAGCGTCGAGTCCGGTCCGATCGGCTATGGCTGTCAGGCTCGACGGGCGCCCGATGACATTCACCTGCTGCGCGACCTCGTCGCCCTCGTCCAGCCGGGCGGCGCGGGTGGTCCCCGCGGAACGGCGGGCGCGAGCGACCGTCGCCCGTGCTGCCGCGCACGCTCTCGTGTCGACGCTCCGGGCGTCGGCGCCGCTCATCCTGATCAACGTCTCGCTCGGCGATCAGGCCGTCATGGAGGAGCGACGCTGCGGATGCCCGCTGGAGGCCTTGGGCTGGACGACGCACCTCCGGGACATCCGGAGTCACGAGAAGCTCACCGCCGGCGGCATGACGTTCCTCGACACCGACCTGATCCGCGTGCTCGAGGAAGTCCTGCCCGCGCGTTTCGGCGGGGCGCCGACCGATTACCAGCTGGTCGAGGAAGAGGCGGCGGAAGGCCAACCTCGGGTGCGCCTTCTCGTCCATCCTCGAATCGGAGCGGTCGACGCCCCAGCCCTGATCGAGACCTTCCTGTCCGCGATCGGGGGTGGGACGGGCAGCGAGCACGTGATGGCGCTCCTCTGGCGGGATTCGAAATTCCTGCGTGTCGAGCGCCGCGCGCCGCTGGCGGGGCCGTCCGGCAAGATCCAGCATCTTCACGCCGAGAAACCAGGGACCCGGACCTGATCGGGCCGGTGAGCGATCCCAGCCCGCCTGCGGTACGCTGAGCGGCGTGGCGGAGTCTCTGGTCAGTCCGGAGGGATGCGTGAAGCTCGACATGACCATCGCGATCGAGGACCTTCGCGACGTGCCGGCGCTCGCGAGGGAGGCCGAGGCCCTCGGTGTCGACGGCCTCTGGACGGCGGAGACCCGGCACGACCCGTTCCTGCCGCTCGCGCTGGCGGCGGAGCACACGAGCGGGTGAGCCTCGGCACCGCCATCGCGGTCGCGTTCCCGCGGAGCCCCACCGTGGTGGCGCACGCGGCCTGGGACCTCCAGGCCGCCTCGGGGGACGGGTGATCCTGCGGGCTCGGCACGCAGGTGAAAGGGCACATGGAGCGCCGCTTCTCCGTCAAGTGGACGGCGCCGGGGCCGAGGCTCCGGGAGTACATCCTCGCCCTCCGGGCGGTGTGGGACGCGTGGCAGACGCGGGGCCCGGTGAGCTTCCGGGGCGAGCACTACTCGATCACCCTCACGACGCCGTTCTTCGCGCCCGGCCCGATCGACCACCCGCGGATCCCGATCTACATCGCGGCGGTGAACGCCTACAACCTCCGGCTGGCCGGCGAGCTGTGCGAGGGCGTGCACCTCCACCCGTTTCACTCGGCGAAGTACCTGCGCGAGTTCGCCCTCCCGAACATCGAGGCCGGGCTCGCCAAGAGCGGCCGGACCCGCGGCGCGATCGAGCTGGCCTGCTCGGTCTTCATGATCACGGGCCGGACCGCCGAGGAGGCGGCGCGCGCCCGCGAGCACGCCCGCGCCCAGATCGCGTTCTACGCCTCGACCCGGACGTACGAGCCGGTCCTCGCCGCCCACGGCTGGCAAGACCTGACGCCGCGGCTCCACCGGAAGTCGGTGGAGGGAGACTGGGCCGGTATGGCCGCGCTGATCACGGACGAGATGCTGGACGTCTTCGCGGTGGAGGCGCCGCTCGACGGGCTTCGCGCCGCGCTCGACGAGCGTTATGGCGGCGTGCTCGACCGCATCGCGCCGTACGTGCGCCCTCGAGCGCGCACGAGCCGCGAGGAGCTGCGCGCCTTCGCCGAGGCGCTCCGCGCCCGGCGCTAGACTCGGTTCCTACGACATCGAAGGGAGGCTGTCCTCATGGTCAAGCTGATCGGGGTCGCGCTCATCGTGCTCGGAGTGATCGCGCTGGTCTACCAGGGCATCACCGTACACGAGCAAGGAGAAGATCCTCGACGTCGGGCCGTTCAAGGCCGAGGTCGAACCGCGAGAAGACCATCCCGCTGTCGCCGGTCCTCGGCGTGGTGGCGCTGGTCGGCGGGGTCGCGCTCCTGCTGGTCGCCGGGCGCCGCTCGCTGGCCGCTGGTAGCCAGGGCTGCTCGGCCGCCCGGCCCGGCGTCAGACGGCGAGCTTGTTGGCCGCGTCGAGGGCGGCCACCTTGTAGCACTCCGGCCAGCGTCGGGTAGTTGAAGACCGTGCGCATGAAGTACTCGAGCCCGCCGCCGAGCCCCAGGACCGCCTGGCCGATGTGGATCAGCTCGGTCGCCTGCGTCCCGATCGCGTGGGCGCCGAGGAGCCGCCGGTCCTCGCGATGGAAGAGCATCTTGAAGAGCCCGCTGTCGTCGCCCAGGATCTGCCCGCGCGCGATCTCGCGGTACCGCGCGATGCCGATCTCGTACGGCACCTTGGCCGCGGTCAGCTCCTGCTCGGTGGCGCCGACCATGGAGACCTCGGGGATCGCGTAGATCCCCACCGGGAAGTGGGACGCCATCGCGCCCGGCGGCGACGCCGAAGGCGTGGCACGCGGCCAGCCGCCCCTGCTCGCTCGACGTCGCGGCCAGGCTCGGGTAGCCGATCACGTCGCCCGCGGCCAGGATGTGCGGCACCGCGGTGCGGAACTCGGCGTCGACGCCGCAGCCGGCCGCGGTCGTCGGCGCGCGAGCCCGGCCGCGGCGAGGTTCAGCTGCGTCGGTCGCGCCCATCCGCCCCGCCGAGAAGAGGACGAGGTCGGAGACGATCCGCTTGCCCGACTCGAGGAACAGCACGCCCGCCGCGGCGGCGCCTCCGACACCTCGAACCGCTCCACCGTCTCGCCGAAGCGGAAGGTGACGTTGCGCTTCCGCATCTGGTGGATGAGCTCGTCCACGATCTCCCGGTCCGCGAAGTCGAGGATCCGGTCCCGCCGCTCGACCACGGTGACCTCGATCCCGAGCACGGCGAAGATCGAGGCGTACTCGATGCCGATGACGCCGCCGCCCACCACGGTCATCGCCCGCGGCAGCCGCTTCAGGCGGATGATGTCGTCGCTGGTGATCGCCACCTCGCCGTCGATCACCGCGCCGGGCGGGGTGACGGCGCGCGTGCCCACCGCGACGACGATCGTGTGAGCGCGAACCGGGCGGGCGCCGGTCTCCGATCGCACCAGGAGCGTGTGGGGATCCTGGAACTCGCGCCTCGCCCCGGATCACGGCGATGTCGTTCCGCCGGAGCTGGTTGTCCAGCACGTCGATCTCCCGGCGCACCACGTCGCTGACGCGCGCGAGCAGCTGTTCCGCGGTCGGGCGGGCGCCGACCGCGGGCGCCGGCGTCACCGCCCACACCGCCTCGCGGAAGGTCTTGCTCGGGATGGTGCCGGTCTCGACGCAGACGCCGCCGACGTACCGGTTCTTTCTCGATCACGGCGACCCGCTTGCCCAGCTTCGCCGCCTGGACGGCGCGCGCTGGCCCGCGGGGCCGCTCCTGATCGCCACCAGGTCGAACTCGTAGGTGTCGCTCATCGTGCCTGCACTCTACCCCGATCCGCGCGCGGCCCGGCAGGGCGCGCGTGAGTCGGTCAGCGGGGGCCAAGCGCGGCCAGCATGGCCGGCGTGTCGATGTACGCCTCGAACCGCGAGATCCGCGCGTCGCGCACGGTCCACACGTGCACGATGGCCACGTCGAACGCGGACGCCGCCGTTCCGCGTGTGTCCGCGCGTCCGCCCCACCACGGCCACGTGGTCACCCGCGTCGATGAAGCGCTCGACGGTCACGGTGGAATCGATCGCGCCCAGCAGCCGCGCGAAGAACTCCCGCACGCCGTCGTGCCCCGGTAGTGCCCGCCCCACGGCAGGAGCTCCGTCTGGTGGAACTCCACGTCGGGATGGAGCCGCGCGAAGACGGCGGCGGGGTCCCGCCGCGCGAACGCGTCGTAGATCTCCCGGACGAGCCTCGAGGCTGCGCGGCCGACACGCGCGACGCCTACGGCGTCACGTCAGCGACACGCCGGCCTTCTGCCAGTCCTCGAGGAAGCGCTTCAGACCGATGTCGGTCAGCGGGTGCTTGATGAGCTGCTGGAAGACGGCGAACGGCAGCGTGGCCACGTCCGCCCCGGCGAGCGCCGCATCGATGACGTGGATCGGGTTCCGGAGGGACGCCGCGAGGATCTGCGTCTCGAAGCCGTAGTTGTCGTAGATCTTCCGGATCGTCCGGATCAGGTCCATCCCGACGTGCGAGATGTCGTCGAGGCGTCCGAGGAAGGCTGACGTAGGTCGCCCCGGCCTTCGCGACGAGCAGCGCCTGGTCTCGGCGAGAAGCAGAGCGTCAGATTCGTCCGCAGCCCCTCGCCCCGGAGGATCCGGAGCGCCTTGATGCCCTCGACCGTGGTCGGGAGCTTCACGACGACGTTCGGCGCGATCTTAGCCAGCTCGCGGCCCCTGCTGGACCATGCCGTCCGTGTCGGTCGCCACGACCTCGAGGCTCACCGGGCCGTCGACGATCCGGCAGATCTCGTCGACCAGGTCTCGGAACGGCCGCTTCTCCTTGGCGACGAGCGAGGGGTTGGTGGTGGCGCCGTCGAGGAGGCCCATCGCCGCGACCTCCTTCAGCTCGTTCACGCTGCCGGTGTCCAGGAAGATCTTCATGACCTGTCCCCCTCTGTCCTCATCGGCTCGCCTGGCGGGCCGACCGAGTCTCTGGCATCTCCCGAGGGCCGAGGCTCCGCGGCCTCCACCCGCTCCAGTCTCACCCGGGTGCCGGCCCGCACCGCCGGAACACCGTGGAGTCACCCTCCACGCGCCCGAAAACGTTCACCGGCGCTCGCCGGACGGCACTCGTCGCCTCGGCTGGCGGGCGTCGGGCCGAAGAAGATGCAGAACGCTCGCCCGGGCGGCCAGTACCCGAGGTCCCCGCGCTCCACGACCTCCGCGCGTCGTCCTCGGGCAGCGACACGGGAATCGCGAAGTAGATCTCGTCGCCCCACGTCTGGGCGGCCGCCTCGATCGGCAGCGCCTCCGCGATCGCCCGTCCGGTCCGCGAGTCGTCGAGCGTCGCGCGCGCCGAGACCGGGCCGGCGACGATCCTGAGCGCCGTCGTCACGAGGCCCAGTCTACCGCCCCGCGGCGCGCCGCGGCAACCGCGGCCCCCGGCGCCAGGCGCCGAGGACCCCGGCCCGCCGTGGCGGGGATCGCCGCGGGTTGACCCCGCTGGACGGCTTCCCTACCATGACGTCAGCCGGGAGCCACCAGCCCCACGTCCTCGAGGAGATGCCATGTCGCCTGATCAGCTGACCGCGGAGCCCACCGAGCTCTCCGGACGATGATCCGGAACGCCTGCGTCAACGACGACACCATCGGCTCCGGCCAGGAGATCCGCAACGTCGCGGCGCTCGAGGACTACTTCGCCGGCTCGGGCCTCACCTGCCAGCGCTACGAGGCGGCGCCCGGGCGCGCGAGCCTCGTCGCCCGGATCGAGGGCCGCGACCGGACGCGCCCCGACGCTCCTCCTCATGGGGCACACCGACGTCGTGCCGGCCAACCCGGCGGGCTGGCGCCGGACCCCTTCGCCGGGGACCTCGTCGACGGCATCGTCTGGGGACGCGGCGCCACCGACATGCTGAACCTCACGGCGACCATGGCCGTGGCCACGCGGCGCCTCGCGGTCGCCGGGTTCCGGCCGCGCGGGACGCTGATCTACCTGGCGGTCGCCGACGAGGAGGCCGGCGGCGCTCTACGGCGCGCAGCACCTCACGCACGCACGCGCTCGACGACGTCCGCGCCGACTACGTCATCACCGAGAGCGGCGGCGTGCCGGTCCCGACGCCGTCCGGCCCCGGGCTCCCGCTCACCGTGGGCGAGAAGGGCGTCAACTGGCGCCGGCTCACGGTCGCGCGGCACGCCGGGACACGGCTCGCGCCCGTTCCGCTCGGACAACGCCCTCGTGACCGCGGCCGAGGTCGTGCGGCGGATCGCCGCCTATCAGCCGAAGGCGCGCATCCTCGACGTCTGGCGGCGCTACGTGGAGGCCGTCCAGCCGGATCGCGAGCTGGCCGCCGGCGCTGACCGACCCCGAGCGCGTGCTCGACACCGCCCGGCGCATGGAGAGCCTCGGCCTCGCTCAGATGGCCCACGCCTCGACGCACACCACGTTCTCGCCGAACCTCGTCCGCGGCGGCAGCAAGGTGAACACGGTGCCGGACCGCATCGAGATCGACGTCGACATCCGCGCCCTGCCCGGCGTCACGCCGGCCGAGGTGGACGCGATGCTCGACACGGCCATCGGCGACCTCCGCGGGCCGCGTCACCATCGAGTCCATCGGCCGCGAGGAGGGCTCGCTCACGTCGCCCGGACACGCCGCTCATCGACACGCTCCGGCGCGTGACCCAGGCGCTCGTGCCCGGCAGCCACATCGTGCCGCGCCTCACGGTGGGCGCGACCGACGCGCGCTTCTTCCGCCTGCAGGGCATCCCCGCCTACGGCTTCGGGCTGCACTCCCCGCGCATTCCCCACTCCGAGTACCCGCTGATGTTCCACGGCAACGACGAGCGGGTCGACGTCGAGAGCCTCCGGCTCTCGGCGGAGATGTGGGAAGCCCTCTGCCGCGAGTTCCTCGGTTGAGCGGCCCGCGGTCGAGTTGGTGTCCGGCGATGGGCCGGGAATGTCTGGCTTCATCCGAGGGAGCCGCGTCATGAGCGAGCGCAGGTACGAAGGTGGGCAGATCGAGTTCCATTTCGAGTACGACCCCGGATATCGTCTGGTCGCGGCCAATGGGGTGTGGGGCGATCCGACGCCGCGGGTGACCTGCGTCTCGACTTCTTCGTCGAGGCGGTCTCCCTTCCGACCCGCGTCATGCACGCCATCAGCCCCGAGGGGCGGGTGGGGACGGAGCTCCGCCGCGAACCCGAGCGCCGGTTCACGCGGCGCATTCAGCTGGGCATTCTGGTCTCGATGGACCACGCGGAGAGCATCGCCAGGACCATCCAGGACACGGTCGCCGAGTACCGGTCACGCGGCGCGGACGACAAGGCATGAGCCCTCCGGCCGCTACAGGTCGAGGACCGGCGCACCGAGGTCGACCGATCACCTCCAGCGCAGCCAGGTAGCCAGTGAACGAGGCTCCCAACAGATGACGCGGGTCGATGGCCCCGGGGCCGCTGCCCGTCGAGAAGGCACCGGGCGCCCATGACGAACCCCAGGCTCCGCAGCCAGCACTGGTTCGGAGGAACCGATCTCAACGGTTTCCTCCATCGGGCGTGGATCAAGGCGGAGGGCTTCACCGACGACGCCTTCCAGGGCCGCCCGGTCATCGGGATCGCGAACTCCTGGAGCGAGGCCACGAACTGCAACGCGCATCTCCGCACCGTGGCCGAGCACGTCAAGCGGGGCGTCTGGCGCGCCGGCGGCTTTCCGCTCGAGTTCCCGGTGATCTCGCTCTCCGAGCCGCTCATGAAGCCGACGACGATGCTCTTCCGGAACCTCATGTCCATGGACGTGGAGGAGTGCATCCGGAGCCTGCCCTTCGACGGCGTCGTGCTCCTCTCGGGCTGCGACAAGACCACGCCGGCGCATGCTGATGGGCGCGGCGAGCGCGACCTCCCGGCCATCATGGTGACCGGCGGCCCGATGCTCCGCGGCATGTTCGGCACGCGAGGAGGTCGGCTCGGGCACCGATCTCTGGCGCTACTGGGACGAGTTCCGCGCCGGCCGGCTCGACGAGGAGTCGTGGTGCGAGCTCGAGAGCTGCTTCTCGCGCTCGGCCGGCCACTGCATGGTCATGGGCACCGCCTCGACGATGGCCTCGATGGCCGAGTCGCTCGGCATGACGCTGCCGGGCGACGCGGCGATCCCCGCGCCCGACTCGCGGCGGCTCGTGCTCGCCGAGGCGACGGGAAAGCGAATCGTCGAGATGGTGGCGGAGGACCTCCGGCCCAGCCGCGTCCTGACGCGCGAGGCCTTCGAGAATGCGATCCGCGTGGACATGGCGATCGGCGGGAGCACGAACGCGATCGTCCACCTGCCCGCGATCGCGGGCCGGGTCGGAGTGCCGCTGCCGCTCTCGCTCTTCGACCGGCTGTCGCGCGAGACGCCCTTCATCGCGAACGTCCGGCCCTCCGGCAAGTACCTGATGGAGGACTTCTTCTACGCCGGGCGGCCTGCCCGCGGTTCTTCACCAGCTCCTGCCGCTGCTCCACGGCGGGGCGCCGCACGGTGACCGGCCGGAGCCTCGCCGAGAACGTGCGGGGGCCCGCGTCCGCAACGCCGACGTGATCGTGCCCGCTCGACCGGCCGCTCGGACGGGAGGGCGGCACGGTGATCCTCCAGGGGAACCTGTGCCCCGACGGCGCCGTGCTGAAGCAGACGGCCGCCTCCCCATCTCCTGCCACCGCGGCCGGGCGGTGGTCTTCGAGTCCAAGCACGACCTCATGGCGCGCGTGAACGATCCGGCGCTGGACGTCGACGAGACGAGCCGGTCCTCGTGCAGAAGCTGGGCGGCCGCGTGCGGCGGCCCGGGATGCCGGAGTGGGGGCAGCTCCCGATTCCGGAGAAGCTTCTGCGCCAGGGCGTGAAGGACATGGTGCGGGTGTCGGACGCCCGGATGAGCGGGACGTCCTACGGCACGTGCGTCCTCCACGTCGCGCCGGAATCCGCGGTTGGCGGGCCCGCTCGCGCTCGTCCGGAACGGGGACGAGATCGAGCTGGACGTGCCGGCGCGGCGCCTGGTCCTGCACGTGCCCGACGACGAGGAGCTCGCGCGGCGGCGCGCGCGCAGTGGACGCCGCCGCCGCCCGCCTTCACCCGCGGCTACGGAAAGCTCTACCTCGATCACGTGCTCCAGGCGCCCGACGGCGCCGACTTCGACTTCCTGCGCGGCGGTCCCGGGCAGGACTGGAAGCCCTACGAGCCCACACCAGCCACTGACGGGGTCAGGCTTTGACGTCCAGGAGCCGGCATGATGAGCGCCGCGGCTCCTCCTCATGGTCCTCCTGGGGCTTGGCTTCCTCGCCGCGGCGCCCGCCACCGACGCGCAGCAGCCAGAAGATCTACCGGATCGGCGTCCTGGGGGCCGCTTCCGCGTCCGCCGCGCCGTCTACCTGGATGCGTTCAGGCAAGGCCTTCGCGACCTCGGCTACGTCGAGGGGAAGAACATCGTAATCGAGTCCCGATGGGCCGAGGGCCGCTACGATCGCCTGTCCAGCCTGGCAGCCGAGCTGATCAAGCCAAGGTGGACCTCATCGTGACGCATGGGCCATCTGGCGCGCGGGCCGCCAAGCAGGCGACCAGCACGGTCCCCATTGTCAGCTGGCGGTCGTCGGTGACGCCGTAGCGACCGACGCTAGCCAGCAAACTCTCTCCCGGCCCGGCGGAACGTCACCGGGTCCACGTTCTTCTGGCCGAGCTGAGCGCGAAACGCCTGGAGCTACTCACGCAAGTCCTGCCGGGGGTCACCCAGGGTGGCCGTGCTCTCAATCAGACAATCCCAACTTCCGAGGCCCGCTCAAAAGCCGACGATGTCGCCGCGCGGGTGCTACGACTGGATCTCCAGCACGTTGACGCGCGAGTCCCGCCGACCTCGAGCAGGCCTCTCTCGGTGTGTGGTCAAATGGCGGACCAACGCCCTCGTGATTCCCGAGGATGCGGTGTTCATCTCTCACGCGAAACGGATTGCGGCCTTGGCGATCAAGAACCAGTTGCGCACGATCGGGTTCGGGGAGTACGCCGAAGCCGGTGGCCTCTTAGCGTTCGGAGTGAGCTTTGCCGATCTGTGGCGTCGAGCGGCAGTGTTCGTCGACAAGATCCTGAGGGGCGCCAGGCCCGCTGACCTGCCGGTCGAGCGGCCCACCAAGTTCGAGGTGATCATCAATCTGAAGACTGCGAAGGTCCTCGGGCCTCACGATTCCCCAATCGGTGCTCCTGCGCGCGGACAAGGTCATCGAGTGACGGCGTATCTACCGCCGAACCAGGAGTCCTGCTTACATTTTTGCATCACATTGGAGACACTACCTCCTGACGCCCGGGTCGACTGCTTGGAGCAAAAGCTGACCGCGTAGGGACCGCAGGGCGATGGGGTGGTTCGGGAAAACAGGCGTGACACGAGGAGAGAAATGTCAGGACATCACAGTCTGAGCCGCACGGGGGCGCGTTCCGGCCGACCGTGATGGGTCGCCGCGGCTGCGTGGCGGCCGCCCATCCTCTCGCCGCGATGGCCGGGGATCGAGGATCCTCGCTCCAGGGCGGCTCGGCCATCGACGCCGCGCTCGCGACGTCCTTCGCCCTCCACGTCGTCGAGCCGTACATGTCCGGTCCGGGCGGCGTGGCGACGCTCCTCGTGTTCCACCGGGGCGCCGCGAGGCCGTCGTTTCGGCCGGCCGGATGCCGGCCGCCGCCGATCCCGGCCACGTCACGGCCGAGGACCTCAAGGCCGGCCCGCGCTCGATCGGCGTGCCTGGGCCTGGTCGCGGCCACGGTGGGCCTCCACGAGCGCTACGGCAAGGTGCCCGCGCCACCGCCATGGCCCCGGCGATCCGGCTGGCGGAGGACGGCTTCCCGCTCACCGTGAAGAACGTCGAGTTCTTCCGCAAGGCGCGGCCCCAGCTCGCGCACTCGCCGGAGGCGGAGCGCACGTTCCTGGTCGGCGGCGAGGTGCCCCGCGCGGGCACGGTGCTCGTGCAGAAGGACCTCGGCGGCACGCTCCGCCAGATCGCCGAGGGCGGCGTCGACGCCTTCTACCGAGGACCCATCGCGCGCGCCATCGCCCGGGCGATGGGAGGCGCAGAAGGGCTGGATCACCGAGGCGGACCTGGCCGCGGTATCGGCCGACGTGGGGAACGCCGCTCGCCGTCAGCTTCCGCGGCCACGAGGTCGTGCGTCCCGCCGCCGCCCACCAACGCGCTCCAGTCGGTCCAGACGCTCCACCTCCTCGAAGGGTTCGATCTCAAGGGCATGGGGCACAACTCGGTGGAGTATCTCCACCACTTCCTCGAGGCGGCCAAGGTCGCCTCCGCGCGACCGGGTCGGCCTCGACGTCGCTGCATCCCGACGCCCCGATCGCCGGCCTGATCTCGCCGCGCTACGCGGCCCACCGGCGCGCGCTGATCGATCCCCGGAAGGCCGGCGTCTCGGGCGGCGAGCGGTGGAGCGCCGAGCGGCTCGGCCGGCGAGATCCTGCCCGGCCACCCTGCCGACTTCGCGAAGGAGCACACCACGCACTTCGCGGTGGCCGACGGGGACGGCACGGTGGTGACGGTCACGCAGACGCTCGGGAGCCCGTTCGGCTCGGGCGTCATGGTCGCCGGGCACCGGCATGCTCCTCAACAACCTCCTCATGTGGGCGGATGTCCGAGCCGGGCAGCCCAGCGGTGCTCCGCGGCGGCGCGCCCGATGCAGACGCGCATGGCGCCGACCCAGGTCTTCCGCGACGGACGTTCCTCCTCGTCGATCGGCACGCCGGGCTCGTACGGCATCCTCCAGACCACGCCGCAGATGCTCCTGAACGTCGTCGAGTTCGGCATGACCGTGCAGGAGGCGATCGAGGCGCCGCGCGTGCGCGCGTACCGCGACCGGCTGGTCGACGTCGAGGGCCGCATCCCTGCCGCCGTCCGCGACGGCCTGGCGGCGCGCGGTCACCAGATCAACGTGCTCGAGGACTGGTCCTGGGTCGTGGGCGGAGGCCAGGGCATCCGGCGCGATCCGGAGTCCGGCGCCCTCCAGGGCGGGGCCGATCCGCGGCGCGACGGCTGCGCGCTCGCCATCTGAGCGCGCCTCCGCCCGAGCGCGCGATGGTGGCGACGACACGCCGCGCGATCGCCGGGATGATCCCCGAGTCTGACCCGAGGAGAGCGATGACGGTGGCGATCGACGACGTCAAGCGGATCCTGGTGGTGGGCGCCGGCCAGATGGGGGCCCAGATCGCGATGCAGGCCGCCCTCCACGGCTACGCGGTCACCCTCAACGACCTCTCGGCCGACATCCTCGCGAAGGCGATGGCGGGGAACCGCGGCCACCTCGACCGGCGGGTCGCCAAGGGACAGATGAGCCAGGCCGAGATGGACGCGGCGGTCGGGCGCGTCCGTCTCGAGCCCGACCTCGACCGGGCGGCCCGGGATGCCGACTTCGTCATCGAGGCGATCGTCGAGCGGCTCGAGCCGAAGAAGGAGTGCTTCGCGCGCCTCGATCGCGTCGCCCCGCGTCACGCGATCCCTGGCGACGAACTCCTCCACCCTCGGGAACTCGCTCATCGCCCCGCGACCACGCGGCCCGCGCAGTGCGTGAACATGCACTTCTTCTTTCCGCCGCTCGTGATGCGCCTGGTCGAGGTGGTGAAGGGCCAGTGGACGCTCGAGGCGACGCTCGACACGACCGCGCGAGCTCGTGCGCCGGATCGGACGCGAGCCGGTCGTGCTCCGGAAGGAGCTGCCGGGCTTCCTGGTCAACCGGATCCTCCGCGCGCTCGGCAACGAGGCGTACTACCTGCTCGAGCAGGGCGTGGCGCCGTTCTGGGAGATCGACAAGGCCGTCGAGCTGGGCCTCAACTTCCCGATGGGGCCGTTCCGGCTGGGCGACCTGTCCGGCCTCGACATCGGCTACAACGCGCGGCTCGAGACCTACGCCGCGACTCACGATCCCAAGGACCGACCGCCCGCCGAGCTCGAGAAGCGGGTCAAGCGGGGCGACCTCGGCCGGAAGACCGGCAAGGGCTTCTACGACTACCGGAAGACCGCCGCCGGAGCCGGTTCGCGACTGAGGCCGACGGCGACGCGGTCGCCGGTCCGGTGAGCGCCGATCCGGCACCAGGCGTGACCGTCCATCGCGTTCGTCCGGCGACGTCATGGGCCATCGCCGTCCGGATCGCCCTCGAGGCACGGCCGCGGAGCCACGGGCGAGGCCGACTCCCGCCCGCGACCCCGGGCTCGCGACACTAGCGCGGCTGCAGGCCGGGCAGCGCCCGGCGCGCCGGCCGTCGCGCCGCCGAAGCGCAGCCAGACGCCGGCTCGCCACGGCCTTGTCACCGCGCATCTGGTAGCCAACGGTCACCGCGTCGTCCGATCCGCAGGTCCTTCGACGTGAGCGGGCCGCCCGAGACGCTGGATCTGGGTCTCGGAATCCAGCGTGAACATGCTCGGGCCGGCGCCCGGCCCGAGACACCCTGCCCGAGGTCGATGACGAGACGGCTGTCGGCGATGGACTTCACCACCCCGCGCGCGATGCTGAGCGGCACGCGCGCGGGGCTGGCGCCGGCACGCTGGGCCACGGCGGCCGCGGGCTTCGCCGCGGCCGGCGCCGACGTCTGGGCGAACGCTGCCGGCGCGATGAAGCGCCACGCCGGCGAAGCACGGCAACGAGACGACCCTGAACGATGCGCATCGGACACCTCAAGTTGTGAGGGTTCACCGCTGCGCCGTCAGGCTGCGATCCGCGTGCCAGTCCGCCGCGAAGAAACCAACCGTGCGCCGGGTCAGCGTCGGACCGCGTCATGGCCTGATTCCGCAGCGTACTTCGTCGCGTCGCGACGCCCGCGCAACCCGGACACGTCTCGGTACCGCGTGCCTCACCAGCGTCTCCTCGCGCACACCCGGCGTATCACGCGGTCGGACGGCGACGGTGGAGCGCCCGCGCCAGCTCCAGGCCTCCGCCATGCGAGGGTCGGCGCGCCGGCCGACCGATCCGTGCAGGCCATCCCGGCCGCGGACGTCGACCGCCCAGAATCGGCTCTATACTGGCCGCCGTGGATAGTCTCGCGACGGACGCTGAGGCCGCCGGTCGCGCGAGGTGGCCGATGACGGACTCAGCGACCCTCGCTTGCGGCGGCGCTACCGTGTCGCGTTCGCCGCCACCGCCATGCTGCTGGTCGGGATCGCCGTCACCCTGCCTTTCTCGCTGGCCAGCGTCCTCGACGAAATCCTCGGCCTGACGACCGGAAAGGTGCTGCCGCTCCTGCGGCCACGGGGCGCCGCGCCCGCCGGACTCCAGGGCGCGAAGCCGAGCCCTGATCGGACGCCGATGGATCGTGGTGAAAGGCGGACACAGATGCGGTTTGCTAGCGGTCTGGCTCGTGGCATTCATGCTGGTGAGCGGGTGCGCCGCCCTCAGGGCTGAACGGAGAGCCTCCCGTCGCCGAGCGACGCCGACAGCCTGGGGGACCGGAGGGCGAGGACACCGGCGACTCGCTCACAGCTGACGGCGGGTGAGGTCGCGCTACGACCAGTGGCCTCTTCGGGCTCTCGAGCGTCGACGACTGGAAGCCGCGTCCGGCGCTTCCCGTGCCCCGCAGCCGTACGGGACGCGCGCCGCGCTCCCGCCGTTGACGCCCGGGCGACTCGCGCGCTAGCTGCCGATCTTCGCCAGCGCCTGAATCGCCGGCTGGTAGCCGGGATAGAGCGAGACGGCGCGATTGAGACGCGGTCCGGGCGTCAGCCTTCCGCCCCTGCACCGCGAGCAGGTATCCCTGCAGCGTGCTGCGAACTGCGCCTGGTCGGCGAGCTGGATCGCGGCATCGATCTCCCGCTGGGCCTCGCAGATGCTTCTGGCTGGACCACGGGCTCTGCTTCTGCTCGGCGGCCTGGGCCGCCTGGGTGAACGGCCGGATTGCGCGCGGTCGTAGTGGCGCGTAGGCGGGCGCCAGCCGTCGGATCGGACTCGGTCTGGCGCAGCCAGCGCTCAGCGTGCCGTCCCGTCGCCCTCGATCGCGCACGTCGGCCGGCGCGAGAGCGTCTTGACGTAGGCCTGGATCTCGGCCACCGCGCTGCTCGTGGCGGGGATGCGTCGACAGGATCTGCGACATCGCCGAGTCCGCGCTGCGGCTTCTGGCCGAGGTTGGCCAGGATAGCCGTCGATCGCCCGGTTCAGGACCTCGTGAGCGCGCACCGCCTCGTTGGGATCGTAGCCGGCCCGCGCCATGTAGAGCACGCCGAGCTGGTCGGCCTGGAGCTCCTAGCCGCGGTCGTAGCTCAACAGGAGGAGCTGGGTGCCGGCCCCGCCGCCCCGGACCGCCAGCCCGCCGAGTCCCGACGACGTCGCCGGCGACCCCGAGAACACCGACGCCCGCGCCGCCCAGCGTCGCCCGGCTCTGGCGCGCCGCCGCTGTGGCGCGCCGCGACATGCCCCATCTCGTGCCCCATCACGAACGCGAACTGCGCCTCGTTCTCGAGGTACTGCAAGAGGCCGCGGTTCATGGCGGTATGGCCGGAATCGCCCACGCGTTCGGCTCCGACGCGCTCTCGAGCGTGAAGTCGACGGGCAGGTTCGAGCGGTGAGACACCTGGTGGAGCTTCCGGACGATCCCGTCGAGGTAGGCCTGCGTCGCCGGATCGATCCGGAGGGCCCGCCCTGCCGACCAGGCGAGCTCGGCGAACGCCTGCTTGCCGAGCAGAAGCTCTTCCTCCTCCGAGAGGAGCATCAGCTCGGACTGCCCGGTGACCGGGATTGGTCGCGCAGCCGGCGGCCGCGACAGCGCCCAGCGCGGTCGATCCCCGAGCCCCTGCAGGAGAGACGCGTCGGGAGACCTCACCGCCCGGCTGGAGCCGAATCGCGCGACCATCTCTTCATCTGGCGTCGACCGGGCGTCAGCTGTCAAGCCATGAGGCCCGCCAGGAGCCGCCGGAGCCGACACCCGCGACTGCCGTGACAGCTCACCACGCGAGAGGACGCCAGCCTCGGGCGGCTTCACGGCTGAAGAACTAGCGGTCAGACTACGGCCGCGCGCCCGAGTCGACCCGTCGGGAGCGGTCCCTCGGCGGTTCTCGATCCGATCAGGAGGACAGGCCCATGCACACGAGCGAGGTCTTCGTCGGCGGCCAGTGGCGTCCGCCGGCGTCGGGCGAGACGTACGCGACCATCAACCCGGCCACCGAGGAGGTGAGCGCCCAGGTCGCCAAGGGCGACGAGCGCGACGTCGACCTCGCGGTCCAGGCGGCCCGGCGCGGCGTTCGACCAGGGACCCTGGCCCCGGATGGCGGCGGCCGAGCGGGCTCGGGTCGCTGTGGAAGCTCGCCGACCTGATCACGCGCCAACCTCGACGAGATGGCGCGGCTCGAGAGCGTCAACACCGGGAAGACCCTCTTCGACTCCGGCAAGGTCGAGCTCCCGTTCGCCGCCGAGGTCTTCCGCTACTACGCGGGCTGGACGACGCAAGATCCACGGCGAGACGCTCAACCTCCGCGACGGCGCCTTCACCTTCACGCTCCGCCAGCCCCTCGGCGTCGTCGGCGCGATCGTCCCCTGGAACTTCCCGTTCCTGCTCGCCTCCTGGAAGATCGCCCCCGCGCTGGCAGCCGGCAACACGCTCGTGCTCAAGCCAGCGCCCGCTCACGCCCCTGACCGCGCTCCGCTTCGCCGAGCTCACCCAGGAGGCCGGCCTCCCCGAGGGCGTCTTCAACGTCGTGCCGGGCCCGGGCGGCAAGGCCGGCACGGCGCTCGTCCGGCATCCCGGCGTCGACAAGATCGCCTTCACGGGATCGACCGAGGTGGGCAAGGGCATCATGCGCGAGGCGGCGGGCTCGCTCAAGCGCGTGTCGCTCGAGCTCGGCGGCAAGTCGCCGAACGTCGTCTTCGCGGACGCGGACATGGAGGCGGCGCTCCGCGGCGCGATGAACGGCATCTTCTACAACAAGGGCGAGGTCTGCGCGGCCGGGTCGCGACTTCTCGTGGAGCAGCGCGTCCACGACGAGTTCGTCGGGAAGCTCGTCGAGCGCGTCAAGGGCCTCAAGGTCGGCGATCCCATGGACAAGACGACGCGGATGGGCCCGGTCGGTCTCGGCCCAGCAGCTCCAGACGCGTGCTGGGCTACGTCGAGGCGGGCCGCCGGGACGGCGCGACGCTCGGCGGCCGGCGGCGAGCGCGCCCGCGTGGGCGACGGCCGCGGGCTACTTCGTCCAGCCCACGGTCTTCACCGGCGTCACGAACGCCATGCGGATCGCCCGCGAGGAGATCTTCGGACCCGGTCCTCTCGGTCATCCCGTTCAAGGACGCCGACGACGCCGTGGCCCAGGGCAACGAGACGTTCTACGGCCTGGCCGCCGCCGTCTGGACGCGCGACGTCGGCAAGGCGCTCCGGATGGCTCGCGCGCTCCGCGCCGGGACCGTCTGGGTCAACGCGTACAACCTCTTCGACGCCGCTCTGCCCGTTCGGCGGCTTCAAGGAGTCCGGCTTCGGGCGGGAGCTCGGCCAGGCCGGGCTGGACCTCTACACGGAGGTCAAGAGCGTCTGGGTGGACCTCTCGTAGCCGAATCGGCAGTGGCTCGACAAGTTCAATCTTGACAATTCCGATGAAGATTAGGTAGTTTTCTCCGACATGGCCGACGGCGAGCTGGTCAGAGCGCTCGTCCAAGCGTCGAGGAGCGCCGGTGCCCGACCTGCCGGACGAGGATCGTCGTGCCTCGAGCCTGAGGGCCTGCGTCGTCAAGAACGCCATCCTGCGCGTGAGCGCGAAGACCGGCCGCGCCGCGGCGCAAGTGTCCCCGCTGCAAGGGCTGGGTGGAGGTGCCGCTGAACTACCGGGACTGACCCGGACCAGACCGGCACGGCGCAAGTCGCACCACAAGACGAAAGCCGAGCGGCACGGGCCTCGAGGGCCCGGCCCTCGGCTTTTGCGCTTTTGGCTCCGCGCCCTCGACGAGGCGCCCGGAAAGAGGAGGACTCGAGATGAGCGTCACCGATCAGCTGCTCCGGAACAACGAGCACTACGCCGGATCGCTTCGAGCAAGGGGCACCTACCCCTGCCGCCGGCCAAGGGCGTGGCGGTCGTCGCCTGCATGGACGCGCGGCTCGACCTCCACGACCTCCTCGGGCTCGACGAGGGCGACGCCCACGTGATCCGGAACGCGGGCGGCGCGATCACCGAGGACGCGATCCGCTCGCTCGTGATCTCGCAGCGCCTCCTCGGCACGCGCGAGATCATCCTCATCCACCACACGGACTGCGGGATGCTCACGTTCGCCGACGAGGCCATCAAGCGGGACATCCAGGCCGAGACGGGCATCCGGCCGCCGTTCGCCTTCGAGCCGTTCCCCGACCTCGACGAGGACGTGCGCCAGTCGCTCGCCCGGGTCCGGACGAACCCGTTCATCCCGCACCGCACCGAGGTGCGCGGCTTCGTCTACGACGTCCGGACCGGAGCGCCTCCGCGAGGTGAAGTAGCGCCACGCTCTCGAGCGCCCGACGTCGTCCCGCCGGCACGGGAGCGCTTGGCTTCGAGCCGGGCCCCGTACCGGTGGGAACGCAGCGACTCGAGGCTGATTCCGATACGGCCGTACCGTTCCGCCGACGCCGGCCGTCAGGCCGCGCGCGCGCCGACGTCAGGTTTCACGCGATCCGACGCCTGGCCTCGTCCTTGCTCCTCTGTCGACCGCCGCATCCGATTGGAGGAGGCCCGGAATGACGGCGTCCCGCCGGCAGATCGCTCGCGTGGTCGTTGACCGTCGTGCTGCACGCCGTCGCGCCGCGGCCGGGGCGACGGCCGAGCCGTGGACGCGGGCGTACGTCGGAGGCGCTCCCCGACGAGGCCTTCGCCGTCGTCCACGTCCGACCGGACGGCACGAAGTCGCGCCACCTGCCGCACCACGACGCCGCCGGTCGGCTGGATCTCTCGCACCTCCGGAGCGCGCTCGCCCGCCCTCGGTCAGGTGCGCTGGGAGGATCCGGCCGACGCGGAGCGCGCGCGGCAGCACCTCCTGGCGCACCAAGAGGCGCTCGGCTATCCGCCGGCGGTCGGCACCGCCGCCGGCAAGACGACCGCTCGCGTTGACCGCTCGCCCGAGCGGCTCCTACAATCGGGGCGTGAGCGGCGAGCGTGACGGTCCTCACGTACCGTGACTACGCGGCGCTCCCGGACGACGGGCGGCGGTACAGAGCTGCACGACGGGGAGCTGTCAGTGACCCCGGCGCCGGGCACCCGGCACCAGCGAGCCATCGGCGCCTTGCACGTCCTCTTGCGCGCCCACGTCGAAGCCCATCGCCTCGGCGAAGTCTTCCTCTCTCCGGTCGACTGCATCCTGAGCGACACGACGGTCGTCCAGCCGGACCTCGTGTATCTCGATCCGACGCGCGCGCACCTGGTCACCGAGCGCGCCATCGAAGGCCCGCCCACGTTGGTCGTGGAGATCCTCTCGCCCTCGACCACGCGGATCGACCGGGTCCGGAAGCGCGAGCTCTACGCACAGTACGGGATCCCCTACTACTGGATCGTCGACCCGAGGCGCGGGCACGCTCGAGGCCTACGGCCTCGACGCGGGCCGCTACGCGCTCCTGCGCGCGCCTCTGGCGCCGATGCCGTGGCGCTGCCGCCGTTTCCCGACCTCACCTTCGCGCCCACCTCGCTCTGGCCCTGACGGTCCGCTCCGCCTGGCGGTCGCCGCGATCAGTCCTTCGACAGCTGGCGACCAGGACGCCCGAACTCGGCGCCGATCAGGCGGCCGGCAGCGTGACGCCACACCACGTTCCCGTGCTGCCCGATCCTGGCCGCGGAACGCGAGGCGCCGAGCCAGTCGCGCCGGTACCAGGCGCCAGCCTCAAGCCTCTCGGGCTCTGCTAGAATCGCGCCGTCGGGCGTCGCGGCGATGACAGCGGCCGGCGGCTCCCGAGGGGAGGGTCGCATGATCCGCAAGTTCTCCGGTGCTCTACGTCGGCCAGATCGATCTCGACCACGTCGGGCGTGACGGCACGCCAGCGGACCAGCGGCGCTACCCGAACGAGCGGATCGTCGAGGCCTACCGCTCGATGGTCGACGTCGCGCGGGTCATGGACGACGAGGGCTACTACTGCCTCTGGACGGCCGAGCACCACTTCCAGCGCGAGGGCTACGAGGTCCTCCCGAACCTGATCCTCGTCGGCACCTACCTCGCCGCGGTCACGCGCCAGCTCAAGCTCGGCTGCGCGTTCAACATCCTCCCGATGTGGCACCCGATCCGCCTGGCCGAGGACTACGCGGTCGCCGACATCCTGACCGGCGGCCGCGTGATCATGGGCATCGGCCGGGGCTACCACACGCGCGAGGTCGAGTCCTTCGGCGCGCCCCTCCTCGACGCGGCGGCGAACCTCGAGCTCTTCGAGGAGCAGTTCGAGCTCATGTGGAAGGCGCTCCACGAGGAGCAGTTCTCGCACCACGGCAAGCACTACACGGTGCCGCCCGCCGTGAAGTACCGGGGCTACGACCTCACCGAGGTGACGCTGGTCCCCGCCCGATCCACCGGCCGGTCGAGATCTGGCAACCGATCGCCAGCGGGAAGACGATCGACTTCCTGGCGAAGCACAACCTGAAGGGCATGGTCACGCTCGAACGGCGAGCGCATCACCGACCAGACCTTCCACGCGTACCGGGACGCGTGCGCGCGCCACGGCCGGCGAAGCAGCTCGGCGAGGATCTCTGCCTCGGCCTCGGCTTCCACATGGCGGAGACGGAGGAGGAGGCCATCCGGCGCGTCGAGCCCGCTCACGACGAGCGCTACAAGTGGTTCGCGCCGTTCGGCTTCGTCCGCTACGCGGACGACCAGGGCCGGCCGTGGGGCACGCCCGGGCGCGCCCGCGCGCGCCCCGACGATCCGGGAGGGCGTCGCGCAGAAGGCCTGGATGGTCGGCTCCCCCGCCGACTGCATCGCGCTGATCCGCGAGTACGAGGCGAAGTACCCGGGGCTCGACCAGATCATGCTCCACTGGCCGGAGGGCATCCCGCGCGGCGACGTTCATGGAGCAGCTCCGCTGGTTCGCCCGGGACGTGATGCCGGCGTTCCGCGACCGGTGACGGGCCGGCACGTCCGGCGCCGCGCATGAGCCGACACGCGGGCCTCGCCCGACCCGAACGCGCCGCCGCCGCTGCCCGAGCCGACCTACGCCGAGCGCGCGCGCACGCTCGTCCACCGCGCGCGGACCGGGACGCTCGCGACGCTCTCGCGCCGCCACCCCGGGCACCCGTTCGGATCGCTCATGCCGTACGCGCTGGACGGCGCGGGCCGCCCGCTCTTCCTCATCAGCTCGATGGCGGTCCACACGCAGAACCTCGCCGGCGACGCGCGGGCCAGCCTCTTCGTCGCCGAGCCGGACTGGGCCGGTGATCCCCTGGCCGCCGGGCCGCGTCACGCTCATGGGCGCCGGTGACGCCGGTCGCCGAGGACGCGAGCGCCGAGCGCGCGCGCGGCCTACCTCGCCCGCCACGCGAACGCCGCGTACTGGGTCGACTTCGACGACTTCGCCTTCCACCGGCTCGAGGTCGACGGACCTCTACTTCGTCGGCGGCTTCGCGGCGATGGACTGGATCGACGGCGCCGCCTACCAGGCGGCGCGCGGTCGATCCGCTGGCGGACGTCGCGGCCGGCGATCCTCGAGCACATGAACCGCGACCACCCGGACGCGCTCGTCGCCTACGCGCGCGGGCCTCGGCAGCGCGCCGGACGCGGAGGCCGCCACGATGGTCGCCGTCGACCGCCTCGGCTTCCGCCTCCGGATCCGGACCGGCGGCCGGCTCCACGCCGAGCGGATCCCGTTCCCGGAGGAGGTCACCAGCGCCGACGACGCCCGGCGCGTCCTGATCCGGATGGTCCAGGACGCGCGCGCCACGGACCTGATCGCAGCCGCTCGCCGATGCCCTCGCCCCGAAACCCTCCGCCGATCTGGCTCGCGCCGTGGCGCACCTCGCGAGCGCGCGACTGGCAGGCGGCCCACGAGATCGTCCAGCACGACGAGTCCGACGCTCGCCGCGTGGCTCCACGGCATCGTCCACACGCTCGAGGGCGACCTCGACAACGCGCGGTACTGGTACCGGCGCGTCCAGCCGCCGTTCCCGGCCCCGAGGCCGTCGCGCGCGGAGATCGCCGCGCGCGCCAGGCGATCGACCGCTCGCAGGCGGGCACGAGGTCAGGAGAAGGCATGAGCCGAGAACCGCATGCGGGCCCGCGCCGAGCGCGGCGAGGTTCAGATCGGCACCTGGATCACGATGATCCGGACGCCGGGCGTCCTGACGCTGCTCCAGGCCGCCGGCCTCGACTTCGCGCGGATCGACATGGAGCACGGCGCCTTCTCGATGGAGACCGGTCGCCGACATGGCCGCGCTCGCGCGCGCGCTCGACTTCCCGCTGGTCGTGCGCCCGCCCGAGGGCAGCCGCGAGTGGATCACGCGCCTCCTCGACGCCGGCGTGCCGAACCTCCACGTCCCCAGGTCGACACGCCGGAGCAGGCGCTCGCGGTCGCGCGCGCCGCCCGCTACGCGCCGCTCGGCGAGCGGGGCATGTACGGCTTCGGGCCGCACACGGGCTACCAGCCGCGCCCGATCACCGAGCACATGGCGGCGGCGAACGCGCGGTCCACGTGACCGTCATGCTGGAGACGAAGCGGGCGTTCGACCGGCTGGACGAGATCGCCGCGGTGCCAGGCATCGACGCGCTGACGCTCGGCCCGTCGGACCTCGCGCAGGACCTGGGCGTCCTCGGCACGCCCAGCTCAGCGCGGCGTCATCGACGAGCATCGCCGGCGGCTCGGTCGAGGCCGCCCGGCGTCCACGGGAAGGGCGTCGCGATGCTCACCGACAGCCTAGAGGGCGTGCGCGAGATGATCGCCCTCGGCGCGACCCTGATCAACTACTCGTCGGACACCGCGGTGCTCCGCGCAGGTTACGCGGCGCTCGTCGGCAGCGATCCGCCGAAACCACTGAGGCGCGGCCGGCGTCGCCCCGGGGCGGCCCGGGAGGTCTCAGGAGCTCCTTCCGGCCGCCGGTACGGCACCGGCACGTACTCGACCGACGGGCCGCGTGCGGGTGGGCTGCGGGAAGAGGCGCATCAGCTCGTAGACCTCGGGCGGCATCTCGGTCGTGACCGGCAGGCCGAGCGACTTGGCCTCCTCCGCGGTGATCGCGTAGTCGTGCGTCCACGTGCCGGTCGACAGCTTCACGGCGATGCTCGGTCGCCTTCTCCTCGGTCATGTGCTCCATCAAGCAGGTCGCGGACCATGAGCTGCACCTGGACCAGCGCCTTGCGCGCCACGTCCGCGAGGATCAGCGTCTGGTCCTCGATGTCCTTCATCTCCTTGCGCTCGAGGACGGAGAGGATCGAGGCGGCCGGCGACTGACCCAGCTGCGGATCCACGGGCCCGAGCACGGCGTTGGCCGCCATCACGATCTCGTCGGCCGCGATGGCGAGGAGGGTGCCGCCCGACATCGCGTAGTGCGGCACGAACACGGTCACCTTTCCGCAGGTGGCGCTTGAGCGCGTGCGCGATCTGGCCGGCGGCCAGCACGAGCCCGCCCGGCGTGTGGACGATGAGGTCGATCGGCACGTCGGGGTCCAGTCAGCTCGATCGCGCGGAGCACCTCCTCCGAGTCGTTCACGTCGATGTAGCGCATGATCGGGAAGCCGAGGAGGCTCATCGTCTCCTGGCGGTGGACGAGGGCGATGACGCGGCTCCGCCGCCCCTGCTCGAGCCGCTTCAGGACCCGCAGCCGGCTCGCCTCGAGCACCCTCTGCTTGATGACCGGCTGGAGGCCGATGAAGAGGAAGGCGACCCACCAGAGATCGCTCAGCGCCATGAGGGTCCCTCCGCCGGCGCCCCGAGGCGGCCGTCCAGCTCAGCGCGGCTGCGAGGCTTGCCACCGGCCGGCCAGCTGCTCCGCCGTCGGCACCCCCGCGATGCCCGAGGCCTCGACCGTGAGCGCCCCGGCGACCGCCGCGTACGGCCGCGGCCTCGAGCGGATCGCCCGTGAGCGTTGTAGCGGACGAGGAAGGCCGCGGCGAAGACGTCCCCGCCCCCGGTCGGCTCGACCTCGCGCGCCGGTGCCGCCGGGACGACGTGCCGCTGGCCGTTCACGAACAGGACCGCCCCCTTGTCGGCGAAGGTCAGGGCGCCCGAGCGGCACCTCCTGGTAGAGCTCGATCGCCCGCTCCTCCCAGCCCGCCACGTCGTCGCTCGAGAGGAAGAGCGCCTGGGCCCGCGCCAGGACCGGTCGAGGATCGGGCCAGGGCCGCATGGTCACGGTGCCGTCGCGGTCCCAGACCCGGCACCAGCCCTGCGCGCCGACGCCGATGGCGGCCTCCGGGAACGCGCGCTGACGAGGTCCGGCGCGACCTCGTCGGCCACTGGGACAGAGATAGGCCAGCGCCGGCCTCGGCGAAGTGGGGCGGCAGGTGCGAGGCTCGAGTCGGGCGGCCCGCTCCTTGAGCGTGAGGCGCCGCCCGTCCGGCCGGTAGTCGAGGGCGAACCGCGTCGTCCCCGCCGCCGGCACCGCCGATCACCTCGATCTCCGGCGGCAGGCACCTCGAACGGGAAGTCGGGCCCGTAGCTCGTCAGGAGCCCGACCCGGAGACCCTGCCGGTGCGCGAAGAGGCCCGCGTAGAGCGCCGATCCGCCCGGGCGGAGGCCGCCCGAGAGCTCGTCGACGGTGAGATGGCCCACGGCAACGAAGTCCGGGGCACGCCCGCGCGGTCGGATACCACGTTGTCATTCTGTGGGGCGCTCCGGGGGTGTCAATCGCGCCGGCCGTCCCGGGGCGGGCGGCCGGCATTCGCTCCTAGTCGTTTGGTCTCAGCGCTGTTGTATGATCCCGCCAGCGTCGCACCGGATCTTTGTGGCCGGCCGATCCACCCGGAAGGGGTTCGCATGGCGGGCGGCGATCCTCGGGACGAACGAGCGCTCCTGGTCGTGGCGCGCGGGCAGAACACGCTGCTGGAAACCCTCCGCGAGTTCTTCGCGGAGTTCGGCTGGGTCGACGTGATCGAGGACCGCCGGCAGGGGCCGTCCCTGCTCCCGCGCGCGCGAGATCGCGAGGACACACCCTCTTTCGCGTAGCGGCTCGCGGCGCCGCGAGGCGTGCGGACCCGGTACGCGCCGCCGCTGACGGCCGCTTCGTCCGATCCCCTGAACTCCTGCTCATCAGCCCGCGCAGGTAGGCGAAGGCGCGCGGAAGTCCCGTCGCCTCCGGCTCGGCCGCCTCGTACTCGAAGGTGATCCAGCCGCCGGTAGCGCGCTCGGCGCAGCTGCGCGAGCAGCGCCGGATAGTCCATCGACGGCTCTTCCCCGCCCGGTCGCCACCTTCCAGAACTTGGCGTGGACGTGGACGGCGCGCGGCGCCGCCTTCACGACCGACGGCCAGCCGGCCGGGTAGTTCCCGGTGTCGAGAAGGAGCCCGAGCGCGGGCGAGCCGACCTCCTCCAGGATCCGGACGTGCTCGGCGACCGACGGCGTGAAGCCCGCCTCGTTCTCGAGGCCGAGGCGCACGCCGGCGGCCTGGGCGAACGCCGCCGCCTCCCGCAGGTTCACGATCATGTCGTCCCACCGCTCGGCGGCCGGTGCCTTCCGGCCACCCGGCGAAGACGCGGACCATCGGCGCGCCGAGGCGCTCGGCGACCTCCACCCACTGCTTCACCTTCACCACCTCGCTCTGGCGGCAGGCACTCGTCCCGGCGGCCGAAGTCGTTGTGGATCCCGATGCCGATGATCGCGAGCCCTCGGTCCGCCGCCGCGCGGCGCAGCCGGTCGAGGTAGGCCGGGCGCGTCTCCGGGAAGTGGATGTCCTGGAACTCGACCCCGGCGACGTGCGAGGACGTCCGCGCAGTGGGCGACGAACCGGAGCTGGTCCATCGTCGCCGGCGGCGAACGCGCGGTTGAACGAGCCACAGATGCAGCCGAGCTTCATGCGGGAATCCCTCCGGGCGGCGCGACGCCTTCGAGCGCGCGGAGCACCTCCGCGTGGAGGCGCGGGTTGGCGCTGCACACCACGGTGTGGAGCGCGTTGATGTCGGGACGGAACACGAGCGGGGCGCCGTCCCAGCCGCTGACGACGCAGCCGGCGGCCAGGGCGACGCCCACGGTGGAGAACACCTCGGTCAGCGCCTCGCGCCACGCGAGGTAGACGTCGACCCGCCCGCAGGCGACGTCGACGAACCCGCCGGGCCCGCCGTTCGGCAGGACGAACCGCGCGCGGCCGAGCAGCGGGCGCAGCGCCTCGGCCGTCGGATAGAGGAACGCCGGCTTCATCATGTAGGCCTCGAGGAAGGCCGACTCGATGTCGCGCGTCGCGGCTGGCCGTGGACGGTCCGGCCGCGCGCGCGGGCGAGCCCACCGGCGGACCTCCGTCCGTCCGACAGGACGAGCTCGCCCGGTGACGTGGTCGACGAGACCGCGCCGCGCGGGGCGCCGTCGAGCGCCCAGAGCCCGATCCCCGTGTACCACAGCGCGCGGATGCCGCGGCGGTAGAGCATGCTGCCGTCGAACGGGATCCATGACGACGTAGACGGGCTCCGGGGCGCGCCCGGTCCGTGGCCGCGGCGAGCGGGCGCTCGCCAGCCTCCTCGGAGAGGAGCGTGCCGTGAACGCCCGCGCGGCGAAGGGCGGCGACGGCGGCGCTCTCGGCGGCCGTGTCCACCCCGATCACCTCGGGGTCGAAGGGCCGGTAGCCTTCCGGCCCGGCCAGCGACCACGCGCTGGCCGCGCCGCGGGTCCGTCCGACGCACCGCCGCCGCGGCGGCCCGAGCGCCGCGGCTCGCCACCGCCGAGCGCCCAGCGACGGCTCGACCCGGGCGCCTACCATTCGCGTCCCGTCCGGGCCACGCGCTCGAGGAGGCGCGGCGAACTCGGCGACGACGTGGTCGACCGCGCGCTGCCCGAGCTCCGGCGAGACGCGGCTCGTGTCGCCCCGGACCGCCGTCGGGAACTCCGCCTCGGGATGGGCCGCGACGCGGAACACGGACAGACGCGGGCGCTCGCGGACGTCCGGGACGCGGTCGAGCCGCACGGCGCCGGGATCGAGCGCGAGCACCGTCGGAGGTCTCGAGCGACGCCGCGTGGCCGTCGCGGCCCGTCAGCCCGGCCGCCTCGCGCACGGCGATCGAGGAACGCGTATGGGCCGACGACCAGCGCCACGAGCGGCGGGGTCGGCGTCGACGATCGGGACGACGGCCTCGCGCAGCGTCCTGAGCTGGGCGGGCTCGGCGTGCCCCGAGTAGAGCGCGAGCCGGCGCGCGCCGTGGCGGACGTACTCGCGCGACGACCTCGCGCACGGCGGCCGTGAAGGTCGCCGCCGACAGCGACACGCGTGCCCGGAAAGTTCCGCATCGTCCGGCAGACGCCGTAGGGAAACGCCGGCGCGACGAGCCCGCCGACGCGCTCGGCCACGGCCCCGCAGATGCGCGCGGCGTCGATGAGGTCGGCGCCGAGCGCGAGGTGCGGCCCGTGCGCCTCCACCGTGCCGAACGGGAGGAGCAGCCAGCGGCCGACGCCGAGCGCGGCGGCGAGCTCCTCCATGGTCAGGTCGACGACGCGGGTCGCCGGCGACGGGCGTCATGGTGCGCTCCCTTCGATGCGAGCTTCGGTCTCGGGCCCTTCCGACAGCGCGCGGACACGCCCGGGCGGCAGCTGGACCCGCAGCGAGGCGCCGGGGGCGAGCCGGGACCGCCGTCCCGCTGGACGCGCAGCCCGAGCCCGTCGGCCAGGCGGAGCCGGTAGTCCATGCGGTCCCCGAGGTAGGTCGCCGGCCTCGACCGTCGCCCGGCAGCACTCTCGGCGCGCCGGCGCGTCCGCCGGCAGAAGCTCGACCTCGTTCGGCCGCACGAAGAGGAGCGCGCGACGCGCCGGGGTGGACCCCGGCAGCGCCGGGACCGTCACGTGGCCGCCGCCCACCAGCGACCCGCATGCCGTCCGTCGCGACCGCCTCGACCACGCCCTCGAGGAAGCTCGAAAGCCCGACGAACTCGGCGACGAACCGGGACGCGGGCCGCGCGTAGATGTCCTCCGGCGTGCCGAGCTGCTCGATCCGGCCGCGGTGCATGATGGCGATCCGATCGGACAGGGCCAGCGCCTCCTCCTGGTCGTGCGTCACGTACACCGCCGTGATGCCCAGGCGCGTGACGCACGTCCCGGATCTCGAAGCGCATCTCCTCGCGGAGCTTGGCGTCCGAGGTTCGAGAGCGGCTCGTCGAGGAGCAGCACCTTCGGCCGGTACACGAGCGCGCGGGCCAGCCCCACGCGCTGCTGCTGCCCGCCGGACAGCTGGCGCGGGTGCTTGTCGGCGTGGCCCTCGCAGCCGGACGAGCTTGACGCCTCCGCGACGCGACTGGCCCGCTCGGCCGCGGAGACGCCGCGGATCATCAGCGGGAATGCCGACGTTGTCCCGGACCGTCATGTGCGGGAACAGCGCGAAGTTCTGGAACACCATGCCGAGCTCGCGCCGGTGGGTCGGCAGATCCGTCACGTCCCGGCCGTCGATCACGACGCGGCCCGCGTCAGGCCGCACGTGGCCGGTGAGCGTCCGGAGCGCCGTCGTCTTGCCCGCAGCCCGGACGGGCCGAGAGTGTCAGGAGCTCGCCCTCGGCGCACCATCAGGTCGAGCCGGTCGTTCGCGAGGACCGGGCCGTAACGGGTCGTCATGCCGCGGAGCTCGATCATCGGATCCGGCACGTCACGCTCCCTTGAAGCCGCCGACCAGCCGCTCGGGCCGCGCGCGGCGCTGGATCAGCGCCGAGGATGAGGAGCGACGGCGCGACCATGAGGACCGCCATCGCGCTGGTGATCTCCCAGTAGCCGTCGCCCACCGCGAGGTAGGTGCGGACGGGCAGCGGTCACCGTGTGGGGCCGTAGGTGAGGAGGCGTCAGCGTGAACTCGTTGTACGAGTGGGTGAACGTGAAGATCGCCGACGCCAGGATCCCGGCATCACCAGCGGCAGCACGACGTGGAAGAAGCGGCGGACCGGGCCGGCGCCGCAGACGCTCGCCGCCTCCAGCACCCGCTCGTCGAGGCCCTCGAAGGTCGCCGCACAGCACCATGATCGCGTAGGGCGCGCAGACGGCAACGTGGGCGAGCGCCACGCCGAAGTGGGTGTCGACGAGGTTGAGCGGCGTAGAAGATCCGGGCGACTCCGAGGGCGTAGGTGATGGACGGAATCATGAGAGGCAGGAGGAACAGCGCCAGCAGCAGCTCCTTCCCCGGGAGCCGCCGGCGGCCAGAGGGCCCAGCCGGCGAAGAGCCCGATCGCCGGTGCTGATCACGACCGCGATGACGCCGATGATCACGCGTGTTCCGGAGCACCTCGCGGATGTTGCCGACCTCGATCGCCCAGCGGTACCACTCGAGCGTGAGCTGAGGCGGGAAGCCAGAGCCTCCCGAACCATCCCTTCCCGACCGAGCGGAGGGCGATCATCATGAACGGCGGCGACGATGAACAGGGTGAGGCTCACGCAGGATGGTGTAGCCGAGCACCGCCCGTCCCCTCCCAGCAGGCCCCGGCCGATAGGCACGGGCGAGCGCGGCTCTCACCGCCGCGCCTCCGAGCCGGCGCACGCCCGCATGTAGACGACCGAGGAACCACGACCTGGACGACGCCCACTGACCACGGCGATCGCGCTGGCCGCCCGACCAGTGGGGCGGGATCGGGCACGGAGATCTGCTTGTAGATCTCCACCGCCAGCGGCCGGTAGTTGCCGCCCGCCACGAGCGGCACGCTGAACGCGCCGAACGCCGCCATGAAGGTCAGCACGGATCCCGCGAGGATCCCGGGGTCGCGAGCGGCAGCAGCACGTGCCGGAGGAGCTGCCAGCGGCTGGCCCCGGCGACCTCCGCCGCCTCCTCGATCGCGCGGATCCAGGCCCTCCGAGCGCCGCCAGCGTGGTCACGCAGGTGTACGGGAAGTAGAGCCAGAGGTAGAAGAGGACGCAGGCCCGGGAGCGTGTAGGTCACCGACGAGCCGGACGCGAGAGAACGGGGACCGCCTGAGTGAGCAGGAGGTTGAACCATCCGCGCGGACCCCAGAAGATCAGGAGGCCGAGCGCGCCGATCAGGCCCGGCACGACCAGCGGGATCAGCACGACGACCCGGAACAACCGGTGCCCGCGGCAGCCGGCGCCGGAGCGCGAGGGCGATCGGCACACTCACGGCGATCGAGGTGAGGGTCGCGGCCAGCGCGAGGCCGAACGTGAGGAGCACCACACCGCGGCTGTCGGCATCGCCGAGAAAGGTGAGGTAGTGCAGAAGGTCCAGCCGGTGTCCGCTCCCTCGGGCCGGAGGCTCAGGATGACGGTCAGGAGCATCGGGTAGCAGAAGAGCCCGAGGAAGGCCGCCGCCGCCGGAAGCAACAACGTCCCGGTGACCACGGCCTCCGCTCGAGCGCTCGCGTGCTTCATGGAAGTCTCGACCGCGCGGACGGCGGGGATCCGCCGCCAGTCCGCGCGACTCGGCGCTACGGGATCAGGTCCTTCGCGTTGGCCTTGATGTAGTCGATGATGTCCTTGCGGATGCGCTCCCGGGAATCGCGGTCCGCATGAGCACATCGAGCTTCCGGCACGATCTCCCACACGATGGGCGGCGCCTGGTCCGTGATGTCCGTTCCCGGGTACTGCCACATCGTGCGTCGAGAGCCGGATCTGCTGGTCGTCCGAGAGAGGTAGTTGACGACCTTCAGGGCGGCGGCCTTCTGGTCGGCCCCGATGTTGGTCGGCACTGCGAGGTAGCCGGTCCCGATCTCGTCCGCGCCCTCCTCGGGATAGACGGCCTTGATCGTCGGCGGCATGGTGCCCTGCCGCGCCGACCAGAGAGCGTAGTCCTGGGCGTAGAGGCGAGATCCACGTGTCGCCCGCGTTGAAGTCCTCGAACAGGTTCGGCGGCTCGGCGGGCATCGGCAGCTTCGCGTACGTCGTGAAGTCCTTGAGCTTCGCCCATGCGTCCTTGAACGCCGGGTCGTTCTGGAGCTCGGCCATCGGTCGCGTCATCTTGTCCTTCAGGAACGCGTGGAGGAAGACGTAGCGCTGCCGCCAGCCGGAGCTCGACTTGGCGTCCGGCCGCACCATGCCGATGTGGCCCTTGAACTCCGGCGCGGCGGTCGTGAGAACTCCTTGCCAGGACTTCGGCGGAGTCTTGATCGACGCCGAGTTGTAGATCAGCGCGTACGAGGTGCGCCAGAAGAGCGCGCCCTTCCCCTGGAGATCCACGCCCTCGTCGGACTTGAGGAACGTGGGGTCGACGTGGGCGGCTCGATTCCGGACACGCTCGCGGGCGTCGGCGTCTCGAGGGCACGCCCAGAGCTGACCCAGCGTGGCCATCGACTTCGGGAAGATGATGTGGACGTCGCCCTTGCCGGGCTGCCACGCCTTCGCCCTTCTGGATCTGCTCGGCGTCGCTCGTCACGAGGTACCGGACGGTGATGCCGAGCGACTGCTTGATCGACGGGATGACGTACTTCTGCCAGTACGCCTGGAAGTTGGCGCCGGACTGGCTGTCGGCGATCACCAGCTCCAGGTCGGCGGCGCACGGCCGGGCTGGCCGAGCCCGATGCGCCCAGAGCACACGGCGGCGGTCGCGATGACGGCGATGAGGACACGGCCTCGCATTCCACTCCTCCTGCCTGTCGCGCGAGGCGCGCTGGACCTTCGCTGCACGTGCGGTTCGATCCCGTTCCCGGTCCCGATCACCTCCCTGGCGGGCGCGCCCGCGGTCCGCGGAGGCCAGTGCGCCTAGAGCCGGTCGAGCGACTCCCGGATGTCCCGGTCGAGGATCTCGGCGGAGATGCTCGTCCTTGATCGCCTGGAACGGATCGGGGCCCGGCGCCACGATCTCCACCACCAGGGCTCCGCCGTAGTCGCATCGCCGGCCAGCGCGGCCTGCGACCGGCCGCGACGTCAGGTGCCCGTGGCCGAGCCCTCGCCGCGTCGTGTCGGCGACCTGCACGTGCCAGAGCCGGCGCCGGCCGCGCGGATCGACGCGGCGATGTCAGGCTCCTCGATGTTCGCGTGGAAGAGGTCGAGCGTCATGCCGACCGCCGGCGACCCGACGGCGTCGAGGTACGCCAGCGCCTCGCGACGCCGACGTCACGAGGTACGCCTCGTAGCGGTTCAGGGGCTCGACCGCGATCCGCACGCCGATCCGCTCCGCCTCGCGGGCGGCGGCCTGCATGCCGGCCACGCGACCACGCCCACTCCGCGTCGCGCGGTCGCGATCGGCGCGAGACGCGGCTCGCCCGAGGCGAGCATCTGGACGAGCGGCGCGCCGATCTCCGCCGCGAGCCCGAGGCAGCGCCGGATGTAGTCGACGGCGACCGCCGCGGATCCGCGCGTCGGGATGGGCGAGGTCGCGCTCGGTCGTCAGCCGGCAGGAGGCCGTCAGCGCGACCGGCGCGAGCCCGTGATCGCCCGAGCCAGCGGCGGAGCTCCGCGGGCCGCCAGCGGCCGGGCTCGCCCGGGAGCTCGACGCCGTCGAAGCCGGCGGCGGCGATGCGGGCGAGCGTCTCCGGGAGCGGCGCGTCGCGCGTAGATCCACGCCGACACGCCGAAGCGACCGCGCGCGAGCGGGCGCCGATCATGCAGCGCCTCCCGCAGTGCCCGCCGGCAGCACCGCCAGGCGATCCGGGCGCGAAGGTGAGCCACACGCGGGAGCCCGCGGCGAAGGAGCCCGTCCGGCATGAGCGGCGTCGGTCACCGCCACCGACGCCGACCTCCGTGTGTCGACCGCGTACTCGCGCGGCGGCGCCCGAGGTAGGCCGATTGCCGGACCTCGACCCGCGAGCGCGCCCGTCGAGGCGACGACGCGAGCGCCGCAGGGCGGATCTGGATCGCCTCCGGGCCGCGCGACGAGGTCGCCGCGGCCGGCCGACCCCGCGCCGCCCGGCACGCTGAGCGTCCACCGCGCGCCAGGCGCACCACGCGCGCCCCGACGGTCCGGACGCCTCGATCGCGACCGGGAGGAGGTTCGCCTCGCCGATGAAGTCGGCCACGAAGCGGGTCGCCGGCCGCCGGTAGATCTCAGCCGGGCGCGCCCGAGCTGCTCGACCCGGCCGTGGGCCATCACCGCGATCCGGTCCGACACCGCGAGCGCCTCCGCCTGGTCGTGCGTGACGTAGAGCGCGGTGATGCCGGCGCGCCGCTGGAGCGCCCGGATCTCGTCGCGCATCCGCTTCCGGGCTGGCGTCGAGGTTCGAGAGGCGGCTCGTCGAAGAGGAGGACCTTCGGCTGGAGGACGAGCGCGCGCGCGAGGGCCACGCGCTGCTGCTGGCCGCTCGACAGCGCCGCCGGCTGGCGCGCGCCCAGGTCGCCGATGCCGGCCAGCGTCAGCGCTCTCCCCGACTGACGCACCTCGCTCCGGCCGGGCGCCGGAACACGCGGAGGCCGTAGGCGACGTTCTCGAAGACCGAGAGGGTGCGGAAGCAGCGCGTAGCTCTGGAACACCATGGTGATGTCGCGGGCATGGGGCGGCCGGTCCGTCACGTCCTCGTCGTCGATCAGAACCCGTCCCGCGGTCGGCTCCTCGAGGCCCGGCGACCATGCGGAGGGTCGTCGTCTTGCCCGCAGCCGCGACGGCCCGAGCAGCGTGAGGGAACTCCCCGGCTCCACGGTCAGCGAGACGGCGTCGACCGCGAGTGGTCGGCCGAACCGCTTGGTGATCGCGTCGAGCCGGACCCGCGCGCCGCCGTCCGTCATCGCGCCCGCCGGGCCCGCCGGCGCCGACGCCGTTCAGGAGCGCGACCATCCGGTCGTGGATCCGACCGTTCGAGCGCGACGATGGTGGCCTCGTCCACGTCGAAGGGCTGACCCGCGCCGCCGGTCACGCGGCCGCCCGCCTCGCGGACGAGCAGCGCGCCGGCCGCGACGTCCCACGGGTGCGCCTGCCGCTCCCAGTAGCCGTCGAGGCGGCCCGCCCGCGACGTAGGCGAGGAGAAGCACGCGCCGACCATGGCTGACGCTCCGCACCTCGGCGCCGACCCGGGCCACGCGGTCACGCATCCGGCGGTCACGCCAGAGCCCGGCCTCGTGCCAGAGCGAGACCACGCAGCGCGCCATGTCCCGCGTGCGCGTCACGCGGATCCGCCGGCCGTTGAGCCACGCTCCCCGGCCGCGCTCCGCCACGAACAGCTCGCGGAGGCGCGGGAACAGCATGACGCCGACTCGAGCCGGCCGCGGCGCTCCAGCGCGATCGACACGCCGAACGTCGGCAGCCCGGCCACGAAGGCGATGGTGCCGTCGAGCGGATCGACGATCCAGCGGCCGTCGGGGCCGGTCGCCACCGTGCCGCCTTCCTCGCCCAGGAACCCGATCGTGGGGAACCGCCGGCCCAGGAGTCGCCGGATGCGCGCGCTCGCGACGCGCCGTCGGCGCGGGTGACCGGGTCCGCGCGCTCTTCAGCCGCACCGGCCCCACCCGGCCGAACCAGCGGTCGAGGATCCGCGCCCGCGCCGTCCGGGCGGCGACGACGGCGGCGCGCGGTCTCGAGGCGCAGGACGTCATGCGACGGCAGCGGCCGCTTGATCGCGTGGAAGATCTTGTGGAGGAGCGCGCACGTCCCCGCGCGCCTCCTCGGGCGTCGTGATCGGGCGCGCGCCCGTCCGCACGCAGTCGGCGAAGTGGATCAGCTCCTCCTTGAACGCCTCCTTCAAGCGAGGCCGTGACGCGCTTCTCCACGGCCTTCCCGTCCTCCATCGACTCCACGACGATCCCGGTCGGCATGTTACGGAAGAACGGCGACGGGAACACGAGCTTTCACCCGGTCCGCCTTCGCGTAGTACGCGACCGTCTCCTGGTAGTTGGCGAGGTCGGGGAGGTAGTGCAGCGGCGATGGTGGCGCCACGCCCGACGGGTAACGCATGACGGTCAGCATGCTCTCCCCGCCCGCCCAGACGTCGGTGAAGAGCACCTCGGCCGGGTCGCCGGAGAGGCCGCGGAGCACGATTGACGTCATGGACCAGCGTCGACAGCAGAGTTGTCGGCGAAGACCCGCCGCTCGAGCGGCGTGAACTCGCCGATGGCTTCCCGGATCAGCCGGTCCTGGTCCGCCCGGAGGCGCTCTCGCAGCGGCGCCGGCACGTCGGGAAGCGCCGGATGTCGTGATGGCCGATCTGGTTCGCCTCGAGGGATGGAGCACCGTGATCTCGATCGCCTGGAGGTCGCGCAGCCCGCGCACGAGCGGCTCGACGTACCGGTAGGCGGGATCGTAGCGCTTCATGTAGGTGACCATGCACACGGTGCCCGCCGCCTTGTGAGCGGCGAGGATCTCGTCCGCCTCGCTCATGGCGAAGCACATCGGGCTTCTCGGTCACCACGTGCTTCCCGGCCCGGAGCGCGTCGGCGATGACCTGGCCGTGGGAGTCGGCGCTCAGCACCATGACCGCGTCGATCTTCTCCTTGAGAGCTCTCGATGGTCCGCGTGGCGCCGGGCGATCCCGTAGTAGTCCCCGACGTACTTCAGGGTGCCCCGGCGAGACATCGCAGAGCGCCGACCACCTCGTAGAGCTCGTGCAGCTCCCTTGAGATGCGGCAGATGCATCATCTGGCCGATCAACCCACAGCCCACGACGCCGATGCGGATCCGCGACATGCGTCCTCCAGTGACGAGCGTCTATGCGACGGTCAAGATGGCCGCCGACGGCCCCGGTCGGGGCCCGCGCCGGCCGAATCGTTCCACGGGAAGCACCACGGCGGCAAGGGAGCACGACGAGGACGGAGGCGAGCGCCGCCCGCGGCCAAGGTGCCCGTACTCCGCCCACGAGAGGCAGCAGCACGGTCGCCAGGTCGTGGCCCGGCGACACGAGGAAGATCACCTGGCTCACGGCCGTCACCGCCCGCACGAAGCAGTAGATGAATCCCGTCAGGAGCGCCGGCAGCACGAGCGGCAGCACGACCCGCCGGAGCGTGGCCGGCACGCTGGCCCGGAGGAGCGCCGAGGACCTCCTCGCAGGACCGGGTCCACCTGGGCGAGCGCGGCCATGCCGCTCCGCACGCCGACCGGCATCCCCTGAACACGAACGCGGCGACCAGGATCGCGCTGGTGCCCGTCAGCTTGAAGCCGCCCCTGGTTGAACGCGAGGATGTAGCCGACGCCCATGCACCGTGCCCGGCAGGGCGTACGACAGGAGCGCGCAGAACTCCAGCGCCCCGCGCCAGGCAAAGCGGTGGCGCGTCGTGAGATAGCGCGATCAGAGAATCCGAGGAGCGCAGGCGGGCACCGCCGCGATCGCGGCCAGGCGGGCCGTCTCGAGGAGCACGGGCAGGCCCGCGCTCACCATGTCGCGGTAGTGCATCGTCGTGAAGCGGTGGTCGATGCCCCAGACGCGGACGAAGCCGCCCGAGGAAGAGCGACCCGTGAGGAGGACGCTCATCGTCGCGAACACGAGGAACAGGCCGGTGAGCGCCCAGTCGATCCCGGCGCGGGAGCGGCACGGGCCGCCCGCCCAGGGCGCCGGCCGGTCACGGTCACGACCGACACACCCGCGAGCCAGCGGCGCTGGACGAGGAAGAGCCGAGCGCCAGCGCGAGGAGGACCACGCCGTACACCGCGCGCCTCGTGCGGATCGAACCGTCCCTCGATCGCGAGGAACACCTCGGTCGCCAGGAACGGCGTGCCGCCGCCCAGCAGGATCGGGTTTCCAGAAATCGGCGAGGCTCTCGATCATCACCAGCAGCATCGCGTTCGCGAGGCCGGGCACGAGCAACGGGCCTGGTGACGGTCCGGAGCAGGATCCAGGGCGTCGCCCGTAGGCGTCTGGGCCGCCTCCTCGAGCGCGACGTCGAGCGAGCGCACGCACGCCGCGAGCACCAGGAAGGCGATGGGCGTGAACGCGCCATCACCTGCGCGATGCCGACCCCGAGGGGGCCGAAGAACACGCCGGTGTCGAGGCCGAGGAGCCCGTGGGTGATGCGACCCGCGCCGCGCCGAACAGGTAGATGAACGCGAGGCCCAGCACGAACGCCGGCGTGATGATCGGCACCAGGGACAGTGGACCGAGGCAGCCGGCGGCGTCCAGAGCCGGCTCCGCGGCGTCGAGGAGCGCGAAGGCGAGCCCGAGGCCCGGTCGTCGACCACCCCGACGGCCACCGCGAGGAGGAGGCTGTTCCGCAGGCGCCCGCGCGCCCCGAGGAGCAGCCCGACCGCCGCCCCGTCGCCGTCAGCGACGAGCGCGAGGCGGAGCGCAGCCGCGCGACCGGGCTCGGCGCCTCAGGCCGGCCAGCACCATGCCGAGCAGACCCCCGAAGACAGCGCCCGGCGAGGGCTACGACCCACTGCCGGCCTCGGCAGGCGTCTCGTGAGGTCAGCAGGAGGAACACCGGGGACCGCGAGGGTCCGCAGTGAGATAGCCGGCAGTCAGGCCGCTGCCGCGACGTCGACGCTCGCGTGGAGCATCGCGACGACCGGGGTACACGACGAAGAGGGCCACGAGGAGCGCCATCCAGAGGATCGGCGCCGCCGACGAACCCGCCGCCGCGGACGAGGCGGCCCCGCGCGAGCCCGATGCCCGGCGAGATTGACAGAGCGACGCCGTCGCCACGAGCGCGCCCCACCCGCGCGGGCCCCGCGGCGCGCGCACGAGCCCGAGCGAGCGCCGCGCACGGCCCCGATCCCCGCGACCGCCGCCAGGCGCGCCCGGTCCGCGGCGCTCGACGTCCATCAGGGCGAGAGCCGGCGGCCACGGCAACGCCACGCCCACGAGGAGGACTAGGCCGCGCCCGCCCCCGCCGCGCGGCGAGCGCGAGGCCGGTGACAGCGGGCCCGCCCCGCCCGGAGCCCGCGTCCACCGCGCCGAGCGCGAAGCCGAGAAGCCCGATGGCCCCCAGGCGGCTCCAGGGCTAAGCGACAACGCCGACGGTCAGCGCGGGAGCGGGAAGACCTGTTCCGTCCACCGCTTGATCAGCCCGTCGCGGACGGCGGGCGTCCCGGTACTTCCCGAAGTCGTACGCGATCAGCCTTGACGTCCTCGAAGCGCGGCACGTCCGGATCGATCGGCGTCCGCGAGTTGGACTGGATGGAGACCTCGCCGTTCTGCGGGCCCAGCACCTGGTTCTGGGGATCGAGCGCCCAGTCGATCAGGCGGAGCGCGTTCTCTCGCGGTTCGGCGCACCCTTGACGAGGCCGAGCGCCCCGATCTCGTAGCCGATGCCGTCCTTCGGCGCCACGAACCGGATCGGGAAGCCCTTGCGGACCCGCTCGACGACGTCGTTCGCGAACGACGACGCCCGATGGCGACCTCGCCCCGTCCGGCGAGGAGGCTCGGATCGCCGCCGCTCCGCGTGTACTGGGCGACGTTCTTGTGGATGGCCTTCGAGGAGCTCGAAGCCCGCGTCATCCCCGTAGAGCTGCACGAGGGTGGTCATCAGGAGGTAGCCCGTGCCCGACGTGTTCGGGTTGGGCATCGCGATCAGGCCCTTGTACTTCGGATCGCCGAGGTCCTTCCACGTCTCCGGGACCGGGAGGTTCTTCTCCTTGAGGAGCTTCTCGTTGACGCCGAGTCCGTGGAGCCCCGTGTAGAGCGGAATGTAGTGTCCGTCCACCGCCTTCGTCAGCTGGGGCCGGAGCTCCCCACGCCTTCGGCTTGAAGAACTCCGGTCAGGCCTTCGGCCTGCGCCACCCACTGGGAGTCGCCGCTGTCCGCCGAACCAGACGTCGAACAGCGGGCGCGTCCTTCTCGGCGCGGCAGGCGGGCGCAGAGCGGCGCCGGAGCTCAGGCGCACGAACTCCGTCTGGATACCGGTCGCCTTGCTGAAGGACTCGCTTGACGGCCTCGCACCAGGCCGGATCGGGGCTGCAGAGGATGTTGACTCGCCCTTGCGCGGCCGCCGGCAGCGGCCCATCGCGAGGAGACCGAGCACCACGATGCCGGCAATGCTGCGAATCTTCTTCATCGTTCCGCCTCCCGCTGACCCTGTCGTGTGTGGACGCTCGGTACCGAAGACCGCGGTCTCCCTGACGATCAGGGGCGCGGCCTAGCCGGCAGCGTGTCATCGTAACAGAAACGTAACATTTCAGCCGAGTCGGCTCCCTCCTTCACGGGGACCTCGTTTATCGACCGGACGCTCGCCCGGCTGCCTGCGCCCAGCGGCACGGGTACGTGGGAGGCCAGCCGGAAGTTGGCCCGCGCCGGCTCCGCCTCACCTTTCGGCCACGCGCAGCCGCCGGTGGCGGTCGATCAGGCCCCGCCACCGGCCTCGCGCGCCCGCGCGAGGCCGACACGATCGCCGGCGCGTCCAGCACGAACTCCATCGGACCGATCTCGCGCTCGTACACCTCGCTCGGGATCGCCTGCTTCACGCTCTCCTCGAGCACGTGGTACACCGGGAGTCCCAACGGGACTCCGGCCAAGAGCCCCGCGTAGCTCGGATCGCCTTCGGTCAGGGTGAGGGCCACCATCACGGTGCTGCCCGCCGTCGGCGTGCCCAGGAGCACGACCATCCGCTCCCGGTCGCCGCCTTCCACCAGCCGTTGGATCGATCCCTGCTCCTCGAGGATCCATGGCACCGGCCGAGGTTCAGACGAAGCACTGCGTGACCTCGTAGATCGACCGCGGCCGCCGGCACTCTCGATGCACGCGCGGAGCGCGGGCGCCGGAATGCCGTCCCGCTCGCCCAGCGCGAGCACCAGCTTGTCCTTCAGATCCAGCATCAGAGCTCACCTCCTTCGACCCCCGTCTGCGTTCGATCCCCTGTGTCCATGCGAACGACCAGCACGCTCAGCCGCCATTGCGCTCGAGCACGATACGCTCGCGCCGTCCCCCATCGTCGTCATGCGCCCGAGGAAGAGGCTGCCCTTGGCCACGAGCTGCACGCGACTGCAGGCCGCCCGACGTCAGGCCCGCCAGACGCATGCGGGAGGTACGGCACCGCCGACGCGATGTGGCCCTGCGTGGGCGAGAACCCCGGCAGGCCCCGCGCGCGCGCGAAGGCGGCCATCCCGTCGCGCGCCGATCTCGCCGCGCCTGGGCGGCGAGCGCCGCGATGATCCGGTAGTTGTTGGCCGGCACGTCGCCCGATCCCGCGGGCTCCGGTGATGTCGGGGTTGTGCAGCTCGACCGCGAAGCGGTCGACGTCGGAAAGCGCAGGCCGCACCGCCGGAGCGGCGCCGCCGTGAGCGCCGTCGCGACCTGGTGGGGCGCGTCCCCGTCGCCGAGCCGCAGGGTGGCCGCCGTGTCGAGCCGCAGCCACGGGCTCACGCCCGTCGTCCCGGCACCACGTCGATCGCGACGCCGGCCGAGCACGTCCTCGAGGATCGGATAGCCCGCGCTCGAGGTGCCCCAGGAACTTCATCCCGATCTTGGCCAGGGATCCGCCGGCGACCACGACCACCCGCCGGTAGAGACCGCTCTGGACCAGGGCGCCCGCCATGATCAGCGCGTGGACGGGGCCGGCGCAGAACGCCTTGACGTCCGCCCCGCCGGCGCCGCGGACCTCGGCCAGCTCGCCCATGGCGCGGGCGAGGTTCCCGCCGCCGCGCTGATACCGATCGCCCACGGCTTCTCGCCCGAGCCCAGCGAGGAAGTCGACGGGCTCGGCCGCCGCCGCGCGCGAGGAGCCGCCGGAGCGCGAGCGCGCCGGTCACCTTGGCCGCCGCGTTCTCGAGCAGCACCGCTCCCGTCAGCGACTCGTCCGCCTCGTGGCCGGGCGCGACCACGCCGACGAGGCGCCCGCCGTCGGCGTAGAGCGGCTCGGCGCCTCGCGCGCAGCGCGGCCTCCAGCGCGGACTGCCGACGCGGTCCGCACGCCGGACGCCGCCTGGACGGGCCCCAGCTCCGCCGCGAATGCGTCGGTGAACGTCACGAGCGCGCGCGGCATCAGCCGCGCGCGAGCCAGGTCCAGAAGGTCGACTGGTCGATCAGGCAGCCGGCAGGCCCCTCGGCGACGCGCCGGCGACGGCGGCCGCGTGCCACGGGCGCGGCCGGTCCCAGAGAGACTCCGGGCGCGAGGTTGCCGATCATGACCTGGTGCGGCGCGTAGGCCACCGCCGCGGTCGAACGGACCGGAGGTGCTCGCGGATCTTCTGGCGCAGCCCCGGCCCTTGCCGCGCCGAGCTCCCGCCGCGGCTTGGACCCCGAGCAGACGAGGTCCGGCACGTGCGCCAGGACGAACTGGGCCGCCCGGACGACGGCTGGACGGGCGGCCGCGCGCCGACGCTAGTACTCAAGGTAGGACTGGCGACCGAGGCCGTAGTTGTCGAAGTGGCCGAAGATGGGCGAGTACGCGCCGGAGAGCGCCTCGAGGTCGAGCGGGCCGGCCGCCGGCGTCCGCACCTCGGGCCGCTCCTGGTCGAACACGAGCTCGCGTCCGCCGACGACCGCGCGCCATCGCGGGCAGCGGATCGCGCCGGGGCCAGCGTCCCGGTGCTGACGATCGCGGTGGCCTCGGGCACGCTGAAGAGGAGCGGCGGCTCGTCGGCGCCGGTCTCGGCCAGCGCCGGCACGAGCCGGACGACCTTGATGTCGGATTCGATGGTCAGGAACACCGTCTTGATGCCGGCCGCGCTCCAGCTCCTGGATGGTGAGCATCACCTCGATGAGATCGTTTCCCCCGTGGTTCCAGGTCACCAGGGCGCCCTGCGCGCCGAGCATCGCGGCGAGCTTGGCCGTCTGGTAGGCGCTCCGCTGCTTCTCGCTGAGCCCGCCCCAGCGGGTGCGCGAGATGATCGAGCCCCACCCACTCGACGTCGACGCCGTGGCGCGCGTAGAGGGCGCCCAGGACCGGATTGTTCACGTGAAGCCACGTGCACTTGCCAGGGATAGCCGACGACGGCGTCGCCCGCGATGGCCCCGTCGAGGATCTCGTTCGGGTGGAGCAGCACGGGAAGCGCGTGCGGCGTGTAGCCGTAGATGCCGGTGCCGATCCCGGGACCATCGACGCGTTCAGCGTGTGGACGTGGACAACCCGCGGCAGTCCGCTCGTCAACCGGGTCGAGCGCGAAGCGCTGCGCCGCGGGCGGCTCGAGGGTGGCGAGGTGGCCGGCGAGGTCGTCGGCCACCCGGTGGAGGCGCGCCGCGAAGGGCCTCGTTCCACTCGATCAGCTCCAGCTCGGGCGCGGTCTCGATCGTGAGGACGAGGTACCGCAGCGTGCTGTAGACGGTCACCGCGCCCGGGCCGGACATGTCGATCAGGCTGTCGGTGGCCGCGCTCACGGCCCGCCGGATGTGCGGCAGCGCCTCCGGAGCACACCATGACGCCGAACCCGGCATAGCGGCGCGTCTCCCCGTCTCCGACGGTGTCGGTCGGATGGCCGGCGATCCCGGGATACACGTGCCCGCGCCCCCGCACCTTGACCGCGCGGCTCGACGACGTCCCGCATCTGCACGATGCGCGTCGCCTCGCCCGGCTCCACGAGGTCCACCGCCACGCTCCGGATCCGCGGGTCGTCCAGCACGAGCGCGCGGACCCGGTCCGGATCGACGGTCAGCCGACCGGCACTGCCACCCGGCCGACGCGCCGACAGCCGACGGAGTCGACCGGGAAGCGTCCCCAGCACGAGCTCCATCGTCAGGCGCCTCCGACGGGGTGGAACAAGGTCGGCCCGCTCACCGCGGTCTGGAGCACCTCCAGGCCGCGCTCGACCAGCCGGCGGCGGAGCCGGCGGTCGAGCTCCGGCGTCTGCGTCGGATCGCCGCACACGTGCTCGATCTTGACCCCTGCACCACCCGGTTGGCGCCCGCCTGCATCGCGAGCGGCGGCAGCGCGCTGATCACCGCCACCGGGATTCCCTTCCGCTCGATCTCCTTGCTGATCGTTGCCCCGCAACGATTGCAGGATCCTCAGGTGCAGACGAGGAGCGACACCGTCGGCCCGCTCGGTGACGAGGGCGGCCGCGATCTCGGCTCCGTTGCGCCGGCAGTCGAGGAGCCGCTGGTCGTTGCCGGTGGTCGAGCAGTAGAAGTCCACGAGCCGGCCGAACGCGCCCTCGCGCTGGAGCTCGCGGACCGCGTCGAGGGGCAGCACGAGGTTCGGGTTGTCCGAGGCCATCTGGTTGTAGAACCCGCCGTGGACGCACTCGAACGCGTCGGACGACAGCGCCTCGAGTCCCGGCCAGCGAGTAGCGGGCCCACTTCGTGTCACTGCATCGCTTGAAGCGGTCCGGGTTCCCGCGCGGCACGATCGCCCCGCTCGTCACCAGCGCGATCGTCGCGCCGCCGGAGGTCGCGGATCGGCGGCGCGGGCGGCACGGCGTCGTAGGCGTCGACCGGGATCTCGGTCTGGAACGGCCGGCCGGCGAGCTTCGCGACGAGCATCGACACCGCCCGCTCGGCGCCCGACGCCTCGCGCATCCCCGGCCGCCGCACCCCGCGCGGCAGATAGCCCTCCGCGGCCGCGGGCCCGAGCGCGCTCCGGCCGCCGAGCTTCCGCACGAGCGGCAGCATCGCGCCGAGCGCGCGGCCCCATCTCGGCCGCCGAGTTGCCCGTCGGGACCACGTAGGCCTTCGGATAGAGAAGAAGGCCGGGATTCTCCGGGATGCATCCCAGTCACCGCCGGGAATGCCGGCGTCGGCGGCGAGCCGGCACACCTGAGCGCACGCGCTCCCGTATCGGCCCGCGGCGAACGCCGGTCCCGCCACGACGGCGTCGGGCCGGGTCGCCTCGAGCCACTCGCGAACGGCCGCGTGCGCCGCGTCGGCCTGCTCGTTGAAGAAGTTGTCGCCGCAGACCGAGGGTCGAGACGACGCGGCCCGTCCTCCTTGAGAAGCGCCTGCGAGCGCCCGGCCGGGTCCGACGGCGCCCTCCCGGCCGCTCGGGCGCGTGGTTCGCGTGCTCCTCGGCGCCCATGCCCGGCGAAGAACTGGTTCAGATAGTGTCCGACTCGCAGCATGCGCGCTAGCCACGCCTCCTTGCTCGCACCAGGTCCGACGCCGCGTTCAGCGCCAGCACGGTCAGCGGCGATCAGGATGCCCGGCACCATCCCGTACCACGGCGCCGCGTACATGTAGTTCCGGCTCTCGCTGACCATGCAGACCCCCAGGACGGCGCCGGCGGCTGCGTGCCGAGCCCCAGGAACGACAGGCTCGCCTCCAGCAGGATCGCGCGCGAGGCCGCCACCGGCACCTGCACCGACGATGGGCGAGAGGATGTTGGGCAGGATGGCGCGGAACAGGATGCGCCGATCGGTCGCGCCCAGCGCGACGGCCGCCTCCGCGTATTCCATCCGCTTCTGTCCGAGGGTCCCGGCCCGCGCCAGCCGGGCGAACTGCGGCAGCCCCACCACGCTCACCGCGATACCCGCATTGAGCGACCCGGGCCCGTCATGGCGACGAGCCCCATCGCCAGGAGCACCGGAGGGATCGCCAGCAGGGTGTCGATCCCCGCATCGCGACGCCGTCCACCACTCCCGCCCTGCCAGCCCGCCCAGAGTCCCAGCGGCACGCCCACCAGCCGCCGCCGCGAGCGTCGCCCGATGCCGATGGCGAGCGCGACGCGAGCGCCGTGGAGGAGCCGGCTCAGGATGTCCCGCGCCGAACTGGTCGGTGCCCAGCGGGTTCGACCACGACGGGAGCGTGAGCGTGGCCGCCTTGTTCATCTCCATCGGATCGTGCGGCGCCAGGAGCGGCGCCGCCGCCGCCGCGAGGACGAGCAGGGCCAGAAAGCCCAGGCTGGGACGTCGGACGAAGCTCACGAATCTGCCGCCACCCCCTCCCGTAGCGGATCCGCGGGATCGAGCACAGCGTAGGCGGCATCGGTCAGTGAGGCTGATCGCGACGAAGCCGACGATGCTGACCAGGATGATGGACTGGGTCACCAGGTAGTCGCGGGTCAGGATCGAGCGCCACAGCGCCGTCCCCGAGCCCGGGATGGCGAAGACCGCCTCGGTGATGACCGCGCCGCCGATGAAGAACCCGGCCTGGATGCCGAAGACCGGTGATGATGGGCACCAGGGCGTTCCGGAGCGCGTGCCGGAGCACGACGCCCCGCGGCGGCAGCCCTTTGCGCGGCGCGGTCCGCACGTAGTCCGCGCGCGAGGACATCCTCCAGTGAAGCCTGGACGAAGCGCGCCATGATCGACCCCACGCCCGACGCCGAGCGTGAGCCCGGGCAGGATCAGGCTCCGCGCCCAGCCTGCGGGACTGTCCGCGAAGGGCACGAAGCCCGAGGGCGGCACCCAGCGCACCCGGACGCGCCGAAGAACCACGCCAGCACGATCCCGAGCCAGAAGACGGGCACGGCGAGCGCGAGCCCGTGGTACCAGCCCAGGAAGCGCGCCAGCCGGGAGCCTGGGGTGGGTGCCGGCGTAGATGCCCATGGGGAGGGCGATCAGCAGAACCACGCCCGAGGGCCCACGCCGCCAGCTGGAGCGTGACCGGGAGCGTCCGGGCCAGCGTGTCGCGCACCGGGATGCCATTCAGCATGGAGTAGCCGAGATCGCCCGAGGCCACCCGGCCGAGCCAGCGCGCGTACTGCACCGGCGATGGGCGCATCGAGGCCAAGGTACTGACGCAGGCTCCGGAGCTGCTCCGGCGTGCCCCGGTCCCCGAGGATGATCTGCGCCGGGTCGCCGGGCAGGGCCGCGACCATCGCGAACACGAGCACGGACGCGACGAGGATGGTGAGGCCCGCCTCCAGCACGCGCCGGACCAGGTATCCCGCCATCCTCGCCCGTCCCGCTCTCGTTGCGCGCCGCCGGCTACCGGTCCACCCAGGTGGCCTTGAGGGTGAGGAGCATCTGCGGGATCGACCCCGAAGCCGCGGACCGGCTTCGCGATCCCGTAGGTCGGCAGGCGCAGGTTGGTCGGCAGCGCCCACGACTGGTCCAGAGGTACCGCACCGCGGCGCGGAGATGTGTCCACCGCTCCCGCCGGTCGATCGTGGCGTTGAGCCGCTGGATCGCCTCGATGTATTCCTTCGGCGGCCCCGTCTCGAGCCACGACGGATTGGTCGGGTTCAGGCGGTAGGCCGAGCTGATCGTGAAGTCGGTCGGATCGATCGTCGCCAGCGTCAAGAACAGGAACGAGATCTCGAAGTTTCCCCGCGAAATAGATCGGGAAGTACCGCGACGGCTCGACGATGGTGAGGTTCACGTCGAGGCCCACCTTCTTGAGGTCTCCCTGGATGATCTGCGCGATCTCCGGGGCTCTCCTGGGTGCTGGTCGACACGAGTCCCGCCTACCTTGGTCGACCTTCCCGGCGAGCCCCGCTTGCGCGAGGAGCTCCCGGGCCTTCGCGGGGTTGAAGGCGAACTCCTCGTCCAGCTTCGGGTCGTAGGCTGGCGTCCCCGGTGCGGCCACCTGCACCTGCGCCTTGCCGATGCCGCCGAGGATCGTCTTCGCGATGGTCTCGCGGTCGAGGAGGTACCGCATCGCCTGCCGGACCTGCAGATTGTCGAACGGCGGCTTCCGCGTGTTGAGGATGACGACGTAGTACTCGTTGGGGACGGGGCCGGCTGGACCTGCAGGCCCTCCGCCCTGAGCCGCTGGGCGTCCTTGTTCGGAATCGTGTGGGCCACGTCGATCTGGCCCGCGCGGAACGCGTTCTCCATCGCCCCGGCATCGCTCAGCACCCGGAAGACGACCCGGTCCAGGTAGGCGGCAGCCCGGGCTGCCAGTAGCTGTCGTTCCGGACGAACGTCAGGTGGTCGCCGGGCACCCACTCGGCGAGCTTGAACGGGCCCCGTCCCGCCGCCCTTCTGCTTGGCCGTCGCGAACGCGGCGGGATCCACCATCCCCCAGCGCGACACCATCGCCAGGAAGTCCGGGCGCGGCCGGGCGAACCGGAAGCGTACGGTGCGGGCGTCGAGCTTGTCGGCGGCCGTGAAGTCCTCGAGCCGGCTGAACAGCCCGCCGCCGGTCGCCTTGTCCTTCGACCCGCTGGAAGTTCGCCAGCAGGGCGTCGGCATCGAACGTCCCGCCGGAGTGCGTCCGCACGTTCTCGCGAAGCTTGAAGGTCGCGCTCGCCCCATCCCTGGCGAGCTCCCACGACTCAGCCAGGCTCGGTTGTGGCTCGAGGTTCGTCCCGAACGTCACGAGATAGTCGTAGAGCTGGAAGAACATCGGGCACGTTCGCGAACACGATGTCGTTCGGGTCGAGCGAGACGATGTCCGTGTTGATGCCGACGGTGAGAGTGCCGCCCTTCTTGGGCGTCTGGCCCCAGGCCACGCGGTCGAGCCCCGTCTCGAGAAGCGGGGCCCGCGGCGCCGGCGACGGCGGCCAGCCGGAGGAAGCTGCGTCGGTCGATGCCAGCACGCGAACGGTCGAACGCCAGGCCACGGATCCGCTCGATCATCGGGCTCCTCCCGCCAGGGCCGGCGGGTACCCGCCCCGACGTGTCCAGGGTGAATCGCCCATCGAATCCAATCCTACCGGTCGGGACGCTCGCGCCCCCGGGCACGGAGCCGGCGCACCACCTCGGCCAGGCGGGCAGCCCGATCCTCCAGCCACGGGAGACGCACGCTCCCCGTCGAGTACAGCATCCACGTCCGGCTCGCCGGCTCGGCGGTCGGGTGCACCAGGGGGTTCGACGGCTCGCCGGGCATTACCATCTCGCGTAGCAGCGCGAGAGCGTCGGTCTTGAGGGTCTCCTCCTCCGACAGGGGCACGAACGTCAGCGTACCGAAGGCGACCGGCCGGTTGGCATCCGTGACCGTCACCGTGACGGTGACCGGCGTCGGCTCGGGGGCATCGGCACGCTGAGCGTGAGGCCCGCACCGCCCGCCGGCTGGGCCGCCCAGATCCCGATCCCCGCGCCCGCGGTGACCCGCCAGACGCACCGGCGATCGGACGCCGGCGGCAGCTCCGCCGTGTCCACGTGGAAGTGCGCCGGCTCGCCCGCGGCCGCGAGCATGCGGCCGTGCCGCATCGGCAAGGGCCCGAGGACGGGGACCGCCCGGAGGCGCAACCGATCGAGGACGTTCCGTGTGATCCGGTCGACCTCGGCGTTGCGCCCGACCAGGCACGGCCAGTCGGTGGTCGCGCCGTTGAAGACGATTCCCCCGCGGTCGCTCGTGTAGAGGCCCATGGTCGCGGCCGCGTGCGGGCCCGACCGCACCCACCCCTCCCCCAGCTCCGCGATCCCCAGGATGAAGAAGTTGAGCGGCGTCCCCTGGTCGCCGGTGACGATGGCCAGGCCGCGCTTCCGGGTGAAGGTGGCGCCGTCCGCCTCGTAGCCGACCAGCGGAAACGCGGGGTCGGCCCCGAACACGTCCCCATCCTTGAGGCCGGTGCCCTCGTAGGCCCAGTGGGCCGAGTGCTGCACCGTGTAGCCGACGGGGTCCCGCCGGCCGTCCCACCAGCCGCCCGCCTGCCGGATGCTCGTCCCGGTCACGCCGTTCTCGGGGCGCACGTCCGACCAGTGATCGGCCTCCCAGGTCCCCGGTCCTTGCCCGACGGGCGCACCTTGGCGCACGTGAAGGCGCTGTTCCCATCGCCGAAGTGGATGCGGTAGCCGCAGATGTTCCCGCTGAAAAACGCGACGTTGCCGCCGCGCCGGATGAACGCCTCGATGCGGGCGCGCATCTCGTCGCTCCAGTACTCGTCGTGCCCCACGCTCAGCATCAGGGCATAGGAGGTCAGGAGCTCGGGATCCGCCTGGAGGTCCCAGTCGGTCGCGTAGTCGACGCGGTAGCCGTTCGCCTCGAGCCAGGCCACGAACGGCGCTTCCCAGTGCGTGAAAGTCTGACGCCGGCTGGTGGGATCGTAGTAGTCGGGCGAGTCCCCGTACATGACGACGCCACCCGTCCCGCCACCGGGCCGACGCGTGGTCACCGTGAAGCCTGGCGCGCCTTCCCCGCCCGTCCAGACCGCCTCCGTGTAGAGGCTTCCGTAGCCCGTCCCGTTGTAGGCGTGATAGGTGGCCCAGGCGAGCTTGAACAGGATGGAGGTCGACTCGCCCGGTGCCGGGCTCCGCACGACGAACAGCGCCTTGGCCTCGGTGCCGTCCGCCGTGGTGACGTCGGGAGCCTGGGCGCGGCCCTCCGCGTCGATCTGACCAGCATCGCGATGTACACGCCCGTGGGCCAGTCGGGCGGAATCGGAAGGGCGTAGGCCGGCCAGCCCCAGTCGCGATTGGGCGGCCCCGGAGGAACGGCATGGCCGGGCAAGCGCTCCGGCCCGAGCCGGCCCATGGGCTCGAGGCGCGCGCCCTGGCGATACACCTCCACCCGGAAGTGGGGGGCGTCCGTCGAGACGTGCAGCGTGAGAGTCTCGCCCGGACGCACGCTCGGGTGACGCGGGTAGCCGTGGATCACGGGGTTCCTCAACCCTCCAGGATGTGCCGCATGTGAGCGACGGCGCGCGGAACCGCGCTCTCCGGCGGCTCCTCGCCCTCGTACTCGACGGAGAGACACCCCTGGTAGCCGGCCTGGCGCAGCTCGCCGACCACGGCCTCGTGGTCGACCAGCCGGTCCCGGCCGTCGGGACCCACCTGGCGGAATTTTGCGTGGACGTGCCGCGCGAGACCGGCCGTCCGCCGGATCGAGGCGAGACCGTCGACGTAGTTGCCGGTGTCCAGGAGAAGGGCGAGCGCGGGACTCGACACCGCGTCGAAGATCGCCAGCACGTCGTCGGCCGTCTGGACGAAGCCGCCGTGGTTGTGGTTCTCCATGACCAGCTGCACCTGCGCCGCCTCGGCCGCCGTCACCACGGCGCGCATGGCCCGCAGCATGGCCGGCCAGCGCGCCGAGCGCTCGCCCTCCGGCCAGCCGGCGAAGGTCGGAGGAAGCGGCTCCCGAGCTCGCGCGACGCGGGCATCCAGCGCGCGGTGCGCGCCTCTTCGCCACGCCGCTTCTCGTCGTCCGCGATCCCGAAGTTGTTCATCAGGGCGATGTCGACGATCTCGAGACGGTGGCGCTCGGCCGCCGCGCGAGCTCCGCGAGGCGGGCCGGGGTCGGCTCGCCGATGTGGCCATCCTCGAGCTCCACCGCCCGGAGGCCGAGCTCCTCGCCGCAGATCCGGATGAAGCCGTCGAGCGTGAGGCGGCCGGCGCCGAGCGCCTGGCTGTAGGACTCCGAGCTACACCCGAGGTACATCGCTGGCTCCCTTCGTCCGCACGGTCACATCCAGGGGTCGATGACGACCTTCATCGAGTCCGGTGCGATCGCCTGGTTGACGGCCGTCTCCACCGCGTCCAGACCGTACCGGTGGGACACGAACTCCCGCAACGGGTAGTGGCGCATGTACCGCGCCATCTGGCGGAGGCTGGGCCCGTAGGCGGCGGGCTCCTCCCCCGACCCCCATGATGCGGACGCCCTTCGAGCAGAGGTGGCGGTGGGGATTGATCGCGACGTCCCCGAGATCCGAGAAGTTCCCGGCCTCCACCAGCATGCCGCCCACACACGAAGGAGGTCCAGCGCCTCCGGGATCACCTGCGGCACGCCCGCGCACTCCACGACGACGTCGGCGCCGCGCCCGTGGGTCAGCCCGCGGACGAACTCGAGCCGATCCTTCAGGGTCGTGTCCCGCGCGTTCACCACGTGGTCGGCGCCGAGTCGCTTCGCCATCTCCAGCCGATACGGCGAGAGGTCGATGGCCACGATGGTGCCGGCCCCGAGCATCCGCGCCTTCATCAGGAAGCACATCCCGAGCGGGCCCACCCCGAGGACCACCGACGGTATCGTCGAACAGGAAGGCCTCGCTGGGCACCGCCGAGAACTGCTTCGCCCGGTCGAGCCCCACCGATACCGCCATCACCTCGGTGAACACCGCGATCTCCGAGGGCAGCTCGTCCGGCACCTTGACGAGGAAGCTGCCGGGGACGATGTAGATGAACTCGGCCCACCCCCGAAGAGGTACGGCGGCGTCGCCGCGCTGAGGTTGTTCCCGTAGTCCGTCATGTTCTCGCAGGCGAAGTACGGGAAGTCGCGCCGGCAGTAGTAGCACTCGCCGCAGACGACGTTCGCGCCGACGACGACGCGGTCGCCGACCTGGAGCGGCTGGCCGTCGAAGTCCGTGTACGGCCGACCGCTGCGCGTGGGACCGATGGCCGCCACCGTGCCGACGTTCTCGTGGCCCTGGATGATCGGGAACGGGATCACCTTCGCCGGCTTCGGTGCCGGCGTACTGCGTGGTGTAGCCCTGATAGGTGTGCTTGTCCGTCCCGCAGATCCCCGAGAGCGCCATTCGCACGACGGCGCAGTCCGGGGCCGGGTCCGGCACCGGATAGTCGCGGATCTCGTAGCGGCCCGGGGCCACCAGTGTCGCCGCGCGCACGCGATCCTTCGCGCCCGCCGGCATCGGCTTCGTGACGTTCACCATGTCCCCCTCGCGACACCCTGGATGGTCGGCCTGCCGTCGGCCTCTGGCCGACGGGCTTCGATCCGTAGCGCTCCCGGCACGCTCATTCGAAGATCCAATCCTGGAGCTCGACGCCGAGCCCCGGCTCCTGGGGCACCTGCACCATTCCGTCCTTCACGATCACCGGCGTCTTCAGCGTCGACTGGTAGACCTGGGTCGGAAACGCCGGGCGGGTCGTGCGGGAACTCGAAGTACGACGTGTTGGCGATCGCCGCGGCCAGGTGGAGGTTGGCGACCGTCCCGAGAGGGTCGCCCCACGAGTGAGGGTTCACCAGCACCGACTTCCGATGGGCGATCGTGGCGAGGTCCCGGAGGCCGAGCAGCCCCTCGCAGAGCGTCACGTCCGGCTGGAGGATGTGATAGCAGCCGTCGAGCAGCAGGCGCTGGAGGTCGTGCAGCTGCTGGTTGTTCTCGCCGCCGGCGATCGGCGTCGGCGAGACGGCGGTGAGCCGGCGCAGGTCGTCGTAGTCGTGCCGCGGCAGGGGCTCCTCGAGCCAGGCGACGCCGTACTCGGCGAGGGCCTGGGCGGTCTCGGAGCGCGCGGTGGTAGGTCCAGCGCGGGCCGGGCAGCGGGGCGTCGGCTGACGTCGGCCTGGTTGGCGTCGACCATGATCGCCATGCCGTCGCCGACCGCCTTCCGGACCGCCTTCACCTGCGCCAGGTCCTCGGCGAGCGTGTCGTTGTGGATGCGCAGCTTCACCGCGCGGTACCCCTCGTCCTGGAGGCGGCGGCAATCGTCGGCCCGCTGGGCAGGCGTCCGGTTCTGCCCGGTCGACGCGTAGGCGGGCACCTCGTCCCGCGCGCCGCCGAGCAGCTTGTACACCGGCAGCCCGGCCGCCTTGCCCAGGATGTCCCAGAGCGCCAGCTCCACGAACCAGACGGCGGCGCCGAAGTAGGGCCAGAGGTACCGGAGGGTGCCGGCGTGCTTCTCGATCCGGAGCGGATCCTCGCCGACGAGGTACGTCGCGATGCGTTGCACCGGCCTGCTCCTCGGCGCCGAAGAACTCGTGGCCCGCGATGCCGTGCACGACCGGCATCGGTGTCGATCCGCAGGTAGCAGAGGCGGATCCGGGTCTCGATGGCGCCGGGCGCCCAGGCGGGGTGGAAGGGCGCCGGCAGCTCGACGTCGACCTGCCGCGTGCGGATCGCCGTGATGCGCAACGTCTCTCGGCTCGAAGCGTCGACTCAGGGCTGTAGCTCGTCGCCGTCGAGGCCGGACGTCCCCACTGGCCCTGGCCTCTAGTGCCTCACCACCACCCGGCAGGCCGGTGCGGGCCGCTTCCAGGATCGCGTCGCACACCACCGCGCAGCGGTAGCCGTCCTCGAACGTCGCCCCCAGCGGCCCCGCCGATCGGCGGCCGCCGACGGCGCCGAGGAAGTGGCCCAGCTCGTGGACGAGCGAGGCGTCCCAGCCGATCGAGTGCCCGGGCGGCCACCAGACGCCCGCCGTACGGGTGATCGGCATCGGTCACGTGGATCTCGCGAAGCCCGCCACCCGGTCGGGCGCTCGCCGAGGAGGTGGACCGAGAGGCTGTTGAGCCGCTCGAGGTCGAACGCCACCGTGCCGCCCGAGCCCGTTCAGCTCGAACGTCATGTGCGCCCGCCGGCCGGCCGCCATGTTCGTGCCCGGCGAGGCTGCCGAGCGCGCCCCCGCGAACTCGACGGTCGCCTCGAAGGCATCCTCCGTCTCCACCCGGCGCCGCCGGCCGGTCGGCGGCTCCGGCCGATCGGTCGACGAACGTCGCGACCGCCCCGCTGGACCGCCGCCGGCTCGCCGACCAGGTAGCGCGCGAGGTCGATCAGGTGGCTCCCGAGGTCGAGGAGCGCGTTCGAGCCGGACGACTTCGGCATCCTGGTGCCACGTGAACGGCGCCTCGGGATCCAGGAACGAGGCGTCCGCGAAGCGCGCACGGAAGTGGTGGATCCGCCCGAGCCGGCCCTCGTCGATCAGGCGACGCGTGAGCGCCACCGCCGGCAGGAAGCGGTAGTTGAAGCCGACCATGTGGACGATCCCCGCCTGAACGGCCGCGTCCCGCAGCGCCGGGCCTCCGCCGCTGACCGCCCGAGGGGCTTCTCGCAGAAGACGTGCTTGCCCGCCCGGATCGCCGCCAGGCTCGGCTCGAGGTGGAGGTGGTTGGGCGCGCAGTTGTCGAGGACCTCGACCGCCGGGTCGCTTCACCAGCTCCCCTGCCAGCCGACCCCCGCGCGCTCGAACCCGTACCGGGCGCGCGTCAGCTCCGCCTTCGCCATCTGCCGCCCGCCACCCGCACGAGCCGGGGCACCGCCGGCCGGCGGCCACAGGACCTGCCGCACGAGCGTGCACGCATGCGCGTGCGCCTGGCCGATCCCCGCCGGCCCCAGGAGGCCGACGCCGATCTCTGCGGGGCTTCACAGGAGCGCGGCGGCGACCTTGTCGACTGCGGTCACGATGTCGTCCACGTCCGGACTCGGCGAGCAGCGGGTGGAGGTCGATGTGGACCGCGTGCTGGAGGATCTCCGTCGGTCCGCGGGAACTGCCCTTCTCGGAGGTCGCCTTGCCCCGGTAGTGCGGGCACTCCCACGCGCAGTGGCGCTTGGACAGGAACCGGCGCTCGATCAGCTGGTCGAAGTGGTAGTAGACGTGCTGCCCGCTCGTCCACGGGACCGACGCCTTCACGTTCTCGGCAGTGAGCGCCGCGGCAACGCGAGTGGCGGCGGCCGCCGAGGGCACCGAGAAGATCGAGGGTCGCGCCCGGTCTCCCCGCGGGGTCCGGCAGGGGCCGCAGACGCACGCCGGGAATGCCGGCGAGTGCCGCGGACCGCGCGCGCCTTGTGCGCGCGCATCTGGCCGATGATCCACTCCATCTTGCCGAGCTGGGCGACGCCCACCGCGGCGGTCAGCTCGCTCATCCGGTAGTTGACGCCGATGATCAGCGGGCTCTCCTCGGGGATCATCTGGTCGAGCTCCTCGACGCGCACCGAGCCCTGGTCGTGATAGCGCACCGCCCGCTCGAACATCGCGGTGTCGTCGCTGACGAGCATGCCGCCCTCGCCGGTCGTGGATCGTCTTGTGGTACTGGAGGCTGAACGCGCCGAACTTGCCGAACGGTGCCGAGCCGCTTCGCCCGTGGTAGAGGCCGCCGACGGCCTGGGCGGCGTCCTCGAGCACGCGAGGCCGCGCCGCTCGGCGATGGCCATGATCGGGCGCGATGTCGGCCGCCGCGCCGCGCATGTGCACGGGCACGATCGCCACCGTCGCCTCGGTGATCGCCGCCTCGACCGCGCGCGGATCCATCGTCAGGCTCTCGTCGATGTCGACGAAGACCGGCACCGCGCCGAGCGTCACCACGGCGTTGATCGTCGCGACCCAGGTGTAGGTCGGCACGATGACCTCGTCGCCGGGCCCGACGCCGAGCGCGGCGAGCCCGACCAGCGAGCGCGCCGGTCCCCGACGTCACGGCCGAGCGCGTGGCGCGCGCCGATCGCCGCGGCGAACTTCTGCTCGAGCTCCGCCGACCTTGTGCCGGGGATGCGGGCCGTAGTGCCGATAGAGCGCTCTGGCTCTCGAGCACCTCCAGGCACCTGCGCCTTCTCCTCGGCGCCGATCAGGAGGCCGCCGGGCCAGCCGGGCAGGATGGGCTCCTTGCGCACGGGTGTCCCGCCGTCCAGAGCCAGCTTGGTCGATGCGCGTGTCATGTCCTCCTCTCGTGAGCGCCGCGGGTCGGCCGCCAGTCGTCGCCGACCGCTCCGCACGTCCCGCGAACGATGAGCTCGATCGGCACCTACGGCCGCCGCGTCGAGCCGCCGCAGCGTCCCCTCGATCAGGCACGATCAGCCACGTCGGCGGCGAGCCGTCCCATGGCGTCCTTCTCGATCCGCACGGTCGTGAGCGGCGGATCCGGTGTACGCGCTCATCTCGATGTCGTCCATCCCGACCACGGCCAGCGCCGTCCGGCACCCGCACGCCGCGCTCGCGCGCGGCGCGGAGCGCGCCGATGGCCATGGCATCCGTGACCGCGAAGAGCGCCGTCGGCGGCTCCGGCAGGCCGAGGAGGCTTCGCGTCGCATCCGTGGCGGCCTCGACGCTGATCTCGGTCCGGCGAATGAGCGCCGGGTCCTGCGCGATCGCGCCCGCCGCCAGCGCTTCCCGGTAGCCCCTCGAGCGTCTGGCCAGCCGAAGGGATAGCTCACGGCCGCGCCGAGGAACGCGATCCGCCGATGGCCGAGCCGGACGAGGTGCGCGGTCGCGAGACGGGCTCCCGCCTGGTAGTCGGGCACCACGGCCGGGAGGTCCGTCGCCGGGCAGCGTGGTTGTCGACGAGGACCATCGGGAGGCCACGATGCCGGAGCGCCAGCAGAAGTCCGGCGTCGAGCGCGCCCGCCACCAGCGCGCCGTCGACGGCGCCGTGGCCCAGCACCCGGCTGACGTCGGCCTCGCGCGGCCCCGTCGGCCGGCGGCGGCGTGAACACGAGGCTGTACCCGCGGCGCCTGGGCCACCTCCGCCATCCCGCCGAGCACGACCCGGTAGAAGGAGTCGTCGAACACCGTGGTCGATGTTCCGGCCCTGAAGCACGGTCACGCACTCGGCGCGCCGGCGCGCCAGGCGGCGACCGCTCGACGTTCGGCGCGTACCGGAGCTTGGTGGCGGCCTGGGCGACGCGCTCGCGGGTCTCGCGCGTGCACGCGGCCTCGACCGTTGAGGGCTTGCGAGACCGTCGGCCGTCGAGACGCCCGGCGAGGCGGCGCGACGTCGTGGATCGTCACCATCGTCGTAATGATGAATCGACTTTAGCAAGCGTCTCGAGCCGTGATGCCAAGGCGCAGCTTGCGGTCGACTGCCAAAACCATTTAGCATGCGCGGGACGTTAGCATTGCGCGCGAGAGGCCGTCAAGACGACACTCGGGAAGTCCCGCGCAGCAGTGCACTCGCCCGCAGGAGGCTTTGGAGATGGCCACCGTTCGGCTGACGATGGCCCAGGCGCTGGTGCGGTTCCTCTGCGCCCAGATGACCGAGGTCGATGGAGGCGAGGCGCCGCTCTTCGGCAGGCGTGTGGGCGATCTTCGGCCACGGCAACGTGGCGGGGCTCGGCGAGGCGCTCCACGCGGCCCAGGCCCAGCTCCCCACGCTCCGGGCGCACAACGAGCAAGCCATGGCGCACGCGGCGCATCGCGTTCGCGAAGGCGCACGCGCGGCGGCGCATGATGGTCGTGCACGACGTCGATCGGTCCCGGCGCCACGAACATGGTCACCGCCGCCGCGGTCGCGCACGTCAATCGCCTGCCCGTGCTGCTGCTCCCCGGCGACGTCTTCGCCAACCGCCTCCCGGACCCGGTCCTCCAGCAGGTCGAGGACTTCGGCGACCCGACGATCTCCGCCAACGACTGCTTCCGGCCCGTCTCGCGCTACTGGGACCGGATCACGCGCCCCGAGCAGCTGCTCCAGAGCCTTCCCGCCGCCATCGCCGTCCTCACGGACCCGGCCGACTGCGGCCCGGTGACGCTGGCGCTGCCTCAGGACGTGCAGGCCGAGGCGTTCGACTATCCCCGAGCACTTCTTCGAGCCGCGCGTGCACCGGCTCGCAGCGGCCCGGGCCCGATCCCGCCCAGCTCGCGCGCGGTGGCCGAGCGGCTCCGGCGAGCCGGAGCGGCCGCTCCTCGTCGCCGGCGGCGGCGTCCACTACTCGCTGGCCGAGGCGGCGCTGCGCGCCTTCGCCGAGCGGCACGGCATCCCGGTCGCGGAGACCCAGGCCGGCAAGGGCTCGCTGCCGTGGGACCACCCGGCGTGCGTCGGGGCGATCGGCGTGTGCGGGTCGACCGCCGCCAACGCGCTGGCCGCCGACGCCGATCTCGTCCTCGCCGTCGGGACCCGCCTGGCCGACTTCCCCACCGGCTCCCGCGCCCTGTTCCAGGGACCGGACCTCACCCTGGTGGCGCTGAACGTCGCGCCCGCACGACGCCGGCAAGCACGGCGCCGCTGCCGCTGGTGGGCGACGCGCGGCCGGGGCCTCGAGGAGCTGTCGGCGCGCCTCGGCGCCTGGCGGGCGCCCGCCGCCCGGATGGAGACCGCGCGCCGCGCTCACCGCGGAGTGGACGCGTCTGGTCGACGCCGCCACCGCGCAGCGGAGCGGACGTCCCCGCCACCGAGGGACAGGTCATCGGCGCGGTGAACCGCGCGGCCGGCCCGCGCGACGTGGTCGTGTGCGCCGCCGGCGGGCTGCCGGGCGAGCTGAGCCGCCTCTGGCGCACGCGGGACCCGCGCGGCTACCACCTCGAGTACGGCTACTCCTGCATGGGCTACGAGATCGCCGGCGGACTCGGCGTGAAGCTGGCGCTGCCCGACCGCGAGGTCTTCGTCATGGTCGGCGACGGCAGCTACCTGATGATGAACTCGGAGATCGCCACGTCGGTCGCGATGCACCGGAAGCTCGTCGATCGTGCTGCTCGACAATCGCGGCTTCGGCTGCATCAACCGCCTCCAGCAGGCGTGCGGCGGCGCGTCCTTCAACAACCTCCTCGGGCCCGAGGCGCCGGCGATCGATTTCGCCGCGCACGCGCGGAGCCTCGGCGCCCAGGCCGAGCAGGTCAAGACGATCCCCGACCTCGAGGGCGCGCTGGAGCGGGCGCGCCGCGGCCGACCGGACGTCGATCGTGGTCATCGAGACGGACCCGGCGCGGCCCTTCACGGGCGGCGGCGCGTGGTGGGACGTGCCGGTGCCCGAGGTGTCGGCCCGGCCCGAGGTGCAGGCCGCGCGCGGCAGTCCTACGACGCCGGCGCGCCGCCGCCAGCGAAGCCGGAGGCTAGCGTGACCGTACGAATCGGCGTCAATCCGATCGGCTGGACCAACGACGACCTCGAGACGCTCGGCGACGACATCTCGCTCGACACGTGCCTCCGACGAAGCGCGGCAGGCCGGGTACGCGGGCAATCGAGCTCAGGCGGAAGTTCCCGCGGCGGCCGGCGGAGCTCGCGACGGTTCTCCAGCAGCACCAGCTGGACTCGTGTCCGGGTGGTACAGGCGCGCACCTGCTCCGCCGGAGCGTCGACGGAGGAGATCGCCGCGATGCAGGACCACGCGGGCCTCCTCACCGCGCTGGGCGCCACGGCCATGGTGTTCGCCGGAGGAGACGGGCAGCGTCGCACGGGCGCTCTCGGCGTGCCCGCTCTCCACGCGGCCGCGCCTGGCCGAGGCGGACTGGTCGAGGTTCGGCGAGGCGCTGACCGAGGTCGCCGGATCACCTCGCCCGGCGCGGAATGCGCGCTCGCGTACCACCACCACATGGGGACCGTCGTGGAGACCGAGGACGAGATCGACCGGCTCGATGCAGGTCACCGGGACCGGCGGTGGGCCTCTCTCCTGGACACCGGGCACCTCACGTACGCCGGAGGCGACGTGCTCGGCGTCGCGCGGCGCCACGCGACCGGATCGTCCACGTCCACTGCAAGGACGTCCGGCCGGCCGTGCTGGTCGAGGCGCGCCGCCGCGGACCAGAGCTTCCTCGACGCGGTGGTCGAGGGCGTGTTCACGGTGCCCGGCGACGGGTGCGTCGACTACAAGGCGCTCCTCGACGATCCTGCGCGACGCCGGCTACGCGGGCTGGCTGGTCGTGGAAGCGGAGCAGGACCCGAAGAAGGCCCACCCGCTCACCTACGCGCGGATGGGCTTCGCCCACCTGAGTCGGCTTGCTCGGCCGACCTCCGGGATGTCACGCGCGCACTCGCAGGTCGGCGTCCGCCGCCGTGACCAGCGGCAGTTGACGCGGCACCCTCCGACGCGCAGCGCGCGGAGGATTAGAGAACGGATCATGCCCCTCCCGCCGGGAGCGTCGGCGATCTCGTCGTGCTCCCGGTAGCCGAGCTCGCGGAGGATCTCCTCGATGTAGCTCGCCACGCTCGGGGCGCGGCCGAGCGGATGGCCGGCGGCGTGCGCTCGAGGTTGACGCCGTGCCCGACCAGCCGGATCGGCCCGAGGGCCTTGCTCACCACCGGCCGCTCGACCGGGAGCGTCCGCGCCTGCGGATCCTCGAAGGCTTGGCTTCACGTCGAGGATCGGCGCCGGCGCGGCACGCCCGCCTCGTCGAACCGCGCCTGCCACTCGGCGCGATCGCGGGCGGACGAGCCGCGCGCTCGAGCTCTTCCGTCATCTCCTCGCGGTGACCTCGCCGGATGTCGCTCGTCGCAGAACCGGGGGTCGTCGATCAGCTCCGGCGCGTCGATGCGCCCGGCACAGCCGCTGGTAGAGGCGCTTGTTGGCGGCCTGGATGATCAGGCTCGCCGTCCCGGCAGCGGAACACGCCCGTCGGCACGCCGACCGGGATGGTAGTTGCCGGCCTGGCCCGGGCACCTCGCCGCCGATGAGCCAGCGCGCCGCCTGGAGGTCCATCAGCCGGATCATCGCCTGCAGCAGCGAGGTGTGCACCCACTGGCCGCGCCCCGAGCGCTCGCGCTCGAGGAGCGCGACCAGCACCCCGTGGGCCGCCATGAGGCCCCGCCGTGAGGTCGGCGATCGGGAGCCCGCGCGGAGCGGCCCCTGGCCCGGGAAGCCGTTGACGGTCATGAAGCCTGGAGAGCCCCTGGGCGATCTGGTCGAGGCCGGCCCGGTCCGCGTACGGCCCGGTCTGGCCGAAGCCCGAGATGCTCACGTAGACGAGCCGCGGGTTGATGCGCGGAGAGCGTCTCGTAGTCGATGCCCAGACGATGCTTCACGCCGGGCCGGAAGTTCTCGGCGAAGACGTCGGCCTGGCGGACGAGCCGATAGAGCACCTCGCGGCCCGCGCTCCGACTTCAGGTTCAGCGTGAGACTCACGCTTGTTCGGGTGGAGGTTCTGGAAGTCGAAGCCGTGGCGGCCGCCGACGTCGTCGTCCTGCTCCTCGGGCAGCTCCACCTTGATGACCTGGGCGCCGAACTCCGAGAGCTGCCGGACACACGTCGGGCCCGTCCGGGCCCGACAGAGGTCGACGACGCGGATGTGCGACAGCGGCATGTCTCCCCTCCTACGGGGTCAGGGCACGACGGTGACGCCGTGATCCTCGAAGCTCACCCACACCGGCGTCCCCGCGGGAGCGGGGCGGGTCACCTCGCGATCCACCACGAAGAGCTCCCCGACCGCCGTGGAGACAGTGTATTCCATGTGGGTGCCCGAGGTAGGCCGCCTTGGCGATCCGTCCCTCCAGGGCCGGCCCTGGCGGCTGCGCATCCGACAGCCGGGTGACTCGGGCCGCACGGCCACCTTGACCGGCCCCAGCCCCGCGCCGCGATGCGGCAGGCGCAGCTCGATCCCACCGACCCGGACCTGGCCTGCCACGCCGTTCCGCGACGTGAGCTCGGCGTCGACGAGGTTCGAGTCCCCGACGAAGTCGGCGACGAACAGGCTCTACCGGCGCCTCGTAGAGCTCCCGCGGCGTCCCGCTCTGGGCGATGGCGGCGTGGTCCATGACGATGATGCGGTCGGAGACCGCGAGCGCCTCCTGCTGATCGTGCGTCACGTAGGCCACCGTGAGGCCCAGGCGCTGCTGGAGCTCGCGGATGTCCTCGCGGACCCGGCGGCGCAGCTTGGCGTCGAGGTTCGACAGGGGCTCGTCGAAGCAGAGCACCTCCGGCTCGAGGACGAGCGCGCGCGCGCGACGGCGACGCGCTGCTGCTGGCCGCCCGAGAGCTCGGACGGCAGCCGCGCTGTCGAGCGCCTTCGAGGCCGACCAGGGCGCAGCTTCTCCCGCGCCTGCTCGTGAGCCTGCGCCCGCGGCACGCCCGTCACGAGTCGGCCCGTAGGCGACGTTCTCGAGGACGGTCATGTGCGGGAAGAGCGCATAGGACTGGAACACCATGCTGACGTTCGCGCTCGGTCGCCGGACGGCGGCGTGACGTCCCGCCCGCCGATCCGGATCTCGCCCTCGCTCGCCAGCTCGAGCCCCGCGATGAGCCGGAGGGTCGTCGTCTTGCCGCAGCCGGACGGACCCAGCAGGGTCACCAGCGTCGCCCGCTCGATCGTGAACGACGACCTGGTTCACGGCGACCACGTCGCCGTAGCGCTTGGTCACGCGGCGGAACTCGACCGCCGCGGTCCGCTCGGCGTCGTCCGTGGTCATCGCATCGCTCGCTCCGCCCGCCGTCTGCAGCCCGAGGTCGGCGGCGCCCGCCGACCGAGCCGGCGCTCGCCGACCAGCCACTGGATGAGCAGGATCGCCGCCAGCATCACGACGATCAGCACCGAGGAGTAGGCGATGGCCAGGCCGAACTCGCCGGCCTCGACGCGGCCGACGATGTACGCGGTGGCCAGGTTGTAGCGGCGCGCTGACCAGGAAGATCACCGCGCTCACCGCGGTCATCGCGCGCACGAAGCTGTACACCAGCGCGGCCACGATGGCCGGCCGCAGCAGCGGCAGCACGACCCGCCGCATCGTCGTGCCGGTACGCGCCCCAGCGTGAGCGAGGCCTCGTCGAGGCTCCGGTCGATCTGCGACAGCGCCGCGATGCCCGCCCGCACCCCGACCGGCATGTTGCGGAAGACGAAGCAGAGGACGAGGATCACGCCGGTGCCGGTCAGCTCGACGGGCGGCACGTTGAACGCCAGGATGTAGGCCACGCCGATCGACCGTGCCCGGGATCGCGAAGGAGAGCATCGTCCCGAACTCGAACAGGCGCCTTCCCGACGAATCGCTGCCGCGACGAGCAGGTACGCGGTCAGGATGCCGATCGCGCGCGGTGATCGGGCGCCGCGATCGCCGGCGATCTGGATCGTCGTCCAGAAGGAGTCCCAGGCCGACCCGGTGAAGAGGAAGACCGCCGGTCGGCGCGCGCTCGACGCTGAAGGCGGTCAGGAAGTGCTGGAGCGTCGGCGTGTAGTCGCGGCCCATCGCCCGGACGAAGCCGCCGACGATGATGACGGCGTAGATCACGACGGCGAAGATCGCTCCACGGGCAGCGCCAGCGCATAGCAGCCCCACGCGGATCGCCGTCGGCAGCGGCACCGGCAGGCCGGCGTCGCCCTTGCCCGGTCACCGTGGTGTAGGCCGCCGGCCGAGCCAGCGCTGCTGGGCGTAGAACGCCCCGAGCGGTGAAGGCGAGCAGCACGATCGCGAGCACGGCCGCGCGCCCTGATCGTGCGCCGCGCCCACCGACCGCGAAGAAGATCTGGATCGACAGAACCTCGTAGTTGCCCGGAGAGGACCAGCGGGTTGCCGAAGTCGGCCATGCTCTCCGACGAACCCCAGCAGGAACGCGTTCGCGATACCGGGCCGGAGGAGCGGCCAGCGTCACCGTCCGGAACGTCGTCCAGCGGCTGGCACGCGAGCGTCTGCGCCGCCTCCTCCAGCGAGGGCTGATCCCCTGCACCACACCGATCAGCACCAGGAAGGCGATCGGCGCGAACGCCAGCAGCTGGGCGATCAGGACGCCCGGCAGCCCGTAGATCCACCGCGTCCGCGGGATGCCGAACCAGTCCGAGCAGCAGGGCCGTCACCGCCCCCGCCCGGCCGAACAGCAGGATCAGGGCGAGGCCGATGACGAAGGGCGGCGTGATGATCGGCAGCACCGAGAGCGCGCGCAGCAGCGGCTTCCGGCGAAGCTGGTGCGGGTCGCGATCAGGGCGAAGGCCGAGACCGATGGATCGTCGTGCCCGCGCCCACACGAGGACCGCGCAGGAACAGCGTGTTCCAGGCCACGCCGCACCGGAGCGGGCCGTACAGACAGTCGAGGCCCCAGATGGAGCGGTTCAGCGAGCTTCTGCGATGAAGACGCGCCGGCGCGAACGCGCCGGTGTCGTCACGGACCGCGCTCGAGAGCACGCGTGAGGACCGGCCAGAAGACGAAGACCACCACCAGGCCGACCACGAGACCGATCGGTGCTGGCGAGGAAGGCGTCGTCCTTCATGAAGCCCCGGCCCGGCCAGGCCGTGGCAGAGGCAGCACGAGGCACGCCAGGCACAGCAGGGAAGCGCCCCGTGCCGAAGCCGGCCTGACTCGGACCGGGCAACGCCGAACAGAGCGCGCGAGCCAAGCGGCCGACCAGCCCCGATGGCCGATCGCCAGGCCCTGAGAGCCGTCCATGCGAGGCCACCCGCCCCCGAGCACGAGGACGGTCGCGACGCGCGGATCTTCCCTCGAGCGCCGGCACGCGAGAAGCGGCAGCAGAAGCGGTAGTGCGAGAGCGAGGAGCCACGAGCCGGCCATGAAGGAGGCCCTGGACGAGCGCCGGCGCGGTGGCGGCGTCGGGGTAGCGCCGGAGCCAGCCGGGATCCAGCCAGCCATCGCCCGGCAGCGCGTACCAGGGCAGGATGGCGAAGGCCAGCCAGGCGAGCCCCAGCCAGCCCGTCGCCGCGCGTGTCATGTCAAGCGGCGGGGTCGGTTGACAGCAGCTGAAGTCCTCGCCCGCGGCCCCACGCGGCGGCCGGCGAGCGGGCCTCCGCGCTCCTCACTTCGGGAGCGCCTTGACCTCCGTGTCCCACTTCTGGAGCAGGCGCTTCCGCTCGGCCGAGGAGCCGTACTTCGCGAAGTCGTAGTTGATGAGCTTGATCTGCGTGAACTTCGGCGCCTGTGGCGGAGTCGGCGCGGCCTTGTTCGAGGGCACCTGGTACGCCTTCGCCTGCTCGCCGAGCGCCTGCGCCTCAGGCGTGAGCGCCCAGTCGTACCACTTCTTGGCGTTCTCCGAGGTTCGGCGCGCCCTTGATGATGCTCATCGAGCCGATCTCGTAGCCCGTGCCCTCGCACGGCGCCACGACCTTCACCGGGCGACCCTGGACCGCCCAGGTCACGATGTCGTGCATGAACGTGATGCCGATCAGCGTCTCGCCCTGGCTCATCGCCTGGGCCGGCGCGGCGCCGGACTTCGTGTACTGGTTCACGTTCTTGTGGAGCTTCTTCAGGTAGTCGAAACCCTTGTCCTCGCCCATGATCTGGACCATCGTCGCGAGCATCGTGTACGACGTCCCCGAGGAGTTCGGGTCCGCGACCTGCACCTCGTCCTTGAACTTGGGATCCAGGAGGTCCGCCCAGCACTTCGGCTCGGGCAGTCCCTTCTTGGCGAGCAGCTCGGTGTTGAAGCCGAACCCGAGCGCGCCCGCGTAGACGCCCGACCGTGCCGGTACTTCGACTGCTCGGCCTGGCGCACCGCCCACTCCTGGAGCTCGCCCAGCTTCGGCGACTTGTACTCGAGGGTGAGCCCTTCCTCCGCAGCCTGCAGATGCGGGTCCCCGGTGCCGCCCCACCAGATGTCGCCCCTCGGGTTCTGCGGCCTCCGCCTTGACCTGGGCGTAGTTCTCGCCCGAGCTCTTCCGGGTCATGCTCACCTTGATCCCGGTGGCCCGCTCGAAGGCGGTCACCATGGCTCGGCACCATTCCTCCTGGGGCGTGCAGTAGAGGACCAGCTGGCCCTGGGCCCGAGCGTGCCCCGGGCGCGAGACAGGCGGCGAGCCCGGCCAGAGAGCGCGACGAGAGTCCGAACGTGATGATCGCATGCCTGCTGTCCTCCTCGATCGAGGATGTGGGGTCGATCGGCGGCCGTCGAGCAAGCCCGACCGGGCGGGCGGCCCGCGGTAGTTACCGAATCGTAACGACCGGGTCACGCCGCGCGTCAAGCGTGGCGCGTCAGGTTGACGAGTCCTGGTGGGCGGTGCTGAGTGTCCACCGGCAGACCCGGGTGCCGCGATCGGCGGGGACCGGTCCGGCGTGGCTCCGCGTGGCCAGTCCGACCGCGCGGACGTTTCGGAGGAGGGCTCCTGAGCACACTCGAGCGCGGAGGCGCGGGCGCTGACCGCGTCCGCGGCGCCCGGACGCGTCAGGGAACCAGCCGGTCGGCCGCTTGGCTGGCAGCGGTGCTCCTGGCGCCGACGCCTCGTGTTCCTGCTGGTCTTCACCTACTGGCCGCTCGTGGTCTCCGTGGTCGGCTCGCTTCCAGCGCTTCGGACGGGGAGGAACCGCGCCCACGCTGGGTCGGGCTGGCGGAACTACCGGGACCTCTGGAACGACGCGCTCTTCCGCCAGGTGCTGGTCAACACGGGCCTCTACGCCTTGATCGCCGGGCCGTGGCGGTCGCGTTCGGCCTCGTCGGCCGCGCGTGGCGGTTGACGGGCACCGCCGGCTCCGGCTCGTTCGCGCGGACGCTCATCTTCCATCCCGTCCTGCTGCCGACCGTCGCCATCGCCGCGACGTGGCTGTTCCTCCTGAATCCGGTCTCGGGCCCGGTCGCGACGCCTGATCGCCCGGCTCACTCGGCCGCGCCCAGGGTCTGCTGGAGGACCCGCCACCGCCCTGATCACCGTCGCCCTCGTCGCGATCTACAAGAACTGCGGGCTCTACATGCTGTTCTTCCTGGCCGGCCTCCAGGCCATCCGCGCGAGCTCCAGGACGGCCGCGCCGCGTCGAGGGTGCCTCGGAATGGCGCGGTCTTCCGCCACGTCGACGTGGCCGCTCCTCAGGCCCGATCACCTTCTACGTCGCGGTGACCGCCGCGCTCGACGCGCTCCGGAACGTGCGATCACATCTTCGTGCTCGACGCGTGGCGGCCCGGCGAACGCGACCAACGTGCTGCTCTACGAGACGTACCTCAAGGCCTTCGAGTTCCTGGGACACCGGCCGGGCCTCGGCGCTGCACCGTTCTCGATGGTCGGCGCTGCTCTGGCGCTCGCCGTCTCGTCATGCCGCGCCTCGAGCGAGGAGTCTACTATGAGCGTGACTGGCCGGCCGCGCTCCTCGCCTGCCGTTCCTGGGGCCGATCGCGTTCCTGTTTCTGGCGTCGCTCACGCCGTCGCGGGAGTTCGGCCAGGGCCGCTACTGGAGCTTCCCGCCGACGCTCGAGAACTTCTCGCCTGGCCTGGCAGTCGGCGACGTTCGTCCTCTACTACCGCAACACCGATCCTCTACACGTTCGGGCTCCTGGCCGTGCAGCTGGTGACCGTCACCCTCGCCGGCTACGCCCTCGCCCGGCCTCCGGTTCCCGGGGCGCCAGGCTGTCTTCTACGCCGTGCTCCTCCAGCTCTTCCTGCCGCCAGTCGTCCTGATCCTGCCGAACTTCCTCACCCTCCGCGCGATCGGCCTCGGCGACACGCTGACCGGCTCGCGATGCCGTACGTCGCCAGCGCGCTACGGGATCTTCCTCGTCCGCCAGGGCTTTCGCAGCATCCCGCCGGAGTACGACGAGGCCGCCATGCTGGACGGGGCCGGCCGGGTGCGGCATCCTCTGGCACGTCCTGGTGCCGATGGTCCGACCGCACCTCGCCGCGTTCTCGGTGGTGAGCGTGATCTACCACTGGAACGAGTTCCTGTGGCCCCTGGTGGCGACGTCCAGCAACATCAGACCGCGTCCTGGCCGTCGGCCTCCAGTCCTTCACCCGCGCGTCCGAATCCGGGGCGGAGTGGGGGCTGATCTGCGCCGGCACCCTGATCGTCATCGCGCCGCTGATGCTGCTGTTCGTCCTGTTCCAGCGGCTGTTCATCGAGTCCTTCACCCAGTCGGGCCTGAAGGGCTGAGTCCCAGGCCCGCGAAAGGAGAGGCGCCCATGAAGCTCCGCGCGCTCATCGCCATCGCCGCCCTCGTGCTCGTCGGCGGCGTTCGCACCGACGGCGCAGGCCCAGATGAAGCTCCAGTTCTACTACCCGGTCGGCGTGGCCGGGCCGCTCGCCCGGATCATCGACGGCTACGTCCAGGAGTGGAACAAGAGCCACCCGCAGATCCAGGTAGAGCCGGTGTTCGCGGGCGGCTACACGGAGGCCTACGCGAAGACGCTGGCGGCCATCCAGGCGGGCACCCGCCGGACGTGGCGATCATGCTGTCGCAGAACCTCAACGACATCATCGGACAGAACATCGTCATCCCGCTGGACGAGCTGATCGCGGCGGACGCCGCGCAGGTCGAAGATGGACGACTTCTTCCCCGCCTTCATGCTGAACTCGACCGGCGGCGGGAAGGTGTGGTCCATCCCGTTCCAGCGCTCGACGCCGGTCATGTACTACAACAAGGAGGCGTTCAAGGAGGTCGGGCTCGACCCGAACAAGCCGCCCCAGACCTGGGCGGAGCTGGTGGCGGCCGCGAAGAAGCTGACCAAGCAGGAGGGCGGCCGGACCACCCGCTGGGGCCTCGCGATCCCGTCCAGCGGCGGCGTCGACACCTGGCTCTACGAGGCGCTCACCATCGCGGCGGGCGGCCTCCTCTACGACGCGAACAACTCCTGCTGCAAGGTCGCTGCTCGCGATCGAGCCGGCCGAGACGGCCGCCCAGTTCCTCCGCGACCTCGGAGAGAAGGAGAAGGTCAGTCCTCCGGGTCGGTCAACTGGGGCACCACGGCGAACGACTTCGTCGCCGGCAACGTGGCGATGATCTATCACACGACGGGTCGGCCTCGGCTTCATCCGCAACAACGCGAAGTTCGAGTTCGGGACGGCGTTCCTGCCGAAGGACCAGCGGTTCGGCGCCCCGACCGGCGGCGGAAACTTCTACCTCTTCAAGGGCACGCCCGCCGGACCGCCAGAAGGCGGCCTGGGAGTTCACGAAGTGGATGACGTCGACGGAGATGCTCGCCCGGTGGTCGATCGACTCGGGCTACGTCGCCCCGCGGAAGTCGTCGTGGGACACGCCGCTGATGAAGGACTACGTCGGCAAGTACCCGCAGGCGATCACCGCGCGCGACCAGCTCCAGTACGCGCACGCCGAGCTGCCGGTGAAGAACATCATCGAGGTCAAGCGGGCGATCGTCAGCCGCGATCCAGACGATCGTGACGACGACCCAGCCACATCGCCCCGATCCTGGCCGAGGCACGCAGAAGCGCGTGGACGAGATCCTGAAGTAGGCCACGTAAGCCTGGAAGGTTCGCCTGCGGCCGCCGACATGGTCGCCCGGGGGAGGCGCCATCGGCGGGCAGTCGCCCGATCCTTCCGGCCCGTCACGGTACGACGGACACCAACCCGGCATGACCGCGCCGCACGAGGCGACAATGCTCGGCGTCGTGGCTTCCGGTGAAGTCGCGATCCATCCCGCCGCCGATACCCACCTGGCGTCAGATCGGACGGTGCTGCGGGTCGCCTGGCCGCCCTGGCCCGGGTCAGCACGGAATCGCTCGATCACCTCGCGAACGCCTTCCGTCACGCGGTGCCCGCACACGTAGTCCGCCTGCTCCCGGACGCCCGTGGGCGCATGGCCCATCGCCACGCCCAGCCCCGCGGCCTCGATCATCTCGACGTCGTTCCAGTTGTCGCCCACCGACAGACGACCGTCTGTTCGAGCGGAGACGCCGAGGTGCGGCGCAGCATCGCCCGCATCGCGCGTCGCCCTTCGAGACTCCTGGACGGAAGGATCTCCAGGTACTCCGGCTCCGATTGCAACCGCGTGGACCGGCAAGCCCTGCCGCGCCGCACGGTCCTGCTGGAGCTTCTGGATTGCGGTCCTGCGGGCCCGATCACCAGGATCTTGTAGCGGCTCGCCGCTCGAGCAGCGCGCTCGAGAGCGACGGGACTGACCGTCGTAGGCCGAGTCCGTCGTCGACCGCGTACGCCGTCAGGCGCGGATCGTGGCGCTCCGACGAGAACGCGATCACCGGACGTAGAGAGCGGCTGGACCCCGTGGCTCGCGCAGATCACGGTCCAGCGCCGCCCGAGCCGGCCGTCCTCGGCGAAGTCGCCGCTCGTACAGCGATCCGCTCCGCCGTTGAAGTCGAGCACCTGGCCGCCGTTGTACGAGGATCGCCGGGCGAGTCGGCGTCCAGAGCGTCGAATCCACGGCTCCGCCGATCGCCACATCCGCCCGGTCGCGACGCAGACGCTGACACGCCCGGTGCCCGATGCGGCGGCCACGGCTGCCGCGAACGCTCCGGTGTGACGCCGTGGACGCGCAGACCGCGCCGTCCCGTCGAGGTCGAGCTACGACGCAGGCGGTAGGAGGCGGCCGGGGTCGCCTCAGCGCGCCGCTGCGCCTGGTGGACGCGTCGAGTGCGCCGACGCAGACCGGGTCGGTCTCGCGCACAGAGGGCTCAATCCGCTCCCAGACGCGCCGCGTCAGTCGATGCGGCCACGCCCACGCGCACGCGCGCCGGCGACCGGTGAGCTCCGACCTGGCGCATCTGATGCGGATCGGGGGTCAGGGGCACCCGGTACTGCGCGCCGTACCGATTGGACGAAGCGCGGCCGACGCCGTCCTCCACTGCCGTCCGGGGGCTGGTACCCGATGTCGCGCGCCAGGTCGGACGACGTCGGCGCGCGTCGCGGGCACGTCGCCGGGTTGCATCGGCAGGAAGTTCTTCCTCGCGCCCGTCCGGCCCAGACACTTCTCGAGCACCTGCGATGTACCGGAGGAGCGCGACGGGCGGTCGTTGCCGATGTTGTATGACCCGGTAGGGTGCGCCGGCTCGATGGCGGGATCGGGGCGGTCACCCGACCACGTACGGATCTCCCGCTGGCGGCTTTCGCCGGACTGCGGACGGATGCCCTCGACGATGTCGTCGACGTAGGTGAAGTCCCGCTGCATCCGACCCTCGTTGAACACGTCGATCGGACGGCCCTCGAGGATCGCCCGGGTGAAGAGGAACAGGGCCATGTCCGGGCGGCCCCACGGGTCCGTACACCGTGAAGAACCGGAGACCGGTGGACGGCAGGGCGTACAGGTGCGCGTAGACTGTGAGCCATCAGCTCGTTGGCCTTCTTGCGTCGCGGCGTACGAGGCTCAGCGGGTGGTCCACGTTGTCGTGGACGGAGAACGGCAGCCGCGTGTTCGGCGCCGTAGACGGAGCTGGACGACGCGAAGACGAGGTGCTCCACCTCCGTGGTGCCGGCAGCCCTCGAGGACATTCATGAAGCCGACGAGATTCGCGTCGACGTATGCGTGCGGGTTCTGGAGCGAATAGCGGACGCCCGGCCTGCGCCGCCAGGTGGCACGACCCGGGCAGGGCGGTGGCGCCGGAACAGCTCCGACTATCGCCTCCCGGTCGGAGACGTCCAGCCGCTCGAAGGTGAACGCGGCGTTCGGGCATCAACCGGTCGAGCCGGGCCTGCTTCAGCGTCGGATCGTAGTGGTCGTTCAGGTTGTCCAGAGCCCAGCACGCGGTGGCCCGTCGGCCATGAAGCCTCTGGGCCACGTGGAAGCCGATGAACCCGGCGGCGCCGGTCAGGAGAACGTCGGTCATCGCACTCCGCGGATCACGGCCGGGGGGTGGCCGTGGTAGGCGCCATCGCGCGTGTGGCGCGTCCGACAGCGAAATCTGCCTTACCGGGGCGCGTCGGCCGACGAGCCATCGTTCCTCGTGCTCCGCTGAAAGGGCGCAGATCCACCATCCATTCACCCGCAGCATCGACCTCTGCCGCGGGCGACGGAGGAAGAGGCGAGTCGCAAAATCGCGAAAGAGTGTAACACATGGCGGAGCGGGCGAAATCGCCGATGCTTGCGCGATCCGCCAGAGCAGGTTTCCCGTGCCCAAACTGGCGGCCGGAGCCTCGGCGCAGCTCACCCTCTCTCTCGTCGTCCCGCCGGTCCGGGCCGGGTCCTTCTACGTCGTCGCCGCCCGAGCGGACGGCGCGGACGGCGCGAGGAGCGCTACGAGGTCAACAACCAGCGCTGGGCCGTTCTCCGTGTCGCCACGGCCAACCTGACGATCAGCCGCTTCACGGCGACACCGTCCACCGTCGCGGCGGAAAGCACGATCCACGGCGTGGTCGTGCTCCAGAGTCCACATCGGCACGATGATCGGCAGCAGGGCCGAGCACGTCAGGCTCCCAGCGAAGCCGCCGCGTCTCGGGAAGGTGGAGCACCAGCGCGCTCCCCGATCCCTCACGCGACCGGAGGGTCGCGCGCCCGCCGTAGGGCTCGACGATGGATCGCACGAGCGACAGGACGGTGCCGGGATCCTTGAGGAGAAACGGGGCAGCGACGCGGAGTTGGCGGCCCCGCACGCTCAATGCCGCTGTCTTCCACCGAGATCACCGCATGCCCGCTCTCCCGTCCGGTGCGCACACGAATCTTGCCGCCCGCGGGCATGGCGTCGACCGCGCTCTCGATCGCGTGGACCAGCGCTCCGACCAGGACCAGCGAGCCCCGGATCACGACCGGACCGCCCGTCGGCTCGAAGCGGAGGTCGACCTTCGCGCGGTTTCCGCGAGGCCGATTCAGGCTCATCCTGACGATCCGGAGGGCCCGGCTCACGACGTCGTTCACGTCGAGGAGCACAGGGACCGACTCGGCCAGCTCCCGCCGCGTCCCACAGCTCGAAAACACGGCGGTTACCTCCGCCACCACTGCCGACACCAGTTCGCCATCCAGCGTCTGGCCGGTCAAGCGACTCTGATCGACGAGGTCCGACAGGGTCCCGCTGAGGCGCTGGTGGAGCGACGCCGGCAGCGTCCGCGCCAGGCCGGCGAACGCCACTTCGCGAACCAGGGCCAGCGGTAGCCGTCAGGAGCTCGGCGCGACTCGATGCAAGCTCTCCTGCTCCACCTCGCCGGCGCGGATTAGCCCGGCCGACTCGACGCCCATCGCGGCGATCTCCCACGCCGCCGAAGCGCCTCCAGCTCCCAGTCCGCCAGACGGATCTCTTCCTCGAGGTAGAGGCACGCGACGCCGATCAGGCGCTCGTCCCGCATGAGCGGCACGCCGACGCGCGTCCACTGCTTCGCCGTCGGCTCGACCGCCGCCATCGGGTCGAGCGGATCGTCTCCAGCCACCGTCACGGTGACGGGACCGGAGGTCCGCGCGTCACTCGGGTCATCGCCAGGAACATCTGGCGCCCGTCGTCGCCGGGGATCGCCTCCGGCAGTCGCCACTGAGAGAGGATCTCGATTTTCCGGTCCGTCACTCCCGGGGCACAGCGCGGACGGGGATGCCGAGCCAGTCGGCGACCTCCGAGCCAAGGCTGACCAGCACATCGTCGTCAGGAGCGCGCCGTCCCAACGCCGCGAACCAGCCGCATCAGCGAGGACATCGACCGCACCTGTCGGCGGAGCCGCCTGGCCTCCAGGCATGGGCGGTCACCGTCACGAACTCGTCCACGATCGCACGGCACCGCTCGCGCTTCTCGCTCGAGAAGCGCTCGCGCCGCGATGGTGCGCGCCTCGCCCGGGATGAGGCATCCCGACGGTCCGCCGTCAGACCGAATGGGGACCAGGTACACCGAGCGGGCGAACGGGATGAGGGCCAGCCCGGCCTCCTGCTCGACGCAGCGCTCCGGCGTTGCCCTCCTCAAGGAGGATCAGCTCGTTCTGCTCGAAGGCGTTCCGGTGCCAGGGGCATCTGCGAAGGGCACGCGGACGCCGACGAGCAGCGAGCGGTCTACGGGACGGACGGTCGTCGACGGCCTTGACCGTCAGCGCCAGGCGAGGCTCGTCCACAGAGCCACGCGTGGCGACGGTCACCGGGAGCGCGCGGGCGGCGAGCGACGCGAGATGCTGCACCTCGATCTCGATTCCGGACAGATCCGGCAGAGCAACATGGTAGGCGCCGATCCTTCTAGCCGGGGTTCCGGAGACTCGCGAGGCGCGAGCGGCAGCCTCATCGCGGGTTGTCGCGCGAGGACCGTCTGGTACTGCGCCTTGGCCTGGTCTGGCATGCCCACAAGCTGCGCCACGGCCGGCAAGGCGCGGGCGTCGAGACTGGATCGCCTCCTTCGACTCGCGGGCCACGATCGTGCGGGCCCCCGGGATCTCCCTTCGCCAGCAGCCGGCGCATCCCGCGCCTCGAGCTCGGTCGGCCTCAGGCCGGCCGCCTGGACCTCGCCGATCAGGGAAACGGCATGTCGACCGTCGGCCCCACGACGCTGAGCCGGGTGAGGTCTTCATGCCCCCAGACGGTGACCTTCCAGCACGTCCCCTGGGCCGATCTGGTAGCCCTGCGGAGTCGCGCCACTGGCACCGGACCGGGCCAGGAGGATCGGGGCCAGGAACCCGGCAGTATCCGGATGTCCCAGACGCGGCCCGGGGTCCGCGCGAAGCTACCGTTTCTGTGCCTCTCCACGCCGCTGTCCTCACGCAAGGATCCGGATCTGGGAGAGCAATTGCTGTGCCTATCCCCAGGGAGGCCAGGGAGGAATTTTGGCTAGAAGAAGCTCTCCGGAACAGACCACGACGTCGCCGGCAATGAGGGAGATCCTTGTCCTTCCGCCCACGCTTCAAGACCTCGTTCAGGTCCACCACGAGCGTTTCCTGACGTCCGTCAGGGGTGAGTCGACACTGATTTTCGTCCGATTCGGCGCCGCCTTGTCGGTGAAGCCTGCCGGCCATGGCAACACCCTGGATCGTAGTCGAGGCCTGATCGATCTGGTACGCGCCAGGCTTCAAGACCTCGCCCAAGACATAGAAGAGTGTTCCCGGCCGGCACGAGGAAGAATATCTCCATCCTTGAGGAGGAATTCCCTGGCCTTGGGGTCCGTACCGATAGGGTCAAGAACCGTGGTCTGCTCCACCCGAGGGAAGGCGTCGGGTTGAAGCTCGCCTGAGTCCTCGGCGCCGACGTAGAGTCGACACGTAAGTAGTTGGTTCCCCTCGAACAACGACTCGATGCTCGCGCGGCCGCCGAAGATCCGGACCTGCGAAGGCTCGCGGTCACTTCCAGATCACGTTCGCCTCGGCGATCACCCCGTCAGTCCTCACGAGCCTGATTGTCGTAGTCCTTCCATTCCCAGCTGACCCGCAGAGCAATGGCGCTGGGCTCCAAAGGTGACCGCTTCGCCTGGGCGGAAAAGCCAGCAAATGCCTTAAAGCATCGCCCAGTTCCAGGGTTCCGATCGGCACAGGACCCGATCGGAAGGAGCACCAGGAAATGCCTTGACAAGACTCTCCTGAGACCCGGATATTGTGGACCGGAGGAGAATTCCGCTGCCTTTTTCCACCATGAACCAGCCACCTGGTACTAATAGTTCATTCGGATGCGGCGGTCGAGGGCTTGCTGGACCGCATGCTCCCCTCGTTCAGCTATGCCACTCGAGCGGTAACCTCTGAGCGAGGAGGCCATCGACACAACTCCGCCAAGAACGACGTCACCGGCTGGCGCTGTCGACTGGGTCCCGGGCATAATCAGGGGCGGACACCCTCCGGGCCATTCGCGCGATGTCTCCAGCGCCGGAGGTGGGTGGTCACCTCGGGTCGCGGAACGGTGTCGGCGGCGGCCGAGGCGGCCCGCAACCGGGGCCTTCGACTTCGTTCAGAGCCCTTCTAAACTTCACGGACCTCAATCACATACTGCGCACGGCCACGAACAGGCCGTCCGACGGCGGCAGACGCTCCACCTGGAAGTCGCCCTCAAGGCCCACGACCCTTCGGACATCGTTGGGCGCAGCCTCGGGATCCAAGCACGTGCTCGCCTTGGTCAACAAGGCCACCCGCACCCTGCCGCCTTGGTCCTCATCCAAGGGGAGGCGGCACGGGCAGAAGCTCGTGGCGCGGGCGCTCCACGCCAGCAGCCCGCGGGCGAGCACCCCCTCACCATCGTCGACTGCGGCGCGCTCCAGGACACCCCTCACTCGAAAGCGAGCTCTTCGGCCTGAGGCGAGAGCTCCTTCACGGGCGCGCACGGTCTCAGCAGGGCTGTTCGAAATGGCCAACGGGGTACGCTCTTCCTGGACGAGATCGGCGAGATGAGCCCGGCGACCCAGGTGAAGGTCCTCCGCGCGCTGCAGTCGGGCGAGTTCCGCCGGATCGGCTCAACCGTCACATCAAGGCCGACCTACGGGTGATCGCCGCCACGAACGAGGACCTGCGCGGGAGGTTCAGCGGGGTCGCTTCCGCGGGGATCTCTACCACCGCATCGCGGTCATCGAAATCCACATGCCGCCAGCGCTCCGCAAGCTGGACGGGAGGACATCCCGTTCCTGGTCGAGCACTTCCTTGAGGTGAACGCCTACGGCGGCCGGAGCGCCTCCACGTCACTCCGGAGGCCATGAGCTGCCTCACCCGGTACCCCTGGCCCAGGCAACATCCGGGAGCTGCGGAACGTCATCCGAGCGGCTGTCGGTCCTGTCGGACAGCCTCGTGCTCACAGTCGACGCGCTGCCTCCGGCGATCGCCAAGTCGGGTCAGGAGTTGGCCGAGGGCCGACGCGCCGGTCCGGCCGGTGGACGCCCGAGGGCGCGCGGGAGGCCCGACCTCACGCTCGACGAGGTGGAACGCCACGCATCCTGCGGACCCTCGAGCGTCACCGCTGGAACAAGAAGCGCGTCGCGGGCATACTCGGTATCGACACGAAGACGCTCTACAACAAGCTCCGACGCTACGGCGTTCCGATCGGCGCCCGGGGTGACGGTGAGTGCGACGCCCCCTCCTCCTGGCTCGACCGTGCTGAGGCGAACGCAGAGCGACGATGCCGCGAGTCCGGCCCGAGACGGTCGGCGCTGCGGAGCGGGCGCCTACTCGTCTGCGACGACGATCCCCGCATGCGGGACACGATCGTCGAGGCCATGGCGGCGGAAGGGATGGACGTGAGTTCGGCCGACCGCGCGGTCGACGCCATCCAGCGCATCATGCACACCACCTACAGGGCGCTGATCCTGGACCTCCAGCTCCCGGGCTGGGCGGCCTTGATGCTATCTCGGTGGTGAAGCGCTTCTACTGCGTTGCTGCCGATCATCGTGATGACGGGCCATGCTTCTACCGAGGTCGAGCAGGCGGCCCGGGCGGCCGGGATCTTCTACTACCTCGTCAAGCCGTTCAATCTCGACGAGAGCTGGTCGCCGCCGTCCGCGCCGCCGTCCGAGTTCCGCGACAGCCGGTCGTCGGCGGGCCTGAGGGCGGGCCCGGCCTGGTCCGCGAGCTCCAGCGTCCCCGCGGGCTGGGGCCCGGAAGGCGGGACCTGGGCGCTCCGAGGGACTCCGCCAGGAGCCCGCGCACCACATCCGTCAGACGATCCCGCAGCTCGGCGTCGTCCGACTCGGGATGTCGGGGATCCCGAGCGCAACCGGATCCTTGCGCCCGTGGGCAGGCCATTTTGCTTTCCGGATGTATGTCTCGTGCTCCGGGCTCCATATGACGCAGATATCGCGATCGGCCCACTCCACGTCCCGTCTGGCGATCGCGCGCCCCCGGGATCGGGATCGACGCCGGCCACGACCGCGCCTCGTGATCGCCCCGGCCGGAAACGCTCCAGCTGAGGACCTGATGAAGATCTGCTCTCCCACCCGGCTCCGACAGATATTGCCGCGGCAGACGAACAGAACGCGCAAGGGCTTCGCCGATCAGCCGTCAGGCTCGCGCAGGCGGCCACCCGCGCGTCGCCCAGACTGGCTCGCCGCTCCCGCAGGAACCGGAAGAACTCCGCTCCCTCCCGGAGCCGCCGCCGCATGACCGCCGGATCCCGCAGCATCCCGCCAGCGATCGCAATCATCTTCCGGGGACGGAAGTAGAAGCGGCGGTAGAACGTCTTCGACCGAATCGAAGATCTCCGGTTTGGCGCGAGGCCGCGGATAGCTCGAGCCGCGGCGACCTGGACCCCGTCGCAGTTCGACCAGGTCACTCGTTCGGCTCCGAAGCCAGCCTTGCTCCTGCGCCTGCCGGTACAGATCCGTGCCCGGGATACAGGGCCGCCAGCGGAGACCTGGATCGTGTCCGGCTCGATCTCGCACGGCGAAGCGGACCGTCTCCTGGATCGTCTCGCGGCGTCTCGCCCGGCAAGCCCAGGATGAACGTCCCGTGGATCGTGATGCCCAGGGACTTCGCGTCTCGCGTGAACTCGCGGGCGAATGTCGAGCCGCATGCCCTTCTTGATGTTGTTGAGGATCTGCTGAGTTGCCTGACTCGTAGCCGACGAGCAGCAGCCGCAGACCGTTGTCCCGCAGGACCTCCAGGCGTCCGCCGCGGGCACGTTCGCCTTGGCGTTGCACGACCACGTGATCCCGAGGCGGCCGAGTCGGCGCGCGATCTCCTCGGCCCGAGGCAGGTCGTCCGTGAACGTGTCGTCGTCGAAGAAGAACTCCTTGACCTGCGGGAACAGCGCTTCGCGCCCTGCGCCATCTCCGCCTCGACGTTCGCGGCGCTTCGCACCCGGTAGCGGTGCCCGCCGACGGTCTGGGGCCACAGGCAGAAGGTGCACTGTGAACGACATCCCCGCCCGGTGTAGAGCGAGACGTAGGGATGCAGGAGATAGCCGATGAAGTAGTTCTCGATCGTCAGGTCGCGCTTGTAGTACGTCGACCACGGATGGCAGGGCGTCCATGTCCTCGAGCGGTCGGGCGTGGCGGCGTGAATCGATCCGGTCCTCCTCGCGGTAGGCGATGCCCGGGGACGGTCCGGCGAGCGGGCGCCCCTGCCGCGACCTCGGCGCAGCGCGCAGTCGAACTCTCCGAGCCCGACCCAGTCCACGGACGCGCTGCGCCTGAGCGACTGCCTGCGGGTAGGACGCCGACGTGCGCGCCGACCATGCCCGACCAGGATCTCGGGTTCTCCGCCTTCAGACGCTCGCGGCGACCTCCGACGTCGTTGGCAAACGAGGGCGTGCTCGTGTGCAGCACGGCCAGGTCGTAAGTCGCTGGGCGAGCGGGGCCACCTGCATCGACCGTGAGACCGTTGGGCGGCGCGTCGACCAGGCGACTCCCGGGACCATGCGCCGCCGGCTGGGCGAGCCACGTCGGGATACCAGAACGATCGGATCTCGCGCCGCGCCTGATATCGGGAGCCCGCCCCGCCGTCGAAGCCCTCGAACGATGGCGGATGGAGAAACAGCGTTCGGAGTGCGCGATCGTTCAGACATTTTGCCCGATGGAGTCCGCCGGCCGAGCCGGGGCTGGCGCCAGCAGGACTGATCTGCGGCGCCAGCGGCGCGTACGTCAGCCATCCGAGGACCGCGAGCAGCCCCAGTCCCGCGTAAGCCAACTCCGCGGATGCGCCGCACGACACCGACCGTGAGGCCACGGGCCGGATCGAGCCCGAGCGCTGCGAAGAGCACGACCTTGCCCCCTCCTGCGTCCCGACCTTGGCCGGGCACGAAGAAGAGGATACCATCGATGAGCACGGAGCCCGTCTCCAGCGCCAGCGCCGATCTTCCAGCCCACCCGCGACGCCGATCGCGCGGAGGATTAGGTAGATCTCCAGTGCGCCGACGGTCCACCCGGCGACGAAGCATGCGAGCGAAGCCGGCCGATCGCCATCGTCCACCCGCGCCAGCGCGCGTCGACGTCGTGGCCGTCCCGGCCCACGAGGCCGGCAAGAGCCAGCCGAGCTTGATCCACCGCAGCGTATCGCGGCCGTCGCCCAGAAGCCTCGGTCCACGGCCCGGACGAACACCACCGCGGACGCGGGCCGCCGGCCCCCGCGAGCACAGCCACGACGACCGCTCCGTGCGCCCCGAGCCACCCGCGGGTCACGGCCTGGTCGGGGACGACGATCGCGACGCCGAGCAGGAGAGACGGCCTGCGCCACCGACTGGCCGATCTTCGCCGCGCTCACGGACGCCCATCGGAGGCTCGGAGCGACGTCCGGCCCCAGGAGCCGGACCCGGAGCTTTCACCACCGACCGTCGCCGACGGCGTAGGGGTAGTTGACGGCGTCACCGGCCAGACAGGCCCCGAGCAGCCTCGCCGCGCTGACGGGGCGCTCCCCGGCCGGGAAGGCCATTGCCCAGCCAGCGGTGTTCATCAGCACGCTCAGACTCTCCACCATCAGGAGAGCCGACGAGGGCTCCATCCGATGGTCCGGAGATCCCCGATGAGGTCTGGGCGCCGATCGTCCAGACCGTGATGGCCAGGATGGCTACGCCGAGCGCCAGGCATCCGATCTCCACGGCGCGGAGCCGGAACCCATGTCACCGCGGGTGCGCTCCACGATGGGCTCTGGACGTGACCTGCAGCCAGTACGCGATCAGGGCCGTGGTGAACACCCATGCACCGGCGGCACGCGGCGTACAGGAACCACTCAGGTGGCCGATGGCCGCCAGCACAGGAGGCAGGTACGTGTAGTCACGGCTCGCCAGCTTCTCGACGAGGACCGTGCCCGGTCTACCGCGAAGGCTTCCGGCGTCTCCCGCCCAGTGGAGGTCGCCGCCTCGCTCGAGCGCGGGACGTATGAAGGGGACGTGGACGGTGATCATCGCGGCCCCGACCCCGGCGATCAGGGCCAGTGCCGCCCAAATGCCGTGAGCGGGTAGACCCTCGCGCAGAAGGCCGATCGCGCAGACCGGCCAAGGCCGCGAGGTGCACCGGGTAGTCACCCGTGACGTCGAGGCGGGCGCCAGCGGCACCCTGCTCGAGCTTCGCGCGTGCCATGTCCCCGTCCACACAGTCGAGCACGATGGACATGATGAGGAGGGCGACTCCGACGAGCCGCCCCCAGTATGAGACGGTTGCGAGATCCGACCGCGCCGAGAAGCCCGCAAGCCATGCCGAGGAGGGTCACGTGCGACGGGGTCAGCGACGTCCGAAGGAGCAGTCGCGTCAGGGGACGGGACAGCGGCCGGTCGATGGTGGCGAGGTAGCTGTCTCCCGTCGGACGGTCGCGAGGTGCTCGAGCAGCACCCGCTCCAGACCCCGGACGCCTTTCGCGGGGCTGAGCGGCACCGCGAGGCCGTCATGAGAGCCGCGCTCGGGGCCCGGCGCGCGCGCCCACAGGTGCGGGCGTTCGAGTACCGGCGGTCCGACGGGCGGCACACCACTCCGACGAGTCAGCCCTCCCGTTTCGGACGGGACCCGCGGAAGCCTTGCGCAGCGCCGGAGCCAGCCGCTGCGTCAAGAAGCACGTCTCCCGCGAGAACGAGGACGAGGCCATTGTCGATGTCGAAGGAGTCGGCCGGCTCGCCGGACGGCGCCCCCATCCATTGGACCGCGATCCCGCGCCGGGCGAGGGGCTCTGCGGCCCAAGGTCGGCCGCCCGTGCGCGACCAGGCTCACCGTGGAGAATCCCGCCCCCGACGGGGCCAGGACCGCCCGCACCGCCAAGGGGTAGACCTGCCACGGCAGTTTCTGACCCTGGACCTGTCGTCACGGCCGCTCTGTCGACTGCGCCCAATGGGCCTCCGCCCCCGTCAGCCCGGCGGCGACGCATCACGGGTGCCTCTCGTCGCGAACCTGACCGTCGACCAGGATGACGGCCCGGTCCGCGGCACGCGCAGGCTCCGCGCTGTGCGTCACCAGGGCGCACCGCCGAGCGGCCACTCCGGCTCCGCGCCCGGAGCCGGCAAGGAGCACGGCCGCGTTCTCCGCGTCCAGGTTCCCGGTGGGCTCGTCGGCCAGGATGACGACAGGGGTCGTTCGCTCTGGCCCGGCAACAGGCGACGCGCTGCTGCTCGCCACCCGAGTGCCGGCGGAAACTGCTCGGCCCGCTCCCAGACCCCGAGCCGCTCGAGGAGATCGCGCGCCGCCGTCTGCGGCTCCCATGCGGCGCGGCCACGTACCGCGCCGCAGGCAGGACGTTCTCGCGGGCGGTGAGCTCGGGGATGAGGGTTGTAGGTCTGGAAGACGAAGCCGAGGTGCCGACCGCGGAAGGCGGCCAGCGCCCGCCGGCTGGCCCCGGTCAGGCGCTGATCGCGGGACCACAGCTCCCTCCGTCCGGGCGATCCAGACACCAGGCAGATTCAGGAGCGTCGACTTGCCGGATCCCGACCGCCCGATCACCGCCACGAACTCCCCGGCAAGAGCTCGAGGTCCACCCGCGAAGCACCTCAGGTTGCGCTCGTCGGCAGTGGAACCGCTTCACGAGTCCCAGGGCGCGAAGTAGCGGGGCGGTGCTCATCGCTCAGGCCCCGGCGGATCGCCTCGGCCGGCGACAGGCGGAGGATCCGGAAGGTGGCGTACGCCCCGGCGATGGCCCCGAGCGCGACGGCGAACCCGATGGCAGAGGCGATCGCTCGCCCGAGAGAGGAAGAGCCGCTGGCCCGCCTGGGCCCGCGCGCGCGTCGACGGCCGTGCCCCCAGCACCGCGAGGATGGTGCCCAGAATGCCGCCCGCCAGGCTGACCGCAGGCTCTCCGAAGAACCTCCCCCACGAGCCGAAGATCGGTGGCCCCGAGCGCCTGCTTGATCCCAAAGTCGCGGATGCGCTCGAAGGTCGCGGCGGCGACGGTGTTCGAGCGCGAGCCCGCCGATGAGGCCCGATTCCGGTGATGCCGGTCATGAGCCACGAGAAGAATGCCGTGGATCCGGCCAGCTGACGCGCGACCTCACCCGGCGCCCACGACGTTGACGCCGGCGACCTCCGCCTCGGATGCGCTCCGCGAGCGGTCCGGATCGACCTTCCCGCCAGCCCACCGCCGCTCCGCGTGTTGAGGTCCGCGGGAGTCACCATGCCTCCAGCCATGAACAGCGCGCGCAGGGTCGGATCGAGCGCGAGCCAGAGGCTCGCGCGCGTCGCTCGATCGCGACCACGGCGAAGCGATCGGGCGCGGTGAGCAACCGCTCCCCCACCCCGACCACCTCGAAATCCCGCTCGCCAATCCGCAGGCGGGACCCGACATGGAGGGCGCGGCCCACCGCCAGCTCCGCCCCGACCACGACGCGCCCATGGTCGGCCAGCGTCAGCGAGCGGCCCTGCGCGATCCGGAAGGTCGGATAGTTCCGGTTCGGGGAGGAACGGCCAGGTCCACTCCCAGGACGAGCTCCTGGTTCAGGGAGAAGAGCTGCGAGGTGGACGGGTTCAGCGGAAGCATGACCTGCGCCTGGACGGCCGCCACGCCGGGCACGGTCCGGAGAGCCTCGATGGTCTGACGGCGCAGGAGACCGCCCGCCGTGAATCCCGCCCCGGTCCCGATCCCGCGCGCCGCCGCAGATCTGCCCCAGGACGAAGCGGTGGCCGCCGTCGATGAACCGGCTGATCCGGCCCGGAGCGCGCCGAGCGCCACCAGCCCAGCCATCCCGACGGTGATGCCGGCGATCGCGAAACCGTAGCCGCGGGAAGAGACGCCGGCGGCGCGGAAACCCGGATCGCTCACCGGCGCGAGCCAGCAGTGGCCGGGCGGCCGCGCGAGTGCCCCGGGATGCCCTGCGAGGGCCTCCGCCGGGTGAGGTCACGATGCTCAGACTTCTCCGCGACGCGGGCACTCGGCGCGACGCTGGCCGGGATGACCATGCCGGCCGTCCCGCCACTCACCGAGACACGCGCCAGATACCCGGCGATGCGGGCCACGTCCGTCACGGCGTGGAATCGACTCCGGCAGTCACGGGGTACACGGACCGGATCGGAACCGAGACCAACCGGTACCCCGCCCCGTCGCCCGGACCAGCGCCTCGGTCTCGAGCACGAAGCCGCCCTCCACCAGCGTGATCTCGCGCAAGAACGCCCCCGGATAGATCGGAACCCGCACTGGCTGTCCGACAGCGGCGTCCGCTCGGCAGGATGGACCTCAGGTTCGGTCCGCCGCGCGAATCGCGAGCCGCCGGAGCGCCGGGATCCGAGATCGCCTGCCCCGCGCGCCGAACCGATGGCCCAGGATCAGGGCGTCCGGCATCGCGTGATGCGCCGCGAGCACAGTCGCGGCAGGTCCGCGGGGTCGTGCTTGGCCATCGCCATCGAGGGTGGTCACGGCCGTCGCGCCGCGCCGGAGCGCCGCGCGGAAGCCCGATGCAGGAGGGCCGCGCCCTTGCCCTCGCGCCGCGCGTGCCGCAGCGCTTCGGCGCCCGCCCGGGCCGCGAGCCCCGCCGCTCCCGTCCGTCGGGCGTCGTCCACGACGATCACCGGGCAGTGGGCCCGCAAGCGCTCGACGACACGCCCCAGCGTCGACACCTCGTCGAACACCGGAACGACCGCCCAGAGCGCGCCGCCAGTCATGCGGCGTCTTGGACAGAGCGGTCGACGGCGCCGAAGCACGAGCGCGACGTGCGTCGCCGCCGCCGGGCAGAGCCGTGGACCAGCACCGTCTTCCGGTCGCTCCGCCCGGGTCCCGGCCTTCGCGAAGCGGAGATCTCGCGGATCCGGCTCGGCGAGGTCAGGCAGCGCCACCGCGCCGGAGCCGGCGACGGCGAGCGTCGCCGCGGCGGCCCGGAGCCCGCCCAGGCCCGCATGCTCGCCGACCAGCGGGGTCGAGGCGGTCAGGCGCGTCCCGCCGCCCGGAAGCGCCCGGGCGACGAGGTCAAGCTCACACGCGTCGTGGGCAGGATGGCCCGCCCCGTGAGGTAGGCGACGTCGACCGCGTCCGCGGTGACCCTGGCGGCGCCAAGCGCGCTACGCACGATGCCGGATCCCGTCGCGCGGCCGCGGGAACCCGTGGGCGGGCGCCCGGAGATGCCGCGCGCGGATCCGGCCAGCGCCGGCATAGATCCGCGCCCCGCGCTCGAGCGCGGCTTCCGCCGACTCCAGCACCAGAAGAGTCGCGCCTTCCCCCGAGCACGGTGCCGTTGGCGCGCCGATCGAAGGGCCGGCACCCCTCAGGCCCCGGCTCCGCCCGGGACATCGTTCCGAGCCGGCTCATCTCGCGGTAGAGGATGGGAGACGGCTCGTCGCAGCCGCCCGCCAGGATCGCGCTTGCCCGGCCCGAGGCCACCAGGGCGGCGCCGCGCGCCGCGCCAGATCGCCGGCCGCATCTACCTCGTTCAGCGTGAGCATCGGCCCGCGCACGCCGCACGCGCAATCGAGACCTGCGCGCCATCGCGTTCCATCACGGTGTTCCGGGAACACGAGCGGCGAGGAGGCCCAGGATGCCGCGCTCGAGGAAGCCGAGCGCGAAGCCGAGCGAGCGGAAGTCGCCCCAGTGGGATCCCAGCACCGGGCCCCACCGCAGCCAGCTGGCCCGCCGGGAGACCCGCATCGCTCAGGGCCAGCCGGGCCGCGATCACGCCGAGCTGGCTCGCGCGCGCAGCCGGCGCGCTTCACCATCCTGAAGATGCGGCGTGACGTCGCCGGCCTCGCCACCGAGCCGGCTCCAGCAGCGCCCGGTCCGGGAAGGGCCGAACCGGCCCGATGCCCGAGACGCCGCGGGCGAGCGGCGTCAGCCCACGGCCGCGCCGCCGACAACGCCGAATGCGCTCACGCTGCCGATCCCGGTCACGACACCGGGGACCGCGCGGTGATCGGGCCTCAGCGGGCGGCATCAGGCTCCGCGGCTCCGCGGCGCGGCGGAAAGAGCAGGCTCAGGTTCTGTCCGCCGAACCCGAAGGAGTTCGACAGCGCGCACTCGAGCGCGGCGGCGCGCGCGACGTTCGGCACGCAGTCGAACGCGACCTGGCGGGATCCGGGCTCGTCGAGGTTGCGCGGTGGGCGGGATCAGCCCGGTGGACGAGCGGTCAGCACGGTCGCGATGGCCTCGAGTGGCGCCGGCGGCGGCCATCGCGTGACCCGACGAGGTGACTTGTTGGCGCTCACCAGCACCGCGTCCGGATCGAACAGCTTGCTGGAGCGCCGCCGCCTCCGCGCGGTCGTTCTGGGCCGTGCCGGTCCCGTGGCGCGTTGACGTACCCGCACGGCGCTCGCCGGCACCCGGCCCGGTCCAGCGCCTCCGCCATCGCGCGGACGCCGCCCTCGCCGTCGGGGTGGGGCGCCGTCAGGTGCCAAGCGTCCGTGGTCAGCCCGTAGCTCGACGAGCTCCGCGTAGCCGCGCGCGCCACGCGCGCGCGCGTGCAGCCTCGTCCTCGAGCACGACGAAGCCCGGCGCCCTCGCCGAGCGACATGCCCCGCCGGTCCCGCGCGAACGGCCGGCACGGGCTCCGGATCGAGGAGCTTGAGGCGCGTTGAAGCCCATGAAGCAGATGCGGGTCATCGGCGTCCACGCCACCCGCCAGCGCCACGGGGCACCTCGCCCGGAGGCGATCAGCTCCGGCGGCAAGCCCGAGCGCCGCGCCACCCGAGCTGCACGCGAGGACCACGGTCTCCTTGGGGCCGGTCGTCTCGTAGCGGCGCGCGACGATGTCGGCATGCGCGGAAGGGCAGGATGGTCCGCAGCGGCGTTCGGAGCCCGGGTCGTCGATCCCTCGCGCTCGCGGCGCCAGAACCACCCCTCGGCTTCCAGCATGCCGCCCCCGATGCCGCCGACGATCACCGCCGCCGGGCGCAGCGCCGCGCGCGACGGGCCCGCGTCGCGGACCGCCTCGTCCGCCGCCGCCGCCGCGAACCCGGTCGGACTCGCGCGCGGCGCCGCCGTTACACGGCGTGGCGAAGCACGGCGCCGGCGGGGCACCTCGGCGCCGACTGCGAGGCCCGGAATCCCGCCCGTGTCGAAGAGGCTCGATGGGGCCCGACCGCGCATCGGCCCGCCGGCGAGGCCTTCCCCTGAAGACGCCGCGGCCCGCGCCGTAGGGGCTGATCGACGCCGAGGCCGGCCAGACCAGGACCTCGCGTCACGACGCGATCACGTCCCCTGGGCCCGCGCCGCGACGAACCGGACAGCCAGGCAGCGCCGACCGCGCCGAAGTGCGCTGCCATCGGCCTCTCCCTCCTCCCGGATCACGATGCCGAACCGCTCCTCCAGCGCGATCGACAGCTCGATGAAGTCGAGGCGAGTCGGAGGACTCGAGCGCGCCCCCGACGCCTCTCGGCATGCCGAGAGGCGTCGGCTATCGGCGCAGTTCGGCTGCGTCATCCGGGAAGTGACGGCCCACTTCGGCACGTTGCTCTCATCGCTGTATGGCGCGAGAGTAGCAGTCCTGTCGCGAAGCAAGTCTCAAATCGACTACGGCATGGCTGGCATCCTCTGAACCTGACGGCAGGCCGTGACGGTCGACAAATCAGCGATTCCGGAGGCGATCGGCACCGAGAGATTCCACCGACTCGCCGTGTCGCTCGCGATCCATTCAGTTCAGCGGCGCAGATGGCGACGTCCGCGCCCAGATCTCTCGCGCCGGTACGCCGGCTGGCGTCATCACCGAGACCTGGTGGCGGCGCGAGCTGCAGACGTCGGCGACGGTCGCTCGGTTATCTCTCACGTTAGCTGCGCCCCCGCGGCACGACCGATAAAGAACCGTGGTCCTCGTGCGGCTCGAGGCCCGCGAAGTTCGCTGCTGTGATGCTTCGAACAGACGCTGGCTTGCGGGGTCGTGCCGTAACCGTGGTGGCGCGCAGCTCCACGTCGGCCGTTGGACACCAAAAGCTCGATGATGTCTCGAGGACGGGCGCCCGCGCGCGTGGCGCTGTCCTGGCCGCAGACCTTGCGCCCCCATCCCGACGGGGAAGAACGTCCTGGCGCGGATGCCGGTCACCGGCATAGCGGAAGCCGGCACGCGATTGGGCTGACTTCCGCGTGGCGGCCGCGCTCAGATTCGTCGGACGCGATGGGCGCCAACCTGCTCGTGGATCACGCGTGATAACCGCCGCAAGATCACTGTCCACCCGCCGCACGACGACCCGCCATCGTCTTCGATTATCGTTCGGCGGACAGAGATTCCTGAGCCTGCTCCGCTGCGCCGATGCGAGCTGGATGCCGCCCGCTGAGCGGTCACCGCGCGTCTTTGTGACCGGATCAGCGATGACGCGCTCGGCGTTAATCGCTTTGGCATGACCGTGAAAGGTTTTATTTCGCCCGTGGGCGCATCAGGTACGACTTCAAGACCTCTTTGGAAACCAGCTCGGTAACGAAGACCGGCGACGTCTCAGGATGGTGAAACGCGCCGGCTGTTGCAGTGCTCAGCGTGATCCTGGCTAGTAGCAGGCCCGCGTGAACTGGTGCTGGACTCCCGCTGGTGACACTCCTCGGCTCTCGGCGCGGCGACTCTCGTACCGTGATGATGGCCGCACGAGATATCGACATGACTAACGGCCGATGCTGAACAGTGGTCAACCGGCGACCTGGCGCCATCGGAACTGTACGACGAAACGTACGTATCTCCCATCCTCCTACCGGATAACCACCGAACGATCCAGGCGTACCAGTGAGTACCGGCCACCCTCGTCGGCGCTGTAGCATGTGCTGGAGTCGGCGGAAACGCTCGGCGCAGTTTTAGTCTGTAAACTGGCCCATGGGGCAATCTCCAGACGCCCGCCGGGGATCGACCGCGGCAGTCCAGGCGCGCTTGGCACCGCCGAAAAAGTCACCGCGGACGCGTCGACGTCTCGCCTACTACTCGCCTGAGCGCCATCCGTGTCTTCGACCTCATCACCAGACGCTGACGGCGGACGCAGCTGTTTCCGACACCGCTGGTCATGAGCATGGGACGACTCCAGGCTACTGCGTGACGCCGTCGCCAGCGGCGCGATGTGCTGATCGCAGTTTTCGCGAGGCCGGGACAGACAGCATGATCCGCGACTATCGCCCGCGGCGGGACGCGATCGTCTTCGACTACTGCGATCCCAAGACCGTGTTCGGCAGCCTCTGGGCGGTCATTCCAGTGATTCGACGAAGATGTCGACGCTGGAACATCGTTGCCTGATGATCGTCGTGGACGGACGGACAGGCTGGACCAGACCGGCGCCAGTCAGCTCGCGCAACGCAGAACCTCCGCTGCATCCCAGCGGCTGGCACCATGCCTCGACGGCGATAATGGCACGACGCCCCTGCGGCTTTCGCGGCGCGTCGCCGGAGTCTGGGCCATCCAGGCAGGCGATCGATCCCGGCGCTCCAGCATGCCCCATTCGCGCGGCCAGGCCAGACGCTGAGGTCCACTCACGCCGACGCCGCGCAATCAGGCAATAGTGCGATCGAATTCTATCCGGGGAGCGTTCTTTGCGGATCACGCTGGTGGAGAGAGACGACTTCTCCGAGACCAGGCCTTCAGTGACGAGGGCGAATTTCCGGTGGTCTCGGTTCCGATCCTCATCCACCCCCGTGACGCCAGGCCAATTCCGCGCCGACCAGACGTGGCCCGCATCGCCAGCATCTGGCAGCGTGTCTCGATGTGGCGGGACGATCCCACCGGCGTCGCCGGAGTTAGCGTCGCGGAAATCTGAGCATCATGATTCACCCGGCAGAACTGAACGCGCCCGACCACTCATACAGAAGATCCCCAGCCGCCATCTCCCCGCGACTCTATTTCGTCGCCAGCATCACCGTTGACCACCATCTTATCAACCAGCGTGGCGGCCACCGCTGGAGATCCTGAGGCAGTCGGTGGCGAGACGCCGGATGGACCGGGGCGTAGCAGATGCGCCGTCGGATTCAGTAGCCCGGCGGGACCGATCAAGCTGATCATCTTTCCGCTGAACCGCCTCTTTGGCTCTTCTCAGCGAACCGGGAAACTCTGGCCCAGACCGGAACAGACCTTTCAATCGCGCAGACGACGCTGGCCGACAATGGGGCGTCGTGGTCGGGAGCAGGCTTAACATTGCAGTTGGCGGCAGATGATCATGTGAAAGCAGCTTCACGCCCGTCCTTCGCCGTGGTCACGATCGGAACACTGGCTCGCATCGATCCGGCTCCACGCGCGCGCTGTTGTAACGGAAGTGGTGACTCCGCGGACCTCTGGCACCAGGGCGGCGAAGAGTCGCCGGCGTCAGCGTCGTAACCGGGATAGTCGCGTCGCTGGCTTCATTTCATGACAAATCGCGTCGATCTCATCGGCGGCTTTAGTCCAGCGAAGGCTCGAGGTAATCTTTAAACCTAAGCGAGGGGAAGGTTCTTTAGAACTTTCATGATCAGCCTGGCAGGCATTCCCCAAATCACTCATGTCTTCTTGGCCATCAATGCACGCGGCCCAAACCGGCAATGTGCCGGGGCGGCTGTGGTGCCTCGCCTCGGGCAAGAGAACATCACCAGCCGCCTTCCTCCTCTTAGCCGAGGCCTCATGAGCACCCCGCCTTCACGCCCTGAACTCATGGTGATTTCCTGCTGCCATTTGTGAAGGTGCTGCGAGTGAACCTCCGAGCTAACTACCAGGGAGTTCATGTGATCAGGCGGTCGAGATCCAGCCCAAATCATTTTCTGAATCCCGCTCAGGTGTGGTGCAGGAAGGCACTGTATTTCCACGATCGAGCGCCTGACCACAGAGCCGACTCGGCCAGGCACCTTCCGCGACCTCGGCTCGTCTTCAGACCTAACCTCATCCTGGCCACCCCGCAGCCTCTATCACTGGCGTGGCTGCCAGCGCAAGTGGGCAGGCAGCTGATCTCAGCAGCTCGAGGTCTGGGCAGCCCGGCATTTCCACCAGCTCAGGTGGCAACAGCATCTGGGCCAGAACGTCATCCTGGCCGACAACCCACCGAAGAGAACACTGAACGCGAAAGAGGCACGGCCGTGCTCAGGCGCGAAGCAGTGGCCGCTCGGCCTGGTGACGCACAGCATATCGCGTGCCGCAGACCGGGCGCTCATCTCGGTCAGTGATCAGTTCGCGACAGCGGCGACACCCGCCGTCGCCGACCAGGCGGAAGAACGCAGTCAGCAGACGTCTGCTGCGTGGCGTCTGGCGGTGCGGCTGGGCAAATTCTGCGTGTGGTCGCAGAACGACCGATGAACGCAGAATATCGCCCGGCACCTCCAATGGATGGGGAGCGCCGTCCGGCAGCCGACCATTCGACGCAATGGCCTCGTCCTCGTGCGCGGGAGGACGCTGCTCTTGACACGGCGGCTGTCGGCACTGCCTTCTCCCAAATCCGGAACTTCAGAATGTGTTTCGCCGTCGTACGTACCTGTCAGACGCCACGCCTGTGGGCGCTGGGCACTCGCGGTGCCGCTCAATGACGTCCGAGAATGGGGCGGGTGCTGCTCGAGTACCTCGCGGACGAATCCGACGGGCAGCGCCATAGCCATCTCCATGTCCCTGGACGATCAGCGACCGTCACCTCTCGTAACAAAGATCTCATGCGGGGGCGGCTCGTCGGAGTCGCCCTGTATCGTGCTCATGTGGACGGGACAATAACGCATGGCTGAGCGAAGTGCCGCCGGCATCCCGCCTCGCGGAGTGAACTGGTGCACCTCGCGACTTTCTTTCGCGATTCCCGCTCACGGCGGCCCCAGACTGGCCTGATCGAGACGCGATGTGCGTCCGATCACTCTTTCTATCCGCTGGCTCGCGAGACGTCAAACTGGGCGGGAGTTTCAGGCTCGCGATAGACGGCGTCCTCGTCGAACAGCGAGCCGTGGCTGCCTTCTCATAGCTGGCGGCCATCGATACCTGATGCCGCGGCCGCCGGTAATGAGGTGTTACGGCCTGATCGCGCTGCGGGTCGCGTCGAAGCCATCGTGGCGCCCGCGAGCGACTCCGCACCGTGAGATGTTAAATAAAGTAATCTGCCGTCGCGATGCCAGTCGGCATAGACCTCTTCCGGACCGTCGGATGAATAGTCGGCCTCCTGATGAGTCTCAGCGGTGGCTGAACGCCGCCGGCAATTCTTCCCGACGCCGAACACCCCGTCGGCGCGGCGAGTCGAAGTCTCTGGTGCCGTCGCATCTCTCACGCGCCGTCGGCAGCGGTCGGTGGTTGAACTGCTCGGGCGCACTCCGCAATTGTCGCTCAGCTTCCGATGAATCCGTGAGCGGCGGCGTCGGCCAGTCGGTGGAACGAATATCTCCTGCTGGAGACGTTGCGATGGATCCGACCCGGAGCCGTGACCACTGGTGTGGGCTGGGAAACGATCGTGTATGCCCGAGGAGACCCATTGCAATCACAGGCTGAATCCAGGCCGTGGACCAGACTTCTGGGCGATGGCCTTGATACCTGCCGGTGAGATCAAGCTCGGCTATCTCTCGGCACCTCGTGGGCAGGACAGTTGCAGATCGACATGGCAGGCATGGAGGTGATGGCGATCGACCAGCTGCTCATGGCCGGAGTGGGCGTTACCTGAATCGATCAGTCATGATGAGCAGTGGCGCTCAGATCTGGGCAGTGCTCATCGATGTGTCCTCTGGAGTCGGGACGCTGGAGGGCAGATCTTGCAACCCTCGGACTCGACCCGGTCGGAGACCTCACGTTTATCAGCGTCTTTGTCCTGAGGCCACAGCTCGCCGATGACTGCGCTGGCGCCGGATCTGCGACGCGGCCTCTTGGACCATCGGGCATCTGACCGCCCCTCCGCCAGCGGGCTATCGCCATCTTCGAGAATGGGGAGTACCGAAGCACGCCGCGAGATCGGTCGTTCTGTATCCACCTGTACTCGCCCGGCCATTCCAGTCTGGTCATTCCGGATCTCGAGCGAATTGGCCCCGCTTCGCCAGTAGCTGCGCTCCCGAATATGTCAGGTCGCGGAAGCGTCTGAGAGGACGAGGAGTCAGGATCCTCGTCGGCATGTGCGTGGCGTATCGCGCCGTGAACTGGGTCGAGGTGGGTGGTTCACGCGTGCGCCGAGCCGAAGAACACCTAAGTCGTGGCATCATGAGGGCTGCGGTCAGTACAGACGCCCTGCCCTTCGTGGTCGACGTGTACCGACAGGACGGCGATCGAGCGCTACGTCATCCTCTGCTGCGCTATGCTGTCGCGTACGCACACCAGGCGAGGTAATGGTTCCAGAGAATACCCCGATGGCCTGGACAATGGGCGAACACCGCCACGATGCGTAACCTATAACATGGCCATATCATCAGGAGTTTCGACGACGACACCACCCGCGCCGAGTAGCGCGCCGACTCGGCCTCGATCACTGTCGTGCAACGCAGGCGCGGCAGACCTGGAAGTTTCTGCGGGACAATGCGGCTCAGCGGTCGGTGAACCTCGGCGGATCTGGGTAACATCAGAGAAGCGCGTCGCCCGCCAGTTCACCCGAGACGCGAGTCCTGGGCATCACGATCACGGACTTCATCCTCGGGTTACCGGCGAGATTACGAGGGCCGATCCGAACGGTTTCTGGTCGAAGCCAGACGCACCATCAGACCGCTCGCGGCTGATCCCGGCGCCCATCTCCGCCGGGAAGGCGGAGATCTCGGGGCCCGACAAATTTCTGGTGAACCGGGACGAACGTCTCAATCGTCGCCCCCAGGCGATCGCTTCGTCGAATACCGTCGCTTCCGTCCCCGGCGATATTGCGATCGCCGGCAGAATCTCCGCGTCTGTACGGCGGCTCGGAAGGAGCAGATTCTTCCGGTTCCTGCCGAGACGGCGAATAGTGATCAGCCGGCGGCGATCGGCGACCCTTAGCGTTCTGTTCGTCTGCCGTGATATCTGTCGGAATAGTGGGGCTAGTGCTCAGGTCATCGGCTGGAAGCCGGGACGATCGCAGACGCGATCGGCCAGCTCGATCCCAGTACGCGATCTGGAGCGGATCGTGGGCATTGATCATGTGAGCGCGAGGACGCGTCAGTAACCTGCTGCGGCGTCAATTATCCGGGATCCCCGATCTTCAGCGGACGAGCACTATGCAGCGATGCGCGGAAGCTCTGGCGTCGATCGGGCGCCCGGGTCCGCTGCAGGAAGCCCCGGACGCTGGGCCGGAGGCCCCTCAGGCTTCCACCGACCGCTGATCTGCCGGACGGCGGCGCGTATCGGATTGATGAGTGGTAAATCCCATTTGACCTCGGTAGAGCAATGGCCCGTCATCGTGATCGGCAACATATCAGCTACCGAGATAACGGGCCGCCCGGCCAGGCTTGGACCTGTAGACGACGTGCATGATGCGCTGGATGGCGTCGACTTAGTCGGCCAGATATCATCCCCTCACCTGTGAGCGTCGTGTGCGAGATAAGTAAGTGCGGACGATGCTAAACCATTTATGAGCCGGGCTCGCGTCGTCATGTTACTCGCTTGTCGACCTGGGAGGAGGGCGATCGCATCACTGTCGCCCCGGGCCGATCAGAACGCCGCACCGTAGCGTCAGACTGGCAATGAAACGATCTTCGTCACTCAGTATGCCCGCGACACTGTTCGAGCTCGAGCGATCGGCGTTCCACCTGTCGGTAGTCGGAACCAACGGCGTCATCCACCGGCCGGACCGGCGTCGGCCTCGGCAACTCTGCGGCTGGCGTCGCCCGGAGTATCGACTGTGGTAACATGACAACCGCTCGATGACCGATTACGGCACCGATTGCCTGGCCAGAATACCGAGGTGAGGCGCATCATCTTTTCAGGTGACGTGAAATTCCCACGCCGCCGTTCCGCGAGAATCATCGAGCACCAGACGGATCCATCCGCTTTCGCGGAGCGGCAGTTTCGACCGCGATGCGTACCAATGGGCTCACTCGCGGGCGACCGCCTCTCGCGCGTCACCGGGCGGCGATCTGCCTTGATGACGGTGCGCCCGACGGCGCGCGGAGGCACCGCCAGGTCACCGGGCAAATCTCGCCGATCGGGAAGAGCGCGTACCCGCAACCGATCGACCGTGCGCGCCCGATGAGCACTCGTTCGTATTAGCGCTCGAAGGAGAGTCATCTGACGCAATCGCTGATGAAGAACCGAATATTGGCGTGGGGCATTCCCGCGCGCTCACTGCCGTGCCGCTCTCCCCGCGGATGGCTCGAAAGTGCGGGCGATACTGACGGCTTGCGACAAGCTGCACAACGTCAGGAAAGTCGACGAACGAGCGACTTCCAGATAATCTGCCGCGTCGGACGGCCTGATGTGGGCCGTGCGCTGTGGTCGCGGGGAATGGAACGAGATCAGCCGTTGCAGACCGCCTCGACCGCCACGCAACCCAGACCACCTCAGCGGCTGGAGATCGCGCGACGATTATTTGTGCCGGAAGCTCAGGCCGAGCAGCGCGTTACTAAGCGCGACAGCAAAATTTTTTCCGAAGGTTACTCAGTAACAGCCAGGCTGGAAGGAGCATGCGGTCCAGCAGGCCCTCAGACCATATCACTCAAATCAGGCTATTAATACCGTGAGCTGTTTATGATAGGAAAGGCAGCGGGATTCGGTCATATCCGGGGTTCAGAGTCTTGATCAGGCTCTGGTGTCTTCAGATCAGGAGTTTCTTGCCGGACTAGATGCCAGCTCTGCAGATCAGCTGTGAGCCTGGCACCTGGCAGCTATCTGCCAGGCCCAAGCTCCAGCCACTCCAGCCGTCGGCAGGAGCGCCTGGAGACTGAGAGCTCGTGGCTGGGACGGAACAAAGGCAGGCATGTCTCAGGCCTGCAGAGATGTGTGGCATGCAGCCCTGAGTGGATGTTGGCATCGTTCCGTCGGCGCCGGCGGAACGCTCATGATTCCTGGTGTGAACGGACACGGCTGCCGCGTTCCTGTCGTACGGACGTCAGGCTTCTCTATGTCTCAACGGGCGAATGGCTGGCTCTTGTCGATCGGGCTATGACTGATCCGAGTGTTACCATGGCCGGCGGCTTCACCTGGGCGGTGCCCATCATTCGGATCACCTGACGGACATCGAGAGAGCGCTCGTGGTACCTGAACAGTCTGAGGCGTCTCCCACTCGTTGCCGGCGACGTCGATGGTGCGATTCCGGAAGGCTTCTTCTGTAATTCCTCCTATTTCCTGAGGATGTTTGGCTGAGATCAGATAGTATTGAGGAGGGCGTGGAAGGCGAGCGGTAGCTTCCGGGCCGCGTCTGGGTATCAGACCGCTTCGCCAGCCTGGCCCGTCTCTGGCGATCCGTTGTGGCGCGACTGCCAGAATACCAGATCGGCGAGCGTGCTGGAAGACCGTCTGGAACGAGAACTCGCGAACCGACGGTCGATGCCGTTTCCTGGCAGATCGAGCGACGGCCTGTAACTCAGGCGCGGTCATAACTGCTGGCGGGGGCCCGTCGTATTTGCAGTCGAAGCGATCTCGCCGCGCCACCGCCTTTGTCTTTGCTTGTGGGCATGCTGAACTGAATTGAAGGCGTACTGAAACGATCCTCGCGCGGCAACCACGCATGCCTGTGCTGACCTCACTGGAACCCCGGCCTGGGCGGATGGCACCTACCAGAGCCGGATCTCGGAGATCGATCCGAGATGCACGTCTCACTCTGCCCGCGCGCTCCCGACAAGCCAGCGTGGCTTCTGTGGAGACGAGCCTCTTACCAGCTGTGTCCAACGTCCCGTCATTCCGCTCGCCAACGTCGGCGTCAAAGTGCGCTCTTGAATTCCCTGTGCAAAGGCTGCCTCAGCCAGTTTAGCTGATCACTTGAGAACGAGACGCAGGTGTCGACCGGGAGGGCGCCCGTGACCTCCCCGACCCCAAGCCCCATACCTCATTCGACAGACCGTATAAATGCGCAGTACTATAAGTGGTTTGGATAATAGACGTGACCGCCCGGCCGCGCTTATCCGCCGACAGATGCGATCGTCGCTGATGCGGCGCAGTTCACTGGCGCCTCACGCCGACGTGTGCTGGTCGGCCGCTGTCGAACAATCGTTTGTCGCGGCTCACGGGAGTGACGGACCGAAGATCAGATCTCTCTCGGTGGCGACTTTGCTGGAGGCGATCTCGGCGGCGACTGGAAGCAGTCTTCTGACGCGTGTGGAATTGCGGCCTCGATCCCGTCACCGTGACGGTGGCTGGAAGTCGCTCGACCCGATGGCGGCGGTCGGCGACGGCGTGGATTGCGATCGCGTGCCGCTTATCAGGAAGAGGATCCATCTTGGCAGACTGAGCACTCTCGGCGGCGCGAGCCGCGATGGGCGTCGAGTCGGCCGAGATAATCCGTGCCGGCAGATGCACAGAAGGCTGCGTCGAGGGTCAGGCTCTGAAGCGGAAGCTACCTTATTCCTGGTTCGCGAGAGAATATTCACCGGCCTGGCATGCCGGCATCTTCCCGCACTCAGCGGGACCCTGTCGATAAGTGACAATTCGCTGTGACACCGTCTTTCAGAAACTGTCAATCTCCCTGTGCTCGACGTGAACGACGTCATAAACCCGAGCCTCAGATCAATGAGGATCATTCCTGATCGTTTACCGAAGCGCCGCACTCGCTTCCTGTAGATCCGATCGTCGGGAACTCGCTGATTCTCGTTCAGTGTCGTGCCCGCAGGCTAGCAAATTCGTGACCGGATGCGGTAGTCTCGGTAGCGCTCAAGCGTGCCGAGCCGCCAACTCCGCGGTAGCTCCTACCCTCAGGATCGCCGTCTGCTCAGTAATTGCGATCGTCGAGCCTACGGCCGCGCGGTCGCGTGAAGGGGATCGAGTGCGTACGGCGATAAGCTGGAGGCCTGACGTGCTCGGCCCGCCGATCATCGCCGATGGGTACGACCGCGCCAGGTGGTGCTCCGCGTTTATTGTGCGATCGGGTTGACGTCGGCTTGCAGTGGCCCAGCAGGCTCATGGCATCGCGCGTCTGCGCAAGCTCCGCCTCGGAGCGACTGTGAGACCCGGGCTTGACCGGCAGGTTGGCTGAGTGGCACGAGGCGCCTGCTCTGGGCCCGGATCCGCGTATCGCTCTGTGTTGCACTGCGGGCCACGCTCGCCTCTTCTCGATCGCCCGCTGGCAATGCTGCGGGTGGAATGGATGGTGGATCTGCGCCCTTCAGCAGACTGGGAAACGTGAACCAAATCATTGACTTTACTACTGTTTAGACTCAATCAGTGCCACACACTGATGGCACTTCGCACCCGGCAAGTGATATCACTGTGCAGTGACCGGCACGTTCTCCTGACAAGGCGCGCGGTTCAAATCGGCGTATTGGCGACGACCCCGCCGCGTGCGCAGTGTTACGACCTGGTTTGTCCGTAACTCGTGGTTGTCTTAACGCCGCGGGTTGATCTCGACCAGGCGACTCCGCCCGCCGGATCTGCACCTGGCGGCATAACACCAGCGCGCCTTTGAAGACCGCACTCTCGACGCGGGCCTCGTCGGCTTCATGAATGTCATCGTACCCCGGCACCTGGGCGTCTTAAATAGAATCCCACTCGTCTGTGTTTACCGCCATTCCGATCCCGCGACGGCGTGAGATCACTAATTGCATTCTT